>Ga0208898_1002537_pt1 | contig 11155 bp, 4 predicted proteins | sample VirMetDEL_Mar_4_FD_184513 | JGI IMG/M metagenome (GOLD analysis project Ga0208898, IMG submission 184513) | Aqueous microbial communities from the Delaware River and Bay under freshwater to marine salinity gradient to study organic matter... | ecosystem: Environmental > Aquatic > Marine > Coastal...
GTCTAGTTACATCGAACCATCTGTCGCAACATTCGTCTTCGTTACAGTCACAGCTGGGGTCTTTGTACTCGGTTTGAAAATAACCATTAGGTAACTGAACTATTCTCCAGTTTTTCTTTTCAGCTAAATGCTTCCAAGCTTTAATAGTTTCTTCTGAAATTTGTGGTGTTTTGGGTTGACCCATTGAAGAGGTCAACGAATAAAAATAAGTCATCGTTTTTTGGTTTTAAGGGTTAAACATTATTTTTGGTTTATATCACTACCACAGTGATATAGGTTTAGTTATACTATCACTTGTTTTTTACAAAACTTACACTATTCCACAGGTGGTATAGGTGGGTTTTGCCATGTAAAGTACAAATCTTCATTTACAGGTGTAATTTGTTTTGCTATTTGTGCTTCAATACTAGCTGCCATTGAAGCTACATCTAACGCGTCTTCAAGCCATCCTATCACTACGTTTTCAAAATCTTCAGTATCTGCATATGGTACAAAAGGTTCTCCAGCTACATAAGTAAAGCTTTGAGCACCTATTTGACTTGCTTGATATTGTTGTCCTCCAGATTCTTCAGAACCTGAGTAAGTCCAATGCACTGTAAATATTACATTGTCCTCGCCTTCAGCTTGGATATGTGCATTCATTTGGTTAATTGTCCATTTGTAAGTAATTGCCATTTTTTATTGTTTTAATTTATTTATTATTAAGGACATGTGCTAACTGATTGCACAGTTCCTGTACTTCCTGTTACTCTAAACCAACCTGCTGGTGGATTTGGACCAGCTGGAAAATAAGGCCAGTTAGTTCCACTACCGCCATTTAAAGGGCTAGTTCCTGCTGAGTCTGTATACACTATATCATTTACCACAGGATATGTTCCGCTACCATCGTGATAATAAGTTGCTTGAGATGATAATTGACTACATAAACCTGAAGTACCAGATTGACCGTTTCCTACTAAAAATGCTGTTAATGTAGCACAGTTATTTACACTGCTAACTACTCCACTAGAACCAACTATAATATATTGACTAGATGATATTTTATAATAACCTGATGGTAAAAAACTTGGTGTTTGATTTGAATAAACAATATCATTTGCAACTGGTGTAGACCCAGAACCATTGTGATAATAAGTTTGATTTATAGTCGCACTACAAACATTGCCTGATGTGCTATTAGCAGAACTATTATAAGGAGTTAAACAAGTAGCACACGTTGAAACAGCTAAAACAGTGCCATCAACAACTTGAGCAACCTGTGTAGAGCTTATTTTATAAAATCCATTTGCTAAAGCTGTAGCACCGGTATTATTAGAATAAACAAAATTATTTGCTTGAGGTATAGTATTTGTGTCTATTACAAAAGTTGAATAAGGAGAACTAATACTAGCATTTCTAGCAAAATAATATGTTTGATCTTGAGCAGCTGTACAGCAAGCAGCAACTGAACTAGCCGCTACACTGTTAGTTGTAAAACTAGGTAAAGTTATAGGACATGGTGCGGTTACTCTCCAACCAGTGTTTAAAGTAGGAGCCATTATTTTTAAAACACCATCAGAAGGCGATGCAGCTGTTTTTGGTATAACTAATGTATAAGTTATACCTCCTGATGATAAATTAATGTTTGATGCAGCGGCAACTAAACCGCTTTCAGTGTTTCCAGTAGAACCAAACTGTGTACCGTTCCAAACTGATTTAGTTAACGTATAAGGACTACCCGCTATTAACTGAGATTCAGATCCGCTTATACCAACAATATTGTTAGTACCTGAAGCAGCTGTTATTACTCCGTTTGCATTAGACGTTAGAGTGTTATATGTAACACTATTATAAACAAAAGAAATACCGTCTGGAACATTGTCTGGAAAAAAATACACAACTATAGCGCCAGTTGTTGTACTAAAATCTAATTCAGCTTCAAAATAACCTTGACCTCCACCTTGACCAATAGCTGCTGTAGAAGTTCCACAAGATATTACTGGTGGATTAAATGATTTACCATAAAAATCAGAATAAGCATAAGGTTTAACTTGATCTACAGGTGTTGGTAAAGCGTCATCAAATCTTTTAATAAAAGAACCTGCGGATGGAGCTGTTGCGCCTCCAGTTCCAGCTAATTTACCATTAGAAGTTGAAAGTTCAGCACTCTCAGTATTTATCATACTGGCTTTCATAGGTCCTGATGCTGGTAATGCCATTATTTAATTTTATTTTTTAATTCTTCTATTTCTTTTTTTAAATCTTTTATTGCTTCTATTAAATATCCTGTTATGTTTCCATAAGCTACAGCTTTGTATTCTCCTTCATTATATATTAATTCTGGAGCAACTTTTTCTAGTTCTTGAGCTATAACACCAGATCCTTTTTTACCGTCTTTATCAAATGACACACCATGCATATCATAAACCTTAGAACCATCTAAAGTTTTAATATTAGATTTTAATCTTTCATCTGAGTAAGCAACTAAATCACCTGTAGCTGTAAAAGTTCCTGTATAAGAACCCGACATAACAATATCATCTGCGTTGGCAGTAAGACCATTACCCGCAATAACATTTAATGTTACCGAACCAGACGTTCCTCCACCTGTCATACCAGTCCCCGCTACAACAGCTGTTATATCACCTTGTGGTATAGTTGGAAAAGCTACTAAATTACCTTCACCATCTATATAATCTGTATCAGCTCCAGCCCATGTAAATGCTAGTGTTCCTGTGCTTGTGATTGGCGTACCAGCTACATCTAAAGCGTCTCCAGCTGTAGAAGCAGCCACACTAGTAACTCCACTTGTAGGCGCATCTACCCAAGTTGGAGGAGCATCACCATTAGATTGTAATAATTGCCCAGAAGTTCCATATTTAGTCGCACCATCTATGGCTATAGATCCTGTAGGATTAATTCTTAAAGCTTCATTATTATTAGAAGTTCCATCACTTACAGCAAATATTAAATTACTTTTGTCTCCAGTCCCTCCAACTTGATCTCCATTTCTTGCACGTATAGAAGATTTAACACCTGCACCTGGGGCAGTTCCATCACTACCATAAAACTCTATAACACCTAAAGTTTCATTTGCAGCTAAAGCTACATCTTCTGATTTTAATTGTAGTGTAGCATCAGTGTTACCATTAATAGTTATTTTACCAGGCGTGTTTACATCAGTTTTTACTACTGTTATTTCGTTTTTAACTTCTAAATCACCATTAAAATAAGATTTAGTTGTTGTAATAGCACCTCTACCCGTAACAGTGGCTAAAGTATCGGCTTCCGCAAAAGTACTTGCTATTGTTATCGTGCCATTATTACCAGATATTGATATATCATTACCATCAGCAAAAGTAACTGTACCAGCAGCTGTACTAGTACTAGTGTCAGTTAAAGTTATTACTTTAGTGTTACCACTACCTAAACTATAAGTATTATTATCACCAGTCGCATCATCTCTCCAAGCTGGATTACCTAACGCATCTGTTTTCCAAACTTTACTAGCAACAGCACCTGGCGCTGCAACATAACCTGGAACTGTTTTTGTGTTGGCATTCCAAGTATTTGTAGCTGTTATAGTTAGTAAATCATCTGCTCTTGTAAAAGTAATGTTAGATCCTTCTTTAAATACCATTGTATCCTGAGCTGTACCATCTGCTGATAAAACTAAATTATATTCTCCAGCTGTGGTACTTGCTGCACCTGCTAAATCATATAATGTATCATCATTATCAGCCGCTATAGTTAAAGAATTTGCTGCTCTTGTGAAAGTAACATTAGAACCTTCTTTAAAAACCATAGTATCTTGTGCTGTTCCACCTGCTGATAAAACTAAATTATAATTAGCAGCAACACTACCATCTGCTGCACCAGCTAAAGCATATAATGTATTATCATTAGGCGATGTTAATGTCATTACAAAGTTACCAGCACTAGGTTCTGTTAATACTGTACCTAAAGGTCCTGTTGCAGTTACAAATTGTATTGTTTCTCCACTATCAACTACACTTGAAGCTGGATTTGTTGCATTGTCTTTTATAGTCCAATTATATGTTCCACCACTTGACCAAGGCACGTTAACAACCATTTTTCTATCAGTAGCAGTAGAATTATTATCAAGTTGAACCGCATAATATCTTCCAGTATCAGTTGATAAATTATTAGTTGCTGAACTAGCAGCAGTTGTATCTATATCTGCTGAAAATACAAAATTAGACACACTTAAACCTGCACCTGCTGTATATGTATTTTGAGTGTTTGTATCGGGTGAGGTAAGCGTCATTATATAAGGATCAGTTGTGCTACCAGCACCTGTAAGTGCCGTGCCTAATGTTCCTGTTGCTGTAACAAACTTTAAATACTTTAAATTATTAACCGTTTTATCATCATCGTTTGCATCTCTTACATACCAAGTTGTATTTTCTTGAGTATCTGTAGCTGCAATAGTAAAGTTATTAGCATCAGTATATGTAAAAGTTATATTAGCACCTTTAACTATTTTTATGTCTTGCGTTCCACTTCCAGCACCACTTTCTGTTAATCTTAACAATATATCATCAGTAGATTGAACCCATGAAGTAGCATATTCATTTTGAGTATTAGTATCTGTTGCGGCTATATCTATCGTGCTTGCATCTGTTCTTGATAATGTAACATTGGTTCCACCTGTTAATACGATAGCATCGTCTGTACCGTCACTACCTTTCAAATTAATACTTGTTGTAGCTGAAGGAACATCAATAGTATAAGTTGTATCAACCGTATAACTAGGAACATCCCAAGTATTATCTTTACTTAAAAACCTTGTAGTAGTATCAGATGTTCCGTCTTGTGCGCTTAGATCAGCCGTAACGGTTACAGCACCAGTAGTAGCTGTATTAGGTGTTAAATCAATAAAAGTACCGTCAGTTGTTGTTAAACTAGTTACACCTGAGTTTGTAGCTGGTACTCTAGTCCAAGCAGTTCCATCATAAACAGCCCAATCACCTAAATTCCATGTACTAGGTGGATTTGTTCCACCATTAGGATATGCAGTTCCAGCAACATCACATATCCATAAAAATCCTGCTCCTTTATTTGCTCCTTGTGTTAGATCTGGATTACCACCACCTCCACCTGAAGCATCCCATGTTCCTTTAAATTGTAAACCAGTTGGTATTGCAGCCCAAGTACCATCACCTTTTAAGTATGTAGTAGATGTTCCACCCGCAGGTACATAACCTATATTACTACCACCATCATATTCAAATGATGTTAACGTTAACTCTCTATTTGCTATACTTTCTGAAAGTGGTGCACCTGTTGATGTTCCTATAGCTAATGTTACACCGGTTATACCAGTATCTGTATTAGCATCGTCTCTCCAAGCAGGATTTCCACTAGCATCAGTTTTCCATACTTTATTCGCAACAGCACCGGGTGCCGCTACATAACCAGCAACATTTAATGAGTTAGCAACCCAAGTGTTTACACCTGTTAATGTTATAGTATTACCACTTTGCGCTGCTGTAATAACTGTTCCATCACCTAATATTTTTACAGTACCACCACTATCACTTAATAATACACCAGAATCAGTATTATCTGATCCAGTTCCTGTAATAGTTTGAAATGGATTTTGTGTATCTGTCCACGGTACATTGACATACATTTGATCTGAGTCAAGTTCTACAGGATAGTTTTTATTATTTTCTGTATACCCAATTTTAACACCACCTAAATCTGTAGCTGTAGCAACTGGTAGTGTATAAGTTGTATCAGTCCAAGGAACATTAACAAACATTTTTTCACTACTAAGTTCTACAGGATAATTCTTTGCGTTTTCTACATAACCTATTTGTACACCACCTCTTGTTCCATCAGCGGCTAAAGGTAGCGTATATATTGTATCTGTCCAAGGTACATTTACATAAGCTTGTTCATTATCTAATTCTAATGGATAATTTTTACCCGCTTCTGTATAACCTATTTTTATACCACCAAGTGCTACAGTTGTTGCAACTGGTAAAACATATGGTGTTGGTATAGTTGGAAAAGTAACTAAATTACCTAAACCATTTATATATTGAGCAGCTGTACCTGCACCTGTAACTGTTAAAGTACCAGACTGAGTTATTGGTGAATTAGTTACTGTAAAAGCAGCTGGCATTGATAAACCAACACTTGTCACACCTTGAGCAGCAACATTGACCCATTGTGTTCCTGTGGCAGTTGAACTAAGTATTTGACCAGACGTTCCTGGTTGATTGCTTGAATCATAGTATCCACCTGCAACTTTTAAACTATTAGATATAACAATAGAGTTAGTTGTTGTATTACCTATATTCGTAACTTGTTGCAGATTTTGTGCTGCGCCTTGGGCCGCAACTAAATCAAGCAATGACCCAACTGTAAAACTAACTGTAGGATTACCAACAACTGGATCCTGCGCATTTTCATCATAAGTTACAGTACCTATAAGTAAATCATCTCTTTTCGGTGTGTTTAAAGGATACGAATATATTATTGCCATATTATTTATTTTCTAATTCTTTTACTCTTGCTTCTAATTCTTGTAATGCCGCTACCAATAGTGGTACTAATTTAGCTTGATCTATACCTTGTGGTATAATACCACCATCTTCATCAACTTCATCTTTTTCTCCTACAATAGCCTCAGGAACTATATCTTGCACTTCGTGAGCTATAAACCCATCCACTGTTTTATTAGATTCTCCTATGAAATTAAACCTACTTGGTTTTAATTGATTAAGCCTAGATATAGAATCACTTATTGGAATAACATTTTCCTTCAATCTATAGTCAGAAGATGTTACATATGCCGTAGAATTTCCTGTGGTAGTAATTTTTCCAGCAGAACTATTACCTGGGTTTTCAAAATTAATTTGAGTTGTTTGAGCGGTACTACTTGAATAACAAATTAATTGAGTTGAAAGATTACTACCTTCTATTTTAACAGCATAACTATATTGACCCGATATTGCTTTTAGACAACCTAAGCCATTGTTTCCACCTTGTATTTTTAATCTATCACCAGCCACCCCAGCATTTGGTGCTGTACCAATTCCAACGTTGCCGTATGAATCAGATATACTCATATGTACTGTGTCAGTACCTGAATTTTTAGACCCAAACTCCAATCTATCACTTAGTTCACCTCTATATTGTATAAAACCTCCATGTGATGCACCAGCTTCTTCTTCGTACATGCCAATTCTAGCTATGTAATTATCATTTGTTGTTACTTTTAATTCTGTATTTGCACTTCCTCCAAAAACGTGTAGCTTACTTGTAGGTGAATTCGTCCCGATCCCGACGTTGCCAGCATCGTCTATCATCATAGCTGATGCTTGTTGCATGTATGAAGCTGAACCTGATCCCGTAGGACCTGCTGTCCAAAAATGTAATTCTCCAGTTGACCAATTACTATCTGTACCTGCCCCTACTTTTTTACCACCAATTGCCGCATAGGCAGTTGCATAATTACCTGAATTAGAAAGATTACTAAAACATATTAAAGGTGAATAAGTGTTGTTTGTAGCTGTATTACTGTAAAGATTTAAACCTACAGAATAACCCACTGTAGTGGCTCCACCATTTCCTGCGCTAGATAAAGTTAAAATCGGATCTCTACCATCTGCAACCCATCCAGTTCCATTAGAAGTAAGCAACCTACCATTTGGATTTGTATATTTAAAATTACCAGAATCATTATTACTCATATTGTAATAACTACCACTATTAGCGTTATTAACGTTGAATCCTCCTGTTGTTACAGTAGTTCCTATACCCGCCTCACCACCAACGGTTAAAGCATTTACAATACCAATATTATCATTACCAACCCCAACGTTTAATATCACAGCAGCACCTGAAATATCAGGAGATTGATTATAAAACCTTGTACCTCCATATACTTTGTCAGCACCAATTTTTATACCAGTATGCCAAGCTAAAGTTAATTTAGAATAATTACCACTTGAACTCCAGTTTTCTAGTTGAGGATATATTATGTAATAAGGATTACTATCAGTTCTTTGACCCCAAGTAATACCAGTTGAGTTAGAATCGTCTGATGATGATGGATCACTAGTAGATCCACTAGTTCTTAAATTTAAAGATCTAGATGCGCCAGTTGTTGTGTTTCCTGCTGAAAACAACAAACTACCTGCATAGTTTGAAAAAGAATTAGTTTTTAAATTTGTAGATGTTACTATTCCAAAAGAATGGTTTGAGAAGCTAGTTGAAGACCCTGCTCTCCAAAACCAATTATTAGGTGTGTAAGCAGTGCCACCATTACATGTTCTATAATTTATGTGAAGATCAGTATTTTGCGAACCTATCATCATCTCAGCACCATAACCTTTTAACTCTAAAGTATCATAAGCATGGTTTCTACCTATTTGGCCTCCTGCACCAGTACCACTAACGACACCATCAAAATTAATTGTTTGGGCGTTAATTTGTCCACTCATTGTTCCACCAGTTAAAGGTAAATAATTACCTGGAGTAAAGTTGCCACTATGCCATATTTCTCTAGCTGTATTCCAAGTTGTTCCAACCCCTGATCTTAAATACCAGTTTTCATATGCTGTTGTAGTAGAAGGTCCTATTATTTGCCAACTAGTATAACCATCGTGCCATCCTTTCATTTGTATTAACGATTGCCAATTACTATTACCTGGCACTTGATTAGTAAAATGCATTACTTGAGAATATTCCACTTCATCCGCTGGAGTTATGTCCCCAGCTCTAGTATCAACAATTTGATAACCTGTGGGATTAAATCTTCCACTGTAAGTACCAGACATTGATAAAGTCCCAGTGGATGTAATTGTCCCTCCATTTAAACCGTTTCCTGTAGCAATTGAAGTTACTGTGCCTCCAGATCCTGGATGTGCATCAACATAAGCTTTTGTTGTAAAGTTTGCAGCAGCAGTAGGTGTTATACCACTTACTAATCCTGTAAAAGTTGCAGGCGCATTAAATTGTAATACACCACTTGTATCAGCATAAAAACCCGCTTTACTGTTATAGCTACTACTTGAGTATAAAGAATAAAATCCATTATTTTCACCAGCATAATAACCACCGTCTACTAATATAGACATTTGGCCGCTGTTTGGGTTATCTCTTTGAAATACTATTTCACCTCCATTAACTGAATAACCATTCCATCTACTACCCGGCATGTCTGCACCATTCCAGCTACCATTAAATCCAACAACATTATTTCCACCAACGGTTAAAGTTCCTGAAAAAGTTGCACTAGTTCCAGTTAAAGCACCTCCAACAGTAAATGATATTCCAGAAGCCGTAGCTGTAGCACCAGTAAGTGTACCTCCAGATAAAGGTAAATATGGTCCACCAATAACAGTTGAAGCGTCAACCCAAGTTGGGGCTGCATTACCGTTTGATTTTAATATCTGCCCTGAAGTTCCATGAGATGTACTAAAAAGTATAGCTCCAGTGGAATGGACGTCAAATATCCCGTTTATATTAGATAATGATGCCATTTATTTAATTTAGTAAGTAAAGGTTCCACTAGATTGTACAACATCGAAAGCATATAAATACCTTCCTGTAGTGTAAACAACATTTTTAAATTGTAGTGCGCTACTTGAAATTCTGAATTCCACATCTTTAGAGTGGGTATGACCACTATCTCCAAGTAATGTATAATAACAAGTTTGTTGGGGTACCGAACCAGACACTCTCCACATTTGACTGAAATTATTTTCAGATGTAGCTAGTAAAACACTGTACGCTGTCCCACCCGTGAATGTTAATATAGTTGTCCACGATGTGTTTGAGTTGGTGAATTTAGTTATAGGATCAGCCGATGCTGTTGTGCCTGACACAGCGAGTTTAGTCCAAGGCGAAGTCGTCCCGATCCCGACGTTGCCTGTGCTAGATTTTACTACCATTCTGTAAGCAGCAGCAGTGCTATCATAAACAAAAAAACCAGAAGAAAACGCGTCTGTTCCAATTTGAAATGTTGGTGTATTTGTAAAGTTTACGTTTTGATGATAACTAGATGTTGCTTTAGTAGTTCCATTAACTTCTAGTTTATAGTTAGGCGAAGTCGTTCCGATCCCGACGTTGCCGCCGCTAAAATATGAATCACCATTAGTTCTAAACTGTATTTTTTTAACATTCTGATAATACATACCTTGATAACCTTCATCAGAAAAATATTGTTCTGCTTCCCATAATTTATAAAGTGTACTTCCAACTTTTGTATATAAATTAACTCCTTCCGTGGCGTTTACACCTCCTATTGTAAGTCTTTTATTAGGCGAAGTTGTCCCGATTCCTACGTTTCCATCAAAAGTATAATCACTTGCTTGAGAAAATTTCATTAAAGTATCTGTTGTTGCTATTCTACCATTATAAGCACTATCTGCATTATTTCTAAATGAAACAGAAGATTCTCCATCAGAAGAACGACCTTTTAACCAAATAGTATTTCCATCTGCATCAAAAACTGAAAGTGCTCCTGCAACTGAACTTGTTAAATTTACTTTTACATTTCCTGCAAAAGTTGCGTTTTGTGATGCATCTAAAGTTAAAGCAGTAGTTCCAGCATTTGTTTGAAACAATATTGGAGCACCTGAAGATGACCTTAAAAAAGTATTAGCATCATCTACTGCAATTAATAAATTTACATTATTTGTTGTATCTGTTAGTATAAGTTCAGGAGTACTTGCTTTTGTAATACTTACATTTCCTCCAAAAGTTGCATTTCCTGATGCTCTAAATGTGCCATTAACATCAAGTTTATAAAAAGGGGTTAGCGTTCCTATACCAACTTCTTCATTACCATTTATTGTTATAGCTGTTGCATTTGCGTTGTCGTCAATACCTTGTGATGTAAAAAATCCATTTATTGTTACATCTCCTGCAAAAGTTGAGTTTCCTGAACTGTCTATAACTAATCTAGCTGAAACAGCTCCGTAGTCAAAAATACCAAAATCCCCATTAGCACTAGAATATATGGCATATTCTTTACCACTTGCGCCTGTGTTATTAACAAATAAACGTGCTGTTCCAGATGATTGTATACTTATATTAGTGGTGTTTGCATCACTACGTGGAATTAAAGTTCCTACACCTATATTTCCTGCTGTGTCTACAACGAATTTTCCATTTATATTTGATAAATTTGCCA
>Ga0208898_1002540_pt1 | contig 11149 bp, 7 predicted proteins | sample VirMetDEL_Mar_4_FD_184513 | JGI IMG/M metagenome (GOLD analysis project Ga0208898, IMG submission 184513) | Aqueous microbial communities from the Delaware River and Bay under freshwater to marine salinity gradient to study organic matter... | ecosystem: Environmental > Aquatic > Marine > Coastal...
AACAAGATTTGGGAAACCGATTTCCACTACGTCTCCTACTCGGCGTCCGGTTCCGATGTGAATAACCTCATCATCGGCCTCGGTCAGCGCATGGGCACCGGCATGATGTCGAAAGAGTCGGCTCGTGAAGCCGACCCGATGATCGGTGACCCAGAGTTGGAGCATGACCGGATCACCGCCGAAGGTGTTGAAGCAGCTTTGCTCGCCTCGATCCAGCAGCAGGCAGCGAACCCTGAGGGTCCGTATCAGCCGGCTGATCTTGCCATGCTTGTCAAGAAAGTCATGTTGGAGAAGAAGTCGTTGTTTGACGCTGTCACCGAGGTTGATGAAGCGGCCCGTGAACGTCAAGCAGAGGAGGTACCGCCGATGTCACCTGAAGGTATGCCCGGTTTGGCGATGCCCGGTATGGGTGCTGAATCTCCGATGATGGCACCAGAAGGCCCAGCGGGACCGCCACCGTTGGAAGCTCTGCTCGCACAGCTGGGAGGCTGACCCATGTCAATGACTGGTGATTATCCGAACCGTTCCGATCTTCGCAACCCTGCTACCTCGACAGCACGATTCACCGGACAAACCTACGGGCAGGCATCACAGCAGGCCCGATCACAGCGAGCGGTACGTCCCGGTGTGTCACCAGCGACACGTCAAGCACAGCAGATGGCTGGCGAACAGCCACAAGGCCAACCGGTGCAACGCCCACGAGCGGGCGCGCAACCGTTCAACCGTCCGACAGAACGACCAAACGAACCGTTGACAGCAGGGGCGAGCTTCGGGCCAGGACCAACACGTTTAGATAACTCGGTGCGGCCCCGAACGTTGCTACCAAGCAACGACGTGTTAGACCGGTTGACCGCCCTATACAACATGTTTCCCAATGACCAGTTGCGTGTTCTCATCCAACGCATGATGGAACGGTGATATGACATTCTCCCCGTACGACTACACGCCGGAAGAAGAAGAAGAAGTTCTTCGTCGCGTAACTGAACTCAGCAACCAGACACGTCAGTATGTTGCCGAAGCCACCCAAGGCCAATCTGACGCAATCGCGGAACTCATGGTCGCTGTCCCAGATGCCGACCCTGCGTATGTCACCGCCGCAGCGATGGCAATTGATTACGGTGTTTGGACTCCAGACGAAGCAGTCAATTTCGTTGCCGATACACGCCAAGCGGTGCTGGACCAGCAAACTCGTCGCGAACTGGAACAAGAAGCAGCGAACCAACAGTCAGGGGTCCGTTCAAAAATTTACAGCGGCTTCAAAGGTGTTGTCCGTTGGGCTGGTGCAGGTTTGCAAACAGTCGAGCAGTTAGCGACTTCGGCGTTGATGCGCGGCGTGTACGAGGGCATCACCGAACGCCAATTCGCTACCGATCCTCGAACCGGTGAACGGATGCCATTCCAAACATTGGAATCACCTTTAGGGGTAGAAAGAACTCAAGGGAAACCAACATCATCGTGGACTGATATCTGGGAAACAACCGATATTGCCCACATGTTGCGAGGCGTTGACGCAGGCGAAGGATTCTTTGTCGGGGAAGATTCAGAAGTTCGGAAACGTCAACGCGACGAAGCAATCGCATACCGAGGATCAATTGTCATCCCCGAAGGCGACCAAGAATATGTTGTCGGCATGACTCCCGGCCGAGCCGTATCTTCATTCTTTTCAGAACCAAAATTTGCACCAGTTGGCGCAGACACGTACAACAACCTTTCTGGCGTGATTGACGCTCTTTGGGCGTTAGGGATGCCATCCGGTGCCGAAGTGGCAGGACCAGCATTGCGAACCGTGGGCGAAGGTGGAGCTGCCCTCACCAAAGGGCAATATCGTAGCCTCAACGGTTTGACGAATTCGTGGACGCCGTGGGTTCGCAGCGAACGAGTCGCATCATTCCTTGATTCCAACGCCGGCACGGCGTTCTCAAACAAAGTTCTGAACATCAACACGATTGAAGAAGCTCGACGTTTGATGCCGAACGCTTCAGCCCGTGTCTGGAACCGGATCGTTACTGAAGCAACCGATGATGTAAGTGTGCGACGTGTCCTTTCCGAAACGCTCGGAGCGGAACGTGGCGCAATGGCAACAAACGAAATCAACTGGCGTAACTGGTCTGGTGTGAAACAAACGGTGATGCGTAACGGCATCCCGAAACTGATGGGTGTCGAACGAGGATTGACTCGTCAACCTGGCCGCAAACTGATCGTCGGATTCGCAAGCGACGCAGAAATTACTGAAACCGTCAAAAACTCTATTGACTGGTTCAAACTAATTTACGCTGACGAAGCAAAACGCACAGCAGCAATCAACCGGTTCACAAACGCTTTGCTCAACGACAAAGCAGATGTTGACAACATTGTGAAAGACCTTGAAGACATTTTCGTTGACGCGATGGGCGAAAAAGGCATCCCGAAAGAGTTCATGCGTGGAATTTTCACTCGTCACATCAACGACATTGCCGAGGTCCACAAGTTCAACGCCCTTGACGATGTAGGTGCTGGCGCGTTGTATGACATGGCGTTCCGCAAAATGCTATTTGAGGATGACGAAACCGGCCAAATTTTCTCTGGGATTATGGACCGGGCATCTGGATATCTTGATTCGGAACATCGCCGGTGGACTATTGAGATGCCGGACCCACGCGCGGTCGCGAATCTCACGAAGAAATACAACTGGATGTGGGCGCGTCGAGCCAGAAACAAGGCTGGCAAAATGGTTGATAATCCACCTTTGCCGAAAGAGTTCCTTGACGAAGCCGGCAAACCACGCGTTCCTGCACAGGTTGTTGATTTCTTGCATAACCAGTTGTGGAAGCGTGGAGCGTTGGCAACCGGAGGTTATGCGTCACGGATCGCCGTTGAAGGCGCAGTACGACAAATGTTCGCTCCTGGTATCCGTTCCGGCGTGATGCACCCGTGGGAATTCATTTCGTCACTTATGTTCCGCGGGAACAGCAAATTTGTTCGTTGGGCCAACCAGCGTTCTAAATATCTTGGTTCGGTCGAAGGTGACGTGTGGTCGGAAGGTTTGGAACTTCTCTCAGACCCTAAAGCCGAAACTCTGTTCAATGATCATTTCGATGAGATCGTTGATTCTGTTGGTGGCGGGATGCGCGCCGAACTTGACCCTGGTGTCATGCACAAAGCTGGCTACAAGATGGGTTCGTGGAGTGAGGCAAGTCGTAACAGCCCTGACTATGTGCAGGGTGTAGCAGACAACATTCATCTGCTGGCAAACGACCGTCTTTCCCGTCTGGTCGCAAACGGGTATACGGCTGATGACATTATTGAACTGGCCCGGCAAGGTGACAAGACGGTTCTTTCAGCATTGCAGGATTTCCAAACAAGACATTCGCAGAGGGTGGTGACCGACTGGGCGACCGGAAAGTCACGTAAAGGTTCGCTCAAAATTTTCAACCCAAGCGGCGACATTTCCGAGTACGCCGTGAGAAACATTATTGACGGGTACATCGTTCCTCGCATCGACACGTTCACGCTTGGCGATTCACGTCTCCGAGAAATTATTGCGAACGGCGACCGGTTCGGGTTGTTCACACCGACAGGCGCATACGACGAAATCGCAGCGTTCCTCAAAAACGTTGAAGGAATGTTCGGCTCCGAAGTTCGAGGTGAGTACGCAACAGAGTTCATCAACGTAATCCAAGAATTGTTGAACAAAAACCCGGAAGCCTTTCCTGCGCTCGTCAAATATCGCGTCAACGTCGCTGGTTTCGCCCCATCAAAAGTGCCGAAAGCTGTTGCCGATCTCTGGTCTGTCTACGAAAAATTCACAAACAAACTGTTCGGCCAAGTTCTCACCCGTCCAGACCAGTTCCTCAACCGGTCACCGGTATGGCGCAGGTTCTACCATCAAGGCATTGATCTGTTGCTGCCACAGTTGGATGAGGGCGAAGCAATCAAAATTGTTGAGAACGTTAGAGAAGCGTTCCTGCGACCGTTGTTGCGCGAACGCAGCCGCTGGTCGTCGTTGAAGCCGAACCCTGCCGGCCAATACAAGCTCGGTAAGAAGATATATACCAAAGCAGAGGTTGATGCGAAGATTGCTGCTGTTGATACCAAATTGAAAGCAGCACAATTCACCGACGGTTGGGCTGGCCGATATGTCGGCAGTCGAGACGTGTGGGACCGTATTGTGGCGATGGCTGACGGCGACATCCCTGCAACCGGTACCCGCACAGTTGAAGAAATCAGCGAACTGGCGCGCGGTTTCGCTGCCGATCAGACAAGCAAATTGCTGTATGACGCAGCGGAACGAAACAACCTTGCTGCCGCAGGTGTGATTGTTTCACCGTTCTTGTCAGCGTGGGCTGAAGGAATCAAGTTCTGGCCGAAGTCAATGTTGAAGTATCCACAAGAAACAAGGAAAATGCTTCGCAGTTTCCAAGGTCTTGCCGACGCCGATCCTGACAACAACGGCCTCGGTATCTTCTATCAGCATCCGACAACTGGCGAAATGGTGTTTGATTATCCGACCGCCGGTATTTCTGCTCCGACCATCCTCGCTTTGACAGGTTTCGTTGGCGGTTCAATGGTTGCCGGACCGATAGCAGGTGTTGCTGCCGGTATCGCCGGAGGCATCTCCGGCTACAAGGCGTCTCAGGCGGCGTCAGCGAGCGGCGTCGATGTTGCTATGTCTGCCCCGTTACGTTCCATGAACGTTGCTTTGCAAGTGTCGCCAGGATTGGGTCCGATAGCGCAGTTCGGCGCAGCGTGGGTTCTTGATCGCAACTGGGTTCCTAAGAGCGACGATATCGCCCGAGTGTTGTTGCCGTACGGACCGCCAGCAGGTGGTATTGGCGGCACCTTGCTCCCATCATGGTTCAATAAGTTCACGGATTTGTTCCAGAACGACCCGAACCAAGCAAACTATTACAGCGATTTCAAAATCCAAGCGTTTGATGCTTTGTACATGACTGGACGTTACGACCGGTTTGACGATCAAAGCATGGCCGACCTTGTTGCTGATGCTGAAGCGTACGCAAAATATTTGTTGGTTCTCAGAACCACCGGTCAGTTTGTCGGTGCTGCACGACCCACCGTCGAGCTGAAAATCCCGACACGGTTCGAAGGCCAGATCACAATTGATGATGTCGAAATGCTCGTCAAAGAAGGCGACATTCGTAACGTTGTTCTGTCCAGAGCGTTCCGTCTTCTCCAAGAGGAAGACTATTCGACAGCGGTAATGAAATTCCTTGAAATGTTTGGCGACGAATCACTCGGGTTCGTGATCGGCAAAACCTACACAGATGTTGACGGTCTGCAAGCTTCAAGAGATTTTGGTGACTGGGAGTTGTCGAATCAAGACATCGTGAAGGGCGCACCAGAAGTGTTCCCGTACTTCGCTGGCGATGTGGGCACCGTGTTTGATTTCTATACTTGGGGCCGACAGTTACGCACGGGTTCTAGAGGTAAATGGACCGATCCGATTGAGCGGCTGGAAGCAGCCGAAGCAATTGTTGGCAGGTCGTTGTACATGTATGCGGTGAAGGAAGCTGGGGCGCAGCCGAACCCGTTGCGTGAAGAAGCGTTGCGCGAGTACAGAACGTTCCTTGAAGAATCGTTGCCTGGTTTCAAAATGGAACCGATGTATACGAACATTCAAGAAATCCAGATTCAACGACTTCAAAACGCGTTGGAACTTGACGCAACAGCAGACAATGCTGCTGCTAACGGTATGCGGGAATACTTCACGTACCGTGACGAGATGATTCGTATTGCTAATGCCCGACGTGTTTCAGAAGGCCGCAGAGAAGTTGACGAAGGTCAAGCGTTACGTGGTGACGCTAACGCCGATCTTCGTGCCGTTCTTAGAATTGTCGGATTCGGGTTGACTCAAACAAACCCAGAGTTCAGTCGTGTCTGGTCTGATGTATTATTTACCGAAGTTGATTTCTGAGGTGAACTATGGCTCGTAGCCCGCAACAAACTGGTGGCACAGGAGGTACTGGTGGGTCCAGTATTACCCCAACGACCACCGCCGGTTCAAACCAGGTGACGGTAAGCCAAGATTTCATTGACGCGCTGATCGCTGCTGCAAGTTCTCAAACAGGTCAATATGACAACCAGCAGAACAACCCGCCGCCACGTTGGGCAACTGATCCACGTTTCGGTCCGACATCTGTCGGCGTGTTCAAAGGTCAAGCACCTTTGTCGAGGCCATCAGCAGGAGCGGAAGCTCTCGGTGCAAGACCTGCGAACACGTACATGTACACCGGACCTGGTTTGGTTGACAGCGACGGTCAAGTTCTCACTCGCAGAGATGAGGACGGTAACGAAGTACCGTATTTGTACAATCCGATGCAGGATGGCTATAACGCGTATGTGACTGCTACCCCACAAGAACGCGAGCTGGTTGCCGACACGTTGCGTGACGCTGGTTACACAATCGAAAATGTTGAGGATTACATTGATGGTTACGCGATGCTGTTTGAGCAGGCGAACCTTGCGGGTTTGTCTTTTGATCGTGTGTGGCGTGAGTTCAAAATGTATGCACCGAAGGTGCAGAAGAAGGTGTCACGTCCGACGTATCGGGTGACAAGTTCGGATGACATCAAAGCGGTTGCGAAAAGTGTTGCGTATCAGACGTTGGGTCGTGCGTTCACCGATGAAGAAGCCGATCAGTTCGTGAAGACGTATCAACAGTTGGAAGTTTCAACTCAGCAGGCTGCTGCTGGTGGCGGTGTTGTTGAGGCGACCCCAGATATCGGTGTTGCTGCCGAGCAGTTCGCCCAAAAAGCTGCACCTAGTGAAGCTGACGCGTACAGGTATTTGGGCCACGCTAATGCGTTCTTCAAGAGTTTGGGGGCGATCTAATGCCTAATCAAAATCAAGGTACTGCAACGTCAGGTTTCGGTGTCATCCCTGATGAGATCACAGGGATTCTGTTTTCGGTTATGGCCGAAAAATATTACAAAGCGTTGGAATCTGGTTCCCGACGCGGCCTAACTAACGATGAGTGGATTGTCCTCACGTCGTTGAGGAACAATTACGGGACGTTCAATTTTGCTTCGCCGGCGTTCAAAGCGATGTTGGAACCGTTGTCAACAATGAATGTCAACGAGATTGCTGACGAGTTGAATTCTCGTCAACGTGTAATCCCGCCGTTTGGCACTCCTGAGTACAGCGAGTATCGACGGCTGAACCCTCCTGGTTCTCCGGTTCCTTCATCCCCGCCAACTCCAACGACGCCACCGTCTACGTCAACCACGACAACTGTGCCGCCGACCACGACAACTGCTGCAACTACGGCGGCGACGAACGCGACAACTGCCGCAACAAACGCCGCAACACGAACCTATTCGTCTGGTGCTGACGACATCGAACCGGGTGAAATGTCTCGACCCGGCATGGGTGCAGTATCTGGTGCTGCGCCGACACAAGTAGGGCCTCCTTCTGGCACGTCATCTGGTTACGGCGCAGCAGAACTCGGCGCAGTAGGTGCCGGTCCCGCTGCCGGACCAGGCCAATACACAACTGGGGCATCCACGACAACGACTACTGGCACTACTGCAACCGTCACAGGTGGAGGTGGTGGTGTTGTTATCGAGGAACCGGCTACAGAAACCGGTTTGGAAGACATCCCCGAAACATGGCAGGAAGCCGCCGCAGCTCTGTATCCCGAATATTGGGCGATCATCCAAACAATCCCTGAGATCGCGAAACTTCTCAAACAGGCGTATGACGAACAATGGGAAGTTGGTGGTGCAAAGTTCCAAGCGGCGTTGGAAGCAACGAACTGGTGGAAAACCACTACTGCTGCTGCCCGATTGTGGGATATCAACAGTTCACGCGACCCGGCGACATACCAGTCGTATGTTGATCAACGGGCTGAAGAAATCAATCAACAAGCGTTGAATCTTGGTATCCGTTTATCCGAGTCGCAGTTGCAGAAACTTTCGTTGGATTCGTTGCGTCAAGGCTGGGAAGGCAACTCCCAGTTGATAACGAACGCCATCGGTATGGTTGCCACAACGAGCGGTTCGCAGGGTGCGACACAGCTTCGAGAAGGCTATTACGGCCAATCGGTCAGACAGATCGCCAACAATTACGGTGTTTCAATCGCGGACGAAACGTTCAATTCGTTTGTGAACAAGATTGCTGTCGGTACCGAAACGTTGGATTCGTTCCAAGATTATGCGTTGAATATTGCGAAAGCGTTGTATCCGGCGTTGCGTGAACAGTTTGATGCTGGCAGATCGTTCGCTGATGCGGTGTCGCCGTACAGGGAAATTGCTGCGGCAACATTGGAGTTGAATCCGAACGACATTGATTTCATGGACCCGTTGTGGGCGACACCGATCACCTACATGCCTGACCCGTCTACTGGTGAGCAACGTTTGATGAATCTTCGAGAGTGGGGCCAAGAGTTGCGTACCAACAAGGCGTATGGGTATGAGTTCACGAACCAGGCCCGTGAGAACGCGTACAAGATCACGTCTGATCTGGCGAATTTGTTCGGGAGGCTCTGATGGCTATTTATCAAGTTCAACGTAACGACAACCTGTACAGCATTGCTGAGGCGGTGTATGGGGATCGTTCGAAGTGGCGTGATGTTGCCCGTGTCATGGGTCAGGACCCGAACAATTTCGGTCGGACTTGGAGTTTGCAACCGGATCAGATCATCACGGTTGCTGATGACAGTCCGTTCGGTGTCACGCAGGAGTTGTTCTTCGCTAATTTGCAGGGCCGTCAACCTGCTGGTTGGGCTTGGGCTGCTGCTGAACGTCACAATGTTGATACTGAGGCGTTGGGTTGGTATCGGTATGGGACTGCGGAGAACCCGGTGTTTACGTCTGATTCGAGGGCACCAGAGCGGGCAGCTGCCGAGGAACCTGCGCCGCCACCTGCCGAGGAACCTGCGCCTCCACCGCCGCCGCCACCGCCACCGGAACCGGAACCTGTTGCTGCTCCGGCACCGGCAGAACCGGAACCGACTCCTGTCCAGTTAGTGACACCGGTTGAACCCGATCCGCTACCCGAACCGGAACCCACACCAACAGTTGTTGAAGCACCTGCGCCGGAACCTGTCGCAGAACCTGCTCCTGCGCCGATGGAAGAACCCGAACCGGAACCGACCGGACCAACCGAAGCACAAGAATCTGCTTACGACATTCTTGAAGCAGAACTCGGCACATACGGCCTCGGCGCACTAGCCGATTTCCTGTACGACCTTGTGTTCGTACAAGGATATTCAAACATTGACACAATTCGCGGAGAAATCCGACGCACTCAAACATACCAAGACCGTTTCCGAGGCAATGAAATGCGCCGGGAAGCAGGCTTGAACGTGTACAGCGAACTTCAGTACATCCAGCTCGAAAACGATTACCGTTACGTCATGTCACTTGCTGGTCTTTCCGAACAGTTCTACGGCACACAAGAAGACCTCGCACAATTCATCGGTAACGACGTTTCACCGGACGAAGTAAGCGCACGAATCAACCAGGGATACTTGACAGTCGCCCAATCAGACCCAGAAGTCGTAGCGGAACTACGACGCCTCTACAACGTCACCGAAACCGATCTTGTCCAGTTCTTCCTTGACCCGGATCGTGAACGTCCACGTTTGGAACAACAAGCCCAATCCGCTGTGATCGCTGGCACCGCTTTGCAACAAGACATCACGTTGTCTGTCGCTGAAGCAGAAATGTTGCAACGCGAAGGGATCACCCAACAAGAAGCTCAAACCGGTTTCGGATTGATCTCGCAAAGCGGTGAACTATTTGGAACTACGACCGGTGAACAACTTGCCGGCGAAGAAGCCTTTGCTCAGGGCGAACAGATCGGTGCTGTGTTCGGCACGTCGGCTGCGGCGCAACAGCGTTTGCGTCAACGGCAACGCCGCCGCCAAGCATTGTTTGAAGCCGGAGGCCAGTTCGCTGGTCAAGGCGCAGAGATCACCGGACTCCGATAGGGGCAGATCGGTTTAGCCCGTGATGAAAGCCGCATGCGGAACGTCACGGTACGAGGGTTCGATTCCCTCCTGCTCCACATATTGATGCACACGCATGGTATAGTTATGCCGATGCCCACCGTGGGCAGGAACCCCGCAAGGGAGAAATAGCAGCGTCATCGACTGCCTCCGGTCGATGATTGGGCGAAGGAGTGTACAACCTATGGACAGCAACTTCGATGACTTCGATGAGCAAGATACCGGACGCAACCCATTGCGTGACCGCATGAAGCAACTCGAAGCAGAGAACGCCGAACTGAAGGCACGCGCCGAGGAAGCGTCAACCGCCGCACGGGAACTGGCGTTCGTGAAGGCCGGAATTGATCCGAACCTTCCGATCACCAAATACTTCGTGAAGGCATACGACGGCGAACTCACCGCAGATGCCATCCGTGAAGCAGGAATCGAAGCCGGTCTTCTACAGGACACCAAGCAGCAGGCAATCCAACAGGAAGCCTCCACTTGGAACCGGACCAACCAAATGGCCGCAGGATCAGAATCCGACATCCCAGTCGATTTCGTCCAGCGGATCAACCAGGCGAAGTCCCCTGAGGAAGTCGAGAAACTGTTGTCCGAGGCACGTTCATCATCCGACGCCCTCTGAGTTCTCAGGGGGCCTGACTCCACAAGGAGTAACCCCTCATGGCTTATACCCAGACCTCATCCCTTTCAGTTGACCAGGCGGCATTTGACCGGCTGGCCTACTTCGCTCTCCGGTCCGAGCTGCTGTTCGACGGTGTCGCTGATGTGATGCCGACCCAGCAGGCGATGCCCGGTTCGAGCGTCACCTTCACGATCTTCAACGATCTTGCTGCGGCCACCTCCGCTCTCACCGAGGCATCCGACGTGACGCCTGTCGCCATGAGCGACTCGCAGGTCACCGTGACCCTCGCTGAGTACGGTAACGCCGTCCTCACCACCGCCAAGCTGCGTGGCACCTCGTTCCTCGATGTGGACACCGTCGCTGCGAACGTCGTCGGCTACAACGCCGGTATCTCGCTTGACACTGTCGTGTCAACTGTTCTCGCTGGCGGCAGCAATGTCGTCTACGGCGGCGGTGGAGCCACCACGCCGTCGAGCCGCACCACGGTTGCGGTGGAGGACGAGATCGAGGCGAACGACATCCGTAAGGTGACCGCCCAGTTGCGTGGCGACAACGTCCCGACGTTCAACGGCCTGTAC
>Ga0208898_1002541_pt1 | contig 11143 bp, 12 predicted proteins | sample VirMetDEL_Mar_4_FD_184513 | JGI IMG/M metagenome (GOLD analysis project Ga0208898, IMG submission 184513) | Aqueous microbial communities from the Delaware River and Bay under freshwater to marine salinity gradient to study organic matter... | ecosystem: Environmental > Aquatic > Marine >...
CCTAGCGCAGGCGTCGGGTCATTCGGCGCCCATCCCGTGACTTGGGGTGTCGACACTTATTTCAAACCTTGGTTTTTCGATGGAAAAGTCGTTTATTGGGGCTACCCAGCCCCTAACCGCAGAGACGCTTTGCGAGAGGCTGCCGCAATGGCAGGTCGAAAACGGCAAAGCTGATTTTATGGATTGCTTGTACGAACTGTACGATCGCGCCAATGAGGAGCCCGGCCTGAAAGGGACTTACACGGGGCTCTGGGAGCAATTCAAAAATGACACAGCGCAAATTGTGCGCGCTGGCTACATTGAAACCGGTACTTTTTAATGCAAAAAATCATTGGCCTTTACAGCCCGGCACCACAGTCGGGCAAGTCAACCGTCGCTAAAGAGCTTGAAAAGCGCGGTTATACGATCGTGCCATTTGCTGAGACGCTCAAGCTAATGCTGATTCCAATGCTGGAATCGCTTGGCTATGACGAGCATGGAGCAAATTATCTTGTTCACCAGGCAAAGCAAGTGGTCGTCGGTGATGCTGGTGTCAGCGTGCGGCACATGCTGCAAACGCTCGGCACAGAATGGGGACGTCAATGCATCCATCCCGAAATATGGACGCGCTGCTGGAAGGGCCGCGCTCAGCGGTTTGATGCTGTTGTTGCTGATGACGTTCGCTTCCCCAACGAAGCCAAAATGATCAAGCTACTTGGCGGCGAAATGTGGCGCATTGATCGTACGGACGCTGTACGTACATTCGATCATGCAAGCGAAGGCTCTCTCGATAACTACAGCGAATTTGATTGCTATATCACGAACGACGGGACAATTGAAGACTTAATCAGTAAGCTTCAAGATATTTCAGTGTAATCGATGGCCAGTTTGCGCTACCACGCCGGTCGGATGGTGCTTTATGAGTCACCATCTGGCTGGCGGGTACGCATCAAAACCAAAGAAGGAAAGCTTGATCTGCCTCTGATGAGCGCCGATCTTGATGAAGCGATTCTGCAAGCCGAAACGCTTTACGCCGATGCCAGAGCCATCAGCAGTAGCAAACCATTTTGCTACCAATGCATTCACTGGAAGGCATCTGCGGCAAAATGTGATTTAGGGTTTCCTGAAGGACGATCATCCGGTGGACGATTCGCAAAAGACTGCAGTGCCTTCAAACGCGATCGATTGCGGTGACGGCTATTACATCGAAACCGGTGAAGAACCTGGCATCGGCGAAGTGCGTTATGCCGCTTGCATGCCAGGTGGCGCTATCTGCCGGTATTCCAATGATCTATGGCAGGCGCAAATTTATATTGAACAGATGAAAGGGAACCGATGCCAGTGATCCACTCATAAACCTGCTGGGCACGGTGCCAGCACCAAGAATCTTGGTGCGTCCACCAGTTCCAAAGTGACATGTAACCTTTCGATGCGTTACAGGACAGGCAAGCGGGCACGCAGTTTTGAGGAACCGTGAGTCCGCCTTTTGACTTTGGTTTGACGTGATCAATTGTTGTAGCGTGTTTGCCGCAATATGCGCAGCGGTGATGCCATGCCTCGAAGATTGATGCCCTGAATCGTTGTTTCGTTACCTTTTTGCTAACCAGTTCGACGCCATCGATCTGGTGCTCCATAACTAACGAGACAGGGCTCGGTTACAGGGTAGCTAAGCAGGCTGCTCCCAGCTTGGCATGACGCGGGCTTGACCGTTGTAGTGTCCCACTTTTCCGTAGTCGATATCAGGGATCCCAGCGGTTATGACAAAAACCATCTGACCAATTTTCAAGCCAGGGTATAGCGGGAGAGAATGCAATCGACGAGCATTAACCAGCTCTAAAGTTAGCTTGCTGCCGGACCACAACGGATCTGCAAATCCTGCGTGACTGTGCTCGTAACCTTCACGCGCACGAGAAGATTTAAGGCAAAACATGCCGCAAACGTCATTAGGCATGTTGAATGTTTCGCGTGTTTCGGCTAACACGAATTCGCCAGGCGCTAGCCAATAAGGGTTCTCAGCGCTGCAGTGCGCAATCGACTGAAGCTGTAGCTCAGGCGTGTGCTCAACTTCAACCATGATGTTGTCGCCAAGCCTGAGATCGAGTGATGCCGGATTGAGCAGCTCAGGCTCAAATGGCTCGATCATCCGCTCCTCTTCGATGAGGCGCTGGATCTCGCGGTCGTGAAGGATCATTCAGTGATCAGTATGGCCAAGTCAGCTTAGGGCGTCCTGCGCGAATTCCTGTATGAATAAATCCTTTAGGAGCGCCGAGGCCGGTGCTGTAGGGCCATTCACGCACGCACCAATCCTGAAGCTTGTAGATGTCGACGCCTTGGATGTACCAATCAACGGCTCCGACCCCAGGTGCGTTGAATAGGTGCTCCGACCCTGACGCTCCGCCAACCGAGCGATTAACGGCAGGCGGTCTGTAACCACTTGTAACAATTACCGGTTTATTGCCAAAGACTGTCCGCGCCCGCTCCAGAAATGCTGCCAGCTCTGCTGCCGTGTCGACCTGATACTGGTGATCAAACCTGCGAACCTGCTGCCCAAGAGCAAATTCACCCAATGTGATGTGGGGGGTGAGTCGAGCGCTGAACGGTGAATTGGGTGTCAGCTTTGCAGGCTGCTGCTGCGTCTCAACAGAGCGTGGCATGCTTTCACGCCACAGACTGCCTTCAGTAATGCGCCGACGCTTCAGACCAGCCTCAACATTGGTTCCTGGGTTGCGGTAAAGCAGCATTGCATCTGGTACTGCATCCCAGTCCCGCTCACGCAGCCGCTTGCTGATGGTCTCGAACCCAGCAGCGCCATAGAAGCCGGATCCCAAGTTGTAAGCAAATGAGATCAAAGCAGACTGCTGCCCATCTGTCATTGCCGACCAGTGCGGCACCGTTTCGCTGAGTTTTTTAGCGATTTGATCGATTTCGGTGCGGACAAACATGTCCGCTTCGATCACGGTGATTTTGTCGCCACGGCTAACGCGCCGGCCGCCTGGATAACGAGTGGTGCCATAGCCGATTGTCCAAGGATCACCGCCGCTGAGGGGATCTGGGTAGGAAGTCAGGTGGCAGCCTTCAAATTCCTTAATAAGCTTCAAGCTTGCGGAATAGTCGCCCTGCTTGCCGCCTTGGCTCCAAGTCTTGAACCAACCTTGATCGCGACCAAGGATGTGCGAATTTGCTTTATTGATCGCGTCCTCGAGCTCGCTCAGGGCCGCCATTTGATGCGGTAATGCTTTGTAATACTTAAATAAATCAAGAAGGCGGATTTTGTTTTGCGTCATCGGTCCATGGGGCGTGGATACTCATTGCGCCACCGAGGAGGCGGCTGTCACCGGTTTGCAGTTCAGGGTCAACCGGGTGCTCGATGATGACAGGCGGCTTGATCGCAGGTGGTTGCGTTGCGTGCCACTCTGCTTCAGCTTGATCAAGTTTGGCCGGCAGCGTCAGTTCAAACCACCATTGCCTGATGGCCTGCTCCAATCGACGCTGCCAGCCTGGCTTGCCGAAGCTGATTAGAGCTTTTTTCCCTTCAGCGCACGCAGCGCATGGAACACAAGTTGGATAATGCTGTTGTCCTTCAAGGGGGACAGAGCGATCAGCTCAGATGCTGCAGCAACAACAATCCAAAAAGCAGGATGCTGAATAAAGTCCATAATCAACAAGAGGGTGGACGCACTTCCAGCTTAGAGACCCTTTGCTCAACAGTATTAAGACGGGAGAAAAATTCTTTGCGATCTTCTTTAATGTCCGAATGCAGAACTTCCAGTTGAGTCGCGATATGTTCTACTGCGCTGGTAAGTCTAATTACCGCATCGCGTGCTTCATCTGACTTGCGGCTAAACCCCATTGCGCCCATGGCCGCAACAGAAATAGAGGCGCCGGCCACTGCGGCTATGACTTCGATCATGGCAGCAATGGCTACTTGCACAGGCTAGCGGCCCTGCCCCTTACGAAGCTTCCTAGTGCCGCGCGGCTTGGAGCGCTTGCCATTGCCTTGACGAGTGAGCTTTGGTTTGCCTGCTTGATGCTGCAGAGCGCCGGTACCAGTTTTACTGCGGACTGCCACGCGATGTGTAGAAACCTAAGGCGAGTTTACCTACCTATCGCCTTTCTGCAGCTCTTGCACTAAATACTGCCGCAACGCATGATCAGCGGGAGTGGGCGCAGGCTTCAAGTCGATCTCAAGAATGCGCAGCTTAATTTGTCGAGCATAATACTCGTCAAGCTGCTGCTTAACTTCTTGCGCTTTGGCATAGCGCGTTTCAATCGCCACAGTGGCGCCAATGATCACAGACAACGCTGCGACGATGGCACCAGCAGTGGCGATCCAGCGGTGCATCAGCCCCAAGGCACACCAGCAGCTTTCGACGGTGCGCGTTGCTCGTCGATTTGAGCTTGGAGGGCAGCTTCGATTTCGGTGACTTTTTCGTCGCCGCCAAGGGCTTCCTTGACCCAGCCGATCACGGTGTCTTCCGTAAGGTCGGCGTAAGGAATCAGGTTGTCGGGGCGCTGAAACCCAACGCTGCCATAGGCGCCGCTGGAGTAAGTGCCGTCGTTGGCGTTGACGGTGTAATGGGCGGTAAATACAAAACCGTCGTCAGTTTCGCGTTCGAGGGTGTTGATGCCCCAGGTGAAAGTAGTAGCCATGATTAAAGACCGGTCGCTGACAGCGTAGTGGGGTTGCAGCCAGTTGGGAAGGGTCGGCTGCCCGCCCTGTTAGTGAAGGTGGCTAGCCATTTTCAAACTTGAGTCAAATTAGAAGGTGACTAGTGAGTAGGACTAAAAGGTCTAGGCAAACAATCCAAGGTTTTGCAGTGCCTGAACGACCTGCTGGATGGTGTAGCCACCAAAGGTGGAATCCACATTGACAGCAGTACCGCCAGAGTTTTCAACAAAGGCAGCCTCGGCGACGCCAGTAGTTGGCTGAACGACAGGCGTTGTGTTGTAGAAACCGATCTTTTGACTGGTAGCCGTGCCAATTTTGGTGCCAGTGGTGGTACCAACGGCAATGTCGCCTGCGTCTGCAATCTGCAGTACACCTGCTGACGTAATGCGAAGTCGCTCGACGGGCGTTGCACTCCCCGACGGCGTAGTGGAGAACATTAGGCGCCCAGGCATGTCGTTAGCGCCGGGGGTGCCGTCTACGGCTACATCGATACGTGCAGCTTCTGTTGCTTGAACGCCGTCGTCACCTGCAGCGGAAATACGCAGCAATCCATCATTGTTTTGGACAATAGTTCCGTATGATGTTCCGCGTGATTTTGCGGCAAAAATAGTCGCGGGAGTTGCACCATTTATACCGCAGAAGAATAAAGCAGACCCACCACCGCCTTCTTTGACTTGGAAACTAGGCGTAAGAGTCGTAGTAATTAGCCTCGTTGTAAGCGCAGTAGATGTCCCCACCAACAACTTGCCGGCGCTGTCGATGCGGGCGCGTTCGGTAGGTGTTGATCCTGTGTTGAACTGGATCCCACTTACATTGTGACTTAAGGCTAGAACATTTCCTGCGTTGGACATGGAGCAGGAAGATGGAACTGCACCTGTCCTTTCAAGACTAATACCAAGCGCTGCGTCCTTTTCAAGATGCAATAGACTACTTGGACTCGTGGTGCCGATGCCGACGTTGCCTGTGGTGTATTGAACTGTAATTCTTGGTGTTTCTACCCCGGCAACTAGTGTGCGAAGATCAAAAAGACCTGCGTCATGAGCACCACGGAGAATGCAACCACCTGTTCCCGCTGCGTCATAAAGGTTAATTGCAGAGCGATTTACACCACCAGTGGCTGCCGAATTAGCCGCAACTGTTAGATTTGCCCATGTATTAGTGGGACCAACAACACGTACAGAGCCGTCTTGAACGGTTAGCTTGTCGGTTGGACTACTCGTTCCCAGACCCAGCTTCCCGTCCGATGTGATGCGGAGTTTTTCGATAGCATTTGTCCCAAAAATTAAGGGGCGAGTATCTTGAGTGATTAAGTAAAAAGCTCCAACATTACCGTATGCAAACGTGCGATCAGTGCCATCAAGCGATTCAAAAATAATGCCGCCGCCAAAATCGTTGGTTTTACCGCGAATGCTGAGAGTTCCATAATTTGCTCCAAGTGCTGAAACTCCACTGCCAACCCCGACATTCCCATTCGCATCAATAAACAACCGCCCAGTGCCATTAGTCGAGATGGCTACTTGGTCTGCGCCGGGGGAATAGAGTCCAGAATTTACGTCCCCATTGAAAATTAACGATGGTGCTGCAGCCGTACCAGCAGGTAAGTCAAAACGCTCGCTGCTAGTCCACGCATCAGTGGCATTCACCCAGTTGATTGTCTTATCAGTGGTGCCCTTCAAAGTGATGCCACCACCATCAGCCGTTGTATCCGTGGGCGTATCAACAGAGCCCATCTCAATGTTTTTATCCTCAACAACTAACGTCGTTGTATCAATAGTTGTCGTGGTGCCATCAACAGTTAAATTACCGTTGACGGTTAAGTTGCCGTTTAGATTTACATCATTCGATAGAACTTCGGAAACCTTGCTCTGCAGTTGAGCAGCATCAACAATCTTGCCCGAAGTGCCGTTGGTTACGTCAGCAGCAGTGGCTAGACGCACCGTGCCATACACACTGGTCGTGGCAATCGGGATTGTCGTTGCATTCACCCATGTCGAGCTGGAATCTTTATAGACTTTCAACACTGCAGTGGCAGCGCTGGTATCCAGCCACAGGTCTCCAGCACTCGGGGAAGTAGGAGCTGTAGCTCCCACCCATACATTATTCAGCTTGCGAACATTACCGGCAGTGTCCTTACAAGTAAGGAATGGACCATCAGCGTTGTAGTTCAGCGCCAGTTCACCTACAGCCAGATCACTGGCAAAGGGCTGCTTCTGGGAGACGGCGCTCTTCTTGAGCTGAATTTGCAAGGACATGACTATAGAGCCGACGTGAGCCGGACATAGGCCGGTACTTGCAGTCTAGCGATTTAGCTGATGTCGAATAAGTATTGACCGAGAACGGTGCCGAGGGATTCGGCTAACAACGCATAATCATTGTCAAAGCCATCAATTTTATAAATGGCGCCGTTTGTCGTCTTTGTATGATCGACATTAAGCTGTTTGGTTGAGCCGCTTGAACTGGCTGCCGCAGTTGCAGTTACATTTGCCACTGGCACTTCAGTGCGATAGCTCAACGTATTGATCGCGCGGTAAATAGCCGTTCCAGTAGTCGCTGTTGTATAAACAAAGCCAACTAGAGTGCCTGCAGGAATTGGATTGGGTCCTGCTGGTTCTGTGATTGATAAAGTCACAGAGAAAATACCAATGAAGCGATGCGGATATGTGGGAGATGTCGTGAATGCAGTAGTCGGATTTTGTTCGTCAGAACCGGCGATAATAATAAGGTCATTACCGGAAAGATAACCCCGGTCATTATTGGTCATAAGATTGGACGCCAAGCCCATGTCTTCCGTGCCGCCGCCTCCAGTGCTAAAGGTTGGAAGCCCTGCCGTGCCATCTAGCACATTAGCGCCAGGCGCCCATCGCTGGGATACGCCGTTAACAGTTACATTGCGCTCAATCTCGGGCAAAGTGTTATTTAATGAATCGCCGCCAGTAGCAAAGCTGTAGCGATTAGACGAAAGCACGCCAATGCCTTGCGCAACCAATGCCTGTTCAAGTGCTACAAATGTCGCTCTAGCTGTAATAAAATTTGCATATTGTTGCATCGATCCAGATATGTCAGTAATGCTTGTCACATCAAGACCGGGCGGACGCTTGGTGCGGGCTTTAGCGCCGAAAAATACGGGAACTGAATTGCCAGCCATATCAAGAAATCCTCGTAGCGGTGTAGATGACAGTATCGGCTGCAGCAACGTAGTAGCCGATTAGCAAATTACCAGCCAGTCCAGTGGTGTTATCAACTGGGTTCACCCAAGTGTTGACTGCTCCTTTCCATGCAGCATTGTCAATGCCGACAAGTAATACGCCAGTAGCGTTGGTTACATAGATGAAGCCTGAAGTGCCGATATAGCCAGTTGTAGTGGGTGCTCCAAATGCAAGGCTTGCCGTGTTATTAACGTCTCCCGATCCGCTGAAGGTGAAAGTGAAATTGCCGCTTAGATCAAAATTGGTATTACCACTCACCCATGCCACGGGAGTGGTGAGCAGCTTATTAGCGGGAATAGTCGGCAGTTTTGCCAGCTCCAGTACAGGCAGCTTGGCATTAGTCAATGTTGGAATGTTCGCCAGCGGAATGGTTGGAAGCTGAGCAGTGGGCAGTAATGAGCTGCCGTCCAACGTCGCCAAGCCATTAGCTGCTCCACGCAACGCTGCAAGATTGCTCGGCACCAACGCCCTTGCCGTGTCGCTGTAAGCAGCAGCTTCAGCATTGGTGGCAATTTCAATGATGCCTTTTAACGTCGTAGAAGCAGCAGGCAAATTGGCTTCAGGAATGTTTGGAAGCTGGGCCGTTGGCAGTTTGGTGCTTCCGTCCAATGAAGCTAAGCCGCTAGCGGCACCACGCAGATCACCCAATGTGGCTGGCGTGATTGCCTTGTTAATGTCCTCCAGCGCCGCCACTTCAGCAGATGTGGCAAGTTCAATGATGCCCTGCGTTGTTTCGCTGGCAACTGGCAGCACATTTGGTGCAAATGTAGGCGCACCATCAATAGTGCCGTTAATCGTAATGTTATTGAACGATGCCTCCTGCAGCGAATTAAATTCGTTAGTAACCGTCAGCGTGTCAAACTGTGTTGGCACCACAGGAAAATCTGGGTCGCCGCCTAATGCACCAAGACCAGCCGTTTCAGTGGTAACAACAGTATTAGTGCCAAGGTCGTTAATCGTATCGCCTTGAACGATCAGGCCATCTTCGTTGAAGCCAGTGTTATAAACCCTGCCGCCCATATGATTGACAGCAAAATAATCAACTTTATGTTGATCACTCAATGCCGTCACTTGATACTTCGGCATTGCCTTGGAATAGTTACCCTGACCAGCCCATTCATACGCTTGACCGAATGCACGAATCAAGCTTGGACGGTTGAATTCCAAAGGCCAGAAGCCACGAGCATTTAGCTTGCCGCCTGGTGCTGGGCTGCTTAATGCCGATGGATCCCAGTCACGTGCATTAGCTTCTTGCAGGCTTAGCACAGAATTCACATCAGCGCTGCTATAACCAACTGCAAGCATAAAATCACCAATGCCGCGATAATCAGTGGCGCTACGCACCTGCTCCAAAATGTCCGCATCAGTGGTTTGATCCACTCCCAAAGTTGTGCTATCTGGATCGTTTGACAAATCCTTATCAATCAGCACTTCAGGGGCGATGGCAATACGCAATGCTTCAATGCCACGCTCGTTAGTGAGCATTGGCAGCGTGGGCTCCCATTCGTCGCTAGAGAATGTACTAAACGAATCGTTGCGTTTCGCTCTATAAATCCTGTTGGAGTTTGTTGCTGGTGTACCAACGCGATAATAAGCATTGGGCGTAAAGCTGGATGCGGAATCACCAGGGCGCAAAACAACACCAAAGCGACTGGATGAAACACTGCCGCCAGTATTGTCAACCGCTGATTCGCTTACCAAAAACACCTGCCCCGATCCATTTGTCGGATCAAGCTGCGTAGCAACACCACTGCGCGATCCAAGACGAGCAACAAAATTGCCCACTGGACGACGTGTTGCAGCCGGACTACTATTTTCAATAATCAACGAATACTTGCGCTCACTTGGCGTGCGAGTATCGACAAGACGGCGAACGTAAACGCGGTTACCAACCAAGACGGCTGGATCCATTGTTGTGATGTTATTGATCGCCAAGTCGCCACTGGGATTGACATTGATCAGCGTGGGACTGCCTTCATCCCATGGTGTAGCAGCAAGTTTTGCCCTTACGTCGATGGCAGTGGAAGCATTTTTATCGCCTGGTACATAACCAGGACCAGTGTCACGACTGCGGTTTTCAATCCAGATGTAATCGTCTTGTTTGAGCGTATAGCCGTAACGCCCAAAGGTGACATTGGGATCAAAAGCAGTGGATAAAGTTAATACGCCAGTGCCGCTGTTATAGCTTTGTACGGTGCCAATCGTAATCTGGCGAATGTTGCTACCGTCAGTTTTGATTTTAAGCGCACGACGCACTGCTTTAGCGCTGAAGCCTTTGTCCTGATCAAATGCACCACCGTCAGTACCAATACCACGGAAACCAGAAGACAGAAGCGCAGTCAGGCCAAAGTTGGAATTACTGTTGGTGATGGTGCATTCACCACCACTTGCAGTCCAATGGTGAACGGCATCGCCAATTACGAAGCAGCTAACTTCCTGCAGAATCGAATTATTGATACATTTGAAACCAAAGCTACGATAATCAACTTGATAACATCCAGTCTCGTGATTGATATCGCCAGCAATTCGGTAGCGTACATTATTGATGTCAGACGCAATATAGGCCGCATAATTTGCAGGAATACTCCATGATCCACTACCATAGATTTCCCATGCGTTCATGTCCTTTTGCAGGGACACGTTGGTGAACTGCGCCACCACCATGCTCTTGAAGCCTGTTACCTTGTTGCCATCAAGGAACATGCCGCACATTCCATAGTCAGAACGCAGCGAGCAGTTGAAGACATACGGCGAGCTGCCACGAGTGGAGTCAACGTCAGGGATGGCAGTGCCATCGGGGTATACTGTGCTGATTTGCGTTTCACCAGGATTGATGATTTCTGCATCAGCAGGATTCAAGCCAAAAGCAGTGGCAATCTTTGCGTAGTACGCAGCCAGTTCAGTTTCATCACAAAATTCAAACGCTGATAGCAGGTGGTGCGAAGTGGTGATGCCAATGGCATCCTTGAAGGTAAAATTAAAGAAGAAGCTACCACCAGTGGCCTTAAAAATGGCACCACGGGCAGTAGAAGGATTGAGGTTGGCTGCTGGAACAGTGCTCGGACGAATGACGGACTTACGCAGATCCTCGCCAACAATCGAAACGCCACGTGGCAAGATCACACCAATGGAGCTGCCATTAAACGCACGCAGGTTTGCGGCAGTCGGCGAAAAGGAGCTGCCCCAAGAGCTAACGGTTTCAGCACCAGCGGGAGCATTGTCAATAATGTGCTCGCCTGGCGACACGCGGATGACCACGCGGTCATATAAATCGTTGCTGCCGCCCGAA
>Ga0208898_1002544_pt1 | contig 11140 bp, 24 predicted proteins | sample VirMetDEL_Mar_4_FD_184513 | JGI IMG/M metagenome (GOLD analysis project Ga0208898, IMG submission 184513) | Aqueous microbial communities from the Delaware River and Bay under freshwater to marine salinity gradient to study organic matter... | ecosystem: Environmental > Aquatic > Marine >...
TAATTACATCATAATTTGTTTTTAGCCCTCACTTTCACTAGTGGGGGTTTTTTGTTTAGAAACAAAATCAATTAAAAAAGGTTTATTAAGTATGATAGTATTAACAACATCAACAAGTTCACAAAGTTTAAATGTAATTACTAGAGGTAATGCAGTACCTACAGTATTGCTTTTAACAGATGAAGAAACGAATACAACAGAAAGTATTACAATAGAAAGCTATACAAGTGGGGACTATTACGATACTTTAACTGCTACATTTACATTAAAAGAGGGGAGGTTTTACACGTTAAAACTACAAAATTACGATAATGACGACTACTTACAAGCAAATGATTTCAGTTTCATTCTAACAAGCCAAAACGACAAACTAGAGATTAACGGATATACAGGTACGACTGAAGTTCTACATTATGCTAAGGTATTCTGTACAGACCAAACGGGAGAGTATTCAGTTAATGATGGTGTATATCAACAGAAAAATAGTACAAACGACTTTATATATTTATAATGGATAATTTAAAGATTTTTAATCTAGCAGAACATAAAAGACCTGAAATAATAGAGGACAAAAGAAAAGATTGGGTAACATGGGGAGATGAAAATAGCTACTTTAGTTACTTAATGGAAAGATACAAAAATAGTGCTACAAACAACAGTATTATTAACTCTATTGTACGTTTAATGTACGGTAAAGGATTGAGTGCTAAAGATGCACAAAGAAAGCCTAATGAGTATGCTAGTTTAATGTCTATCTTCGGTAAAAAAGATGTTAAACAATTATGTTTAGATTTAAAGCTATTCGGTAAATGTGCTATACAAGTACATTATTCTAAAGATAGAAAGCTAGTCAAGAAAGCATATCACATTCCAGTTAATTTATTAGCACCTGAAAAATGCAATGAAGATGGAGATGTAGAAGCATATTATTTTAGTGATAATTGGGAGGATTTAAGAAACTACGAACCTAAAAGGATACCTGCATTTGGTACTTCAAATGAAAGTGTTGAGGTGTTGTATATACAGCCTTATAGTGCAGGGATGAAATACTTTGCTCACGTAGACTATCAAGGTGGAGTAGATTACACATTGCTAGAAGAAGAAATAAGCGACTATCTAATTAACGAAGTTCAAAATGGATTCTCAGGTACTAAGGTTATTAATGTAAATAATGGAGTACCTACTGAAGAGCAACAAAGTTTTATAAATGCTAAAATAAAACAAACTTTAACAGGGTCAAAAGGGCAAAAGGTAATAGTTTCATTTAACGACAATAAAGATACAGCTATTACAGTTGATGATATTCCTTTAAATGATGCACCTGAACATTACCAGTATTTGAGTGAAGAATGTATGCGTAAGATAATGTTGTCACATTCGGTTACTTCGCCTTTAATTTTTGGTATTGCTACATCAACAGGATTTTCAAGTAATGCTGATGAATTGCAAAACTCGTTCAACTTATTTGATAATATGGTTATTAAACCATTTCAAGAGATGTTGTTAGATGCTTTTGATAGTATTTTAGAATATAACGGTGTATCTTTAGACTTATACTTTAAAACTTTAAATCCATTCGAGGGAGAAAAGTCAGAAGAGCCTACACAACTAAGCAAACAATTCAACTTAGAAGATTACTTAAACGAGATAGGGGAGGATATTCCTGAAGGATACATAGTAATAGATGAAAGAGATGTTGAAGAGGTAGAAGATGAAGATGTATTAAATGCTTATTTAGAAGAATTAGAATCTGAGTTAACTAAAGAAGAACCTACTTTAATGAGTAAGGTTTGGAACTTTGTAAGCACAGGTACAGCACGACCAACAGCAAGAAGTAAGCAAGATAAACAAGTAAAGGATAAGTTTTTTAAAGTAAGGTATAAATATACTGGAAATAAAACACCTGAAAGAGCATTTTGTAAAGCTATGATGAACGCAGGTAAATTATACCGTAAAGAAGATATTGATAAGATGGCTTCAGTAGCAGTAAATAAAGGATTCGGAGAGTTTGGTTCTGATACTTACGATATTTTTAAGTATAAGGGAGGTGCAAGATGTCATCATAAATGGCAAAGAGTTACAATGATGGTTGACCTAAATGAAGATAATCCTGAATGGAAAAAGATAGGAACTAGAGCAGCAGAGGTTAAAGGATTTAAGGTTACTAATCCATTTGAGGTTAGTGTATATCCTAACAACTTACCTTTAAAAGGTTTTAGTCCTAACAATAAGAATTTACCAAAAGACGTTAAATAATGGCAGAAGTATTATTAATAGAAAGAGCAGATATTGTTAAGTATACACCACTAGACGGAAATACTGATACTGATAAATTTATTCAGTTTATTAAGATTGCTCAAGATATACACATTCAAAACTACTTAGGTACTGATTTACTTAATAGGTTAAAATCAGATATTGAAGCAGGTACATTGTCAGGTGTTTATTTAGACTTATTAAACAACTATGTTAAACAAATGCTTATTCATTGGGCTATGGTTGAATATTTACCTTTTAGTGCTTATACAGTAGCTAACAAAGGAGTATTTAAGCATACAGCAGAAAGTTCTGAAACGGTACAAAAAAATGAAGTAGACTTTTTAATTGAAAAGCAAAGAATTACAGCAGAGAATTACAGTCAAAGATTCGTTGATTATATGAGTTTTAATTCAAGTTCTTTTCCTGAATACCATACTAATTCAGGTGCAGACGTTTATCCGATTAGTAACACAAATATAGGAGGTTGGTATTTATGAGAGATAGGTATAAAATGAAAGCTAAAGACGTTAAGAAGTTGCAGGAGTATGCAATTAAGTTAATGCAACAAAAAGATAATAAAAAGGTTAATTAAATATGTGGGGAGAAGCAGTATATAATCTAATTGGATTTGGTAAACAATCTGATGATGGAGATAATATAGTAGATGAAAATAGTGGATTCCTACTATTAGATGAAGCAGATGGTACTGCAATAACAGAAGATTTAAGTTTAAACTGGGGAGGATTCGGTTTAGCTTACGATAATAGTTGGTTTGGACAAACAAAATACGAAAGATAAAAAATGGCAACAAAGAAAATAAGTCAATTAACAGCAAAAGGTGCTAATTTAGAAGCTAACGATTTACTAATAGTATCTGATTATAATGGTAGTACATACGATTCAAAGTATGTAACAGGTGCTGAAGTAATGCAAGAGGTTATTCAAGTAGCAGTAAGTGATGAAACAACAGCATTAACAACAGGAACAGCAAAGCTAACTTTTAGAATGCCTTTCGCTATGACAGTAACGGAGGTTAGGGCATCATTAAGCACAGCAGGTTCAACTTCAGGAACTACAACAATAGATATTAATGAGGGAGGTGTTTCAATCTTATCTACTTTGTTAACGATTGATGCTACAGAAAAGACTTCTACAACAGCAGCAACAGCAGCAGTAATAAGTGATTCTTCACTTGCCGATGATAGCGAGATTACAATAGATATTGATGCTATTTCAGGTGGTGCAACAGAAGCAGGTTTAAAAGTTACATTAATAGGTAATAGAGCATAATATGTTTTTAATCAATCCTTATATATTACAAGCTAGTGGCAATCCTTTATGGGATGGACTACAAGCCTACTACACAGCAGATAATACGCCAAACGATGCTTTAGGTACTTATAACGGTACTTTGGTTAACGGTGCAACGTATGGAACAGGAATTATTAATCAAGGGTTTAGTTTTGATGGTCTTAATGATTATGTACAACTTCCTGATAACTGTTTTAAACCTTTAAATGATTTCAGTATAAATACTTGGATAAACATAACAGGAACAAATATCGGCACAGTTTTTTGCGCTCAATATAGTAATAGAGGTTTTAGAGTGGATGTTTTGAATAGTAATAAGATATTTTTTAGATTTTTCGACTCTTCAGGTACTTCATATGACTTAACATCTACAGGGACAATAACAAGAGGTGTTAATCAAATGATTACAATTACAAAAGATTCTGTAAATGGTTTAAAAGTGTATATTAATGGAGTTTTTGATAGTGGTAACGCTGTTTTAACTGATGTTGGTTATGATGCGGTTAATCCTACATTAACATCTATTGGAACAGCTAGGTATCAAATACCTAATTTCATTCAGTGGTATAATGGTGTAATTGATGAAGTAGCAACGTTTACAGATGTATTGACAAGTTCAGAAGTAACAGAGCTATATAATAGTGGTGCAGGATTACAATATTAAGAATTAAAAAATAAAAAAATGGGGTACGATATAAAACCAATAAGCGAGATAGAAACATTCGACTATTCACTTTGTGTTGGTTATTCAACAAAAGACACAGTAAGGCGTTCATTAGATGGACAATACTTCATAGTTGAGGGAGATGCTATCACAACTTACACTAGAGAAGAAATGCTAGTAATTTGTGAGGGTGCTAACTGGACATCAGAAGAAATAGTATAGAATGGAAACTTACCAATACATAGTAACATCATTATTAGGTGTAGTAGGATACTTCCTTAGAGATGTTTATTCTAGATACAAGTCTTTAGAGAAAGAGCACTGGAAGCTATCCGATAGAACTATGAAGCTAGAGGGTAAGATAGAAAATCTAAATGAAAAGATGCCATCTGAAATTGAGAATTTAGAGCGTATAATGGACTTGAAGTTTGAGCAATTTAACAAACAGTTTGAAGAACTATCTAGAGCAATTAGACACGCTGAAAGAACTATGAAAGCAAACGCAGAAGCATTTGTGCAACTGTTCAAAGACATTAAGAAGTGAAGCGTATCTTTAAAAAGTTAGTTGAAGATACTTTTATGAAGTTAGAGAATGACAAATTACGTTATTCTCGTACATCTTTAACAATGTTTAGTGCATGGTTGTTGGTAGTATATATGATTATTTACGACTTATACAAAGAAGGATTCAGATATGATGTGTTTGTTACTATGGTAGGTGTAGCATTAGGTACTAAAGTAACTGATTCAATAAGTGAAAAGTTAAAAAAATGAAGTTAGATAAAATATTAATAGGTTTATTGTTGTTATTTGTAGCATGGTTGGTATTACATAAACAGCCTACTTTACCAACTGAAATAAGATACATAACTAAGTTAGAGCAAAGATTAGATACACTATACAGAGATACTATTGTGTTTAAAACTAAAATAAGACGTTTTAAGGACACTATTTTGATTTATAGAGATAGTGTAATAATAGCTAAAGAAAACAACGATACGGTTAAGATAATAGCTTTTCAAGATTCAGTAATAGAACAACAAGATTATACCATTAAATGGCAAGATACTTTAATATGTCAATTAGATACTATTATAGACGTTCAGAACAAGGTTAACGATAAATTGAAAGATAGTATTGTAGATTTAAAGAAAGACGTTGAGAAGCGAAAAAAACGAAGTAAAATAGCACACTTAATAAGTGTAGGTGTATTAACATTATTTGTAGTTAAATGAAAATATCAGAAGAAGGTAAAGACTTAATTAAGTTATTTGAAGGTGTAAGACTTAAAGCATACAAATGTAGTGCAGGAGTACCTACTATTGGATTTGGAAACACATATTACCCAAATGGAGATAAAGTTAAAATGGGGGATACTATAACACTAGAACAAGCTAGAGATTTATTTGATGACCTTATTGTAAGATATGAACGAATAGTTGAAAGTAAGTTAAAAGTTGATGTTAAACAAAATGAATTTGACGCTTTAGTATCTCACACTTATAACACTGGAGGTAGTACAACTTTGTTTAAGTTGGTTAATATGGAAGCTAATAAAGACAAGATTAAGGATTGGTTTTTAACGAAGTACATTACAGCTAATGGAAAAGTTTTACAAGGTTTAAAAAATAGACGTTTAAAAGAGTGGGAGTTATACAATAAATAACTATCTTTATACTGATTTCATACATAATTTTATTGTTTTAGCCCTTACTAGTAAAAAAGTAAGGGTTTTTTTATTGCTCAAAATCAAGCACTTATAAAATATTTTAAATTATTTTTAATTATTATTGTTATTATTATAATTATTATATATATATTTGTCATATACAAACAAACAAAAACAAATAGAAATGAAATTACAAAGCGAACCAAAACAAGGACAGATTTTAGAAAATGGATATACGGTTATATCTATTGAAAAGAAAGTTAAAAGATACGGTAAAGATATAGTTAAATTTCACACTTTATTTTTACAAAAGGGAAATGAAAAAAGAATTGCAGAGTTTAACGATAGAAAAATGATTGTAGAGCCATTTCAAACTTTCGAATTTTCTACTGGTTCAAAACAAACATCTAAAGCTTATAAGACTTGGTAATAATAAAACAAAAACAAATAGATATGTTAGTGATTAAAGACAAAATGTTGGCAAGTAGTTACGACTACTTCACTAGAAATGGAAAAGGTAGCTTTAATTTTGATTTATACGCAAGATTATTGACTGCTAAAGGTATTGACCCAACAGATAAGATTGAGTACATTAAACGAGCTAAAAACATTAAAACAAGATAGATTATGGATAAGTTATGGGTTTACGATGGTGTTGCATACCATTCAAGAGATTTAGCAATATTACATGGAGCAGATGAATTAAGTTTATATCCAGTATATTTTAACGACACGTTAGACGATGATATTGAAATAGAAGTAGAGTATGATAAGATGACAATTACAGAATCTTACAATACAATAGAAATACCTACTGAACATAGAGATGATTGGGATTATTTCGATATTGATTTTAGTACAAGGTTATTATCTACAGATATGAAAGATAGGATAAAAGATAAGATTGCTGATTACATAGATGATTTAAAATGGCATGGAGATGATTACGAATTAGACGATAAAGCATAGTAAATTAATAAATAAATAAATAAAAGTAAAATGAAAAAGTTAGTATTAGTATTAGGATTAGTAGCATTAACAGTAAGCTGTAAGAAAGAAGATTTAAGTCCATCAGTTGAGTATTCTTCAAGTAAAGATTGTGATTGTGATAGGATAGTAAAAGTATTTCAGTACAATGTTGTTAACAGTGCCGAAGAAGGTGGAGTTTCTATTTATGCACATATATGGACTGTTAATGATTGCAGTAATTTTAATAAAGATACAAAGAGAAATTTCTCAAACGTTTCTTTAGTGCCTAAAGTTGGAGAGTGTTATAAAATGCCATATTAGAAAATAAATCAGTAAGTAATGAGCCAAGTTAACGAATACGTAAAAAAAGAAGTTTTAGAGTTAGTAAAAAAAGGTGTTGATGTAACACCCTCTATAATTTTACAGCTTAGAAAGGATTTCATTAACCACAGAAACTACTGCAATAATAAAATTTTAGCAAGTGTAGATGCTGAAATATATAACCACAGAAAAAATAGAACTAAGGAAATTGAAAATATTAATCCAGTTAATTTAGGTTACAAAAATGAATCTTATCTTAGTGAAGAAGAAATGATACAAGGTTATATAGTGCCAACTTTTAACGAATTATCTGAATCAGAAAAAGAAATTTATAAAACAAAATAAGTAAATATATGTTAATTAAACAGTTAAGAACAACAAGAAAACGAATGATTAAAGGAGGTGTAATTAAACAACGTTATTTTAGACTATTACAACGTGAACACAGCCTAATTTTAAAATCTCTAAATTACTATAAAAATGCAGAAGAGAATTGATGAACTACTACTATCAGGTAAAAGCATAGCTGATGTAGTTAGAATCGTATCGAATGAAACTGGTAAATCTAAACAAAACATAAGATACCATGTTAACAAGATAAAAGATAGAAATAAAGCATTAAGAGATGAATGTGAAGAAAAAGGAATAGATTTTAATAGTGTTAATTACTATTGGTATAAATCTGAAAAGTTTTCTATAAATGCTACACCTAATGAAGCAGTAGATTACGAAAAGATAATTAACGACATCTTAGAACAGAAGTATCAAAAACTAGAAAAGAAAGAGTTACCTGAAGTAGAAACATTTGACAGATTAGTATTTACAGATACACACGTAGGAATGGATGCATCTCGTAAGGGATTAGCAATGTATGCAGAAGAGTGGGGAGGGGAGATGTTATTCCAACGTATAGAAGAAATGGCAAATAAAATGTTATCATGTAAACGTTCAAGTGTATTATATATTGATGATTTAGGAGATTACATGGACGGTTTTAACGGTTTAACTACTAGAGGAGGTCACAAGTTACCGCAAAACATGACTAACGAGGAAGCATTTGATACTGGATTAAAAGCTAAATTAATGTTAGTTGACTTGTTGAGTAAAGAGTATGAATACATAACTTTTAATAATGTATGTAATGATAATCATTCTGCTGCTTTTGGTTATACGGTTAACTCAGCATTTAAACAAATTTGTGATGTAAAGTATAACAATGTTGAGGTTGTTAATCATTTGAAGTTTATGTCGCATTATGTAGTAGGAGACCATGCATTTGTTATTACACATGGTAAAGACGACAGGCACATGAAATATGGTTTTAAACCAATTTTAGATGCAAAGCAAGTTTATAAGATTGACCAGTTTTTAAAGAATGAAGGAATTTATAGGGAAGCAAAGTATATAGAAATAAGCAAAGGAGACAGCCACCAATGTTTATTTGATATGTGTACTTCAGACGATTTTCATTATTTCAACTTTGCAGCTTTTTCGCCAAGTTCAGAATGGGTACAACTAAACTTTACTAAAGGTCGCTCAGGATTTACAATTATGCACATTGACAAATACACACCAAATAAATCAATATTTCCTTATTTTTTTAATAACAATTAACTATGAATATAACAGATAAAATAACAATTACAAACGAGGACAATATGGAATTAATGGCTCGTTATCCTGATAACTATTTTGATTTGTCAATAGTTGACCCTCCTTATGGTATTGGAGATTTTAGAAATACTAAAAGCAAAAAACATCATAAAAAAATAAATTGGAATAATGAAATACCTAAAAAATCATATTTTAAAGAGTTAAAAAGAGTAAGTAAAAATACAATAATATTTGGTGTAAATTATTATGGGAAATATATAGAAGATGTTGGTAGAATAATACACGATAAAACAGGCGGTGGTAAGCGTAAAGCACCTAGAGGATTATCCGATTGTGACATTGCCTCTCATAGTTTTGGAGTTAATATGAAGATATATCATTACACATCAATAGGAAATGTGATAGGCAATAAAATTGATTGGGAAAATGAAATGCGATGGCATCCTTGTCAAAAACCTATTTCATTATATGAATGGATACTAATTAATTACGCTAAAGAAGGAGATAAGATACTAGATACCCATTTAGGAAGTGGAAGTATAGCGATAGCTTGTCACAACTTAGGATTTGAGTTAACAGCTTGTGAAATTGACGAAGAATATTACGACAAAGCAATAGAAAGAATTAAAAATCATGTTTCACAACAAAAATTATTTTAAAATGAAAGCAACAATAACATTTGAAGAAGAAGAAGATTTAAGAACTGCATTAGATGGTTATAAATGGAAGCTAGTATCATGGGATTTAGATCAAGAAATGCGAAGATTATTAAAGTACGATGATACTATTACAGATGAGAAATGGCATCAAGTAGAAGAACTAAGAACGAAACTAAGACAAATTATTAACGATTACAATTTAAATTTAGATTAATTATGAACGCAAAGCAAAGAAAGTTAGAAAGATTAGCACAATACAAAATGAATAGTGCTAGATATGACAAAGCAGTAGTAGTAACTTATGGTGGTTTATTGGCTTTAATTGACTACATAGAAGAATGTAACGAGGTATTTCCTGAACTTATTACTAACAGATTAAAGAACGAGGTTAACATGGCTTTAAACAAGGTCTATGAAACTGGTGCAGACGCTAATGTTATTGAAGAACATAACGAAATTGCAAATTTATTTAGAGAAACTATTGCAGGAATAAATTAATTTATTATATTTGCAAACACGAAGCCTGAGAAACTTCAAAGAAATTTTAAGAATTACAATAAGAGTCAAGTATTAAAGGTTTTCTCAGGCACCTTTTTTACTTGGCTTTTTTAATTTAAATTAAGTTATATGCAGTACAAAATGAAAGTGCAAAATTCGGATTTCATTTACATTAACGAAATCGAAAATGAGTTTCAAAAACTCAATGAAATTAGTATTAGTCTTGATGGGGAAGATTGGACTAAAAATGTTATTCTAAGTAAAAAAGAATTACATAAGTTTATCGGAGCGTTACTTCATGTTCAATCTAAAATGAAGTAATTATGGCAGAAAATAAGAAAGGTTTTGTTCTATATGCAGACCAAAAAAGCATTATAGATATGCTCCCAAATGAAGTAGCAGGAGAGTTGTTTAAGCATATTTTTGCTTATGTGAATGATGAAGAGCCAGTAAGTGAAAATCCATTAGTTAATTTAGCATTTGAGCCTATTAAATTGCAATTAAAAAGAGATTTAAAAAAGTGGGAAGATATTAAGGTTAAACGTTCTGAAGCAGGTAAGATAAGTGCAGAAAAAAGAAAGCAACAAAATCAACAAGTGTTAACAAGTGTTGAAAGTGTTGAACAAACGTCAACAAATCCAACAGTAAAAGATAATGTAAATGTAAAAGTTAATGTAATAAATAATAATATTGTCGAGTCTATCGACTTCGACCAGTTGTTAAGTTTTATAAATTCAACTTTTGGAAGAAGTTTTAAAGTAGTAAATGACAAAGTTAAGAAGAAGTATAAAGCATTATTCAAACAAGGTTACAACAAAGAGCAAATTAAAGATGCTATATTAAACGCATCAAAGAATGACTATCATAAACAAACAAATTATCAATATTGTACTTTAGAATTCTTTTCAAGACCTGAAACAATAGATAAGTATTCAAGCTTAGTTACATTTGATAGTAGTAGCTTAACTATACAAGAACAAATAATTAAAAACTACAAAGCATGATATTAAAAGATGGACATAGCACACAAACCTTATTAGATTACCGAGATGGTAAAATACAAAAAGGATTAGGTTTAGGTATTTACTTTGATGATTACTTCTTACACAAAAAAGGTCAATTAAATTTTATACTAGGTCATGATAACGTAGGTAAGTCTTATTTTGTTGAATGGTA
>Ga0208898_1002549_pt1 | contig 11123 bp, 13 predicted proteins | sample VirMetDEL_Mar_4_FD_184513 | JGI IMG/M metagenome (GOLD analysis project Ga0208898, IMG submission 184513) | Aqueous microbial communities from the Delaware River and Bay under freshwater to marine salinity gradient to study organic matter... | ecosystem: Environmental > Aquatic > Marine >...
TTTTTTACAAAACCACTGATAGAAAGCCGGGTTGATGACCGGTGTTTCTAGTCCGAACACCAGACGAAACCTTGGCCAGCCCTCTTTGTCGGAAGGAGAGTAATAGCCAACAGTCAAATATTTTTTACAGACATCAAGCTCGAGAGCTTCTTCTACAGTTAACTCTTGCTTCTGAACTTTATTTCCTTTCTCATCCTTATAGTCAGCCTGATTATCAATATCTACGATGATTAATCCAGCTTTAATTACGCCCGTCGATTTACTTTTTCTCTTGCCGTCTTGAAGGTGCCACGCACATAAACCATATTTTTTCCCAAGCTGGTCTACTAAAGATTTAGTGTCAAGCTCCTTCGCTTCCCAACCTTCATTGAAGGCTTTAAAGTTTCCGCCAGCTTCTATCTTGCCCGTCTCAGCGTGGAGGAAGGGAACCACCCCAGGGTTGAGGGAGCAAATAAAGTTCATGGAGTGTCGCTGAGCGCCTACAGTATGGCCTGGATTCGGGGCAAAAATCCTGAAAAAAGGGTGAAGACCCTGTCAGGTTGCCCGTTTTGGTGATCCTGATTCTACGTCGACGGCTGTTGTTCGTAGTAATCCTTCACGACCTGGAACCAACTCTCTTCGTCTTTCTCTACTTCGCTAGGACCAAAGGTAAAGATCTGAGTGTTGAACTCTTTAATTGCAGTAGTAACAATAATTTGAGTCTTTTCAATTTTAATTCCCAGGCAGGCTTCTGCTGCGGCTTTATATGCCGCCAGTTGAAGTCTTGTCTTCTTTGTTTTAAATACCCCTGAGATAAGAGCTTTGCGAGTTTTTTCGTCTACATTTGCTTTCTTGTTCGGAAAGCGTGCCGAGTAAGGTCCGTTACTTGTTTTAAAGTCCGCTAAGATTATCTCGGCGTTTGAATTCATATAGATAAGGTCACAGCACCCTGCGTATCCGTAACCTGTATTTTCGTCATAGTAATGAATGCGGCCCACTCCGTCGTCTCCGACGTACTTTGACCATGCAGGTTGGTTAAAAGGTTTCTCAGACCAAAGTACTCTTCCGCCATCAAGAAGGTCGTCTAAGAGACTAGGCATCCCGTCCCAGAAAGGAGCATAACTTTGAGGAGGGACAACCCTCAGACCTCTTAGATAGTTTTCAACACTGTTGTGGATCCAAGTACCACGTTCTGCTGCAGCGTCAGCAGCGCCGGGGTTCATCTTATTCCAGTGCTCTAGCTTCTTTCTAGTTGCCTCCGTTTGAGTGGCACTTAAGACCGAAGTTACTGAGGGCAGTGGTTTTGGTACTCCATTACAGATGTAATGTCTTCTACCATTGATAGTGACGCGAGTGTCGGACACAATATACGTGTCAAATTAGTATAAGTTTAAGACGAATTTCTGAGGTTGCACTTAATCCTCTTCGTCAATAAAAAACTCTTGTTTCTTGTACTGATATTCTTTCGTGCGTTGATCTATCTCGCCCATCAGGCACAGAGCTGCTGAGAAGCCCTCAATAACAATCTCCGCACAGTCTTCCGATGAGCGTGCGTTACCTTGATAATCAACACACTCTGTGAGTAACTGAGTACCTGCTAGAAGCGCAGTGATTTTATCAAGCTTTGAATTTTGTTTCTCTTGAAGCTCAATCAGCTTCTCAATCCGGTCGAGGAGCCGCTTACTCACAGCTTTAGATCTTTAGGACGGTGCCAGCCTACTTCGAAATCTATGTTGGTACTTATTAGCGCCGCACCCGCTCTATGAAATACAAACCACGCTGAGGTTACAGAGTCTTTTGTAGCTTTGTTATCCGCACGAAATGACGGCCTTGGACTCAAAATCTTAATATTCGCAAGAGAGGTGTTAAGGAGAAAGTCTTCGCGATTCCGCGTGGGCTCTAGAAAAGTAAGTCGATCGAGGATACAGAGACCGTACCTCGCGGACTGCATACCGCACTCTGCAATCCACTGAGCCTTATCCTTGTCACCTTGTGTGATTGCGACTACCCAATCAAACTGATCTTTTTGTTTTGACCACCAATCAAGGTCTAGTACGTTGTCGGGGTTTCTGTTTATAGTCACATCATCGACATTAAATTTCCTCACTTGGGCGGCTAGCTCACCGTCGTAGTCTGAAGGAAGAAGTACTTTTCCTTTGACCAAGCCAGTTTTCCCGATAGGATCGAAAATATATTTTGGAACTCTGTAGAAGGAGGTCATGTCGGAAGAGTTATTAGAGAAGCTTCGTTCTTACCTTTCTTACGAACAGGAGTTTCAACATCGTGTATTCGTAGATAAGGTTTTGGACTTAGGGCCAGAAGACGCTCGTGAGGTACTGAGTTTAGTTCATACGAATTACCTTATCAGAGGAACGCTTCTTCAGAAAATATGTGAATACTGCATACTTAACGATATTGAGCTTCCGTCTTTCGGCGACTTGATTCGAATGCAATAAAAAAGGAGCACTTGTGTGCTCCTAAACCTTACCCCTTAACGAGAGTCTAGCTTTAAAACTCGAGACCCGCAGCTTTTAGGGCTGCCTTCTGCTCATCGGTCAGCTCCTTCTCGCCTTCATCTTTCTTAGCTGAAGGCGGATCTTGCTTAGGTTTTTTTCCTGGTGTACCTGCATCAGCGGGCAACGCAGCTAATCCTTTGGGGGAGTCGCCTTCGAGACGTTTTGGATTAGCCTCAATAAAAGCTTCTTTAATGGCCGCGTGGTCTTGTCCCAAAGGTAGCTCAACCAAATTAGAGCCGGGGATACAGCTACGAAGAGCAGATGCCACCAGATCTCCTTGACTTTCGAGCCAAACAGAGACATCCTCGATGAGTTGTTTCTCTTCGTCGCTCTGAGCGGGACGATCTTTGAACTCCAGAACGTTGTAGTTAATCTTCGCCCCGTCTGCGCCAGTGATTGGATCACGTTCATTGAATGAACGTTGTGCAAACTTGGTTGATGTTACTACTTCACCAACGTTAATTCGGTTGTTGTAGAGGGTTTGGAAGTACGAAATAAAGTTTTTCTGGCTCGATTTGCCACTGATGATACTCGTACATACGCACCGTGGAGGAAGAAGACGGTGAGAAGGCGTAACACCAATGTAACTAATACGAATAAACTCTTCGTGCGAACGCATACCGAGGTTACCGAAATAGGGCGTAAACCCAAGAAGGATGAACTCAATCGGTATGCCGTTGTCGTTTGAGTCAGTAATGGCCGACTCAGGGTCATTGTCGGACTTCCAACGACGTGCTTGAAGATCAATCCTGAGCGTGTGCGGAGGAACTTGGCAGAGGATTTCATCAGCGTCAAACTTTCCAGCAATAAAAACCATGATCGTTAATCAGAGAGAGAAATCAATTGAACCGAGAGCAGCAGTTGAAACGACACCTTTGTCGGGATCAGCTGCTTGTTTTGGTGCAGCTTTTTTGCTGCGAGGGAGGTAAAGAACCTTATCTACTCCGTAGTTAAGGAACTTGCGATCGTCTTTCTCCGACGTATTAACGCGACCGACTGCAATAGTCGGGGTACCTGGAGCTAGTTCAGAGAGCTGAGTAGATAGCTTGTCCCAGGCCGTAAGTTTGAACCAAGCTGTCTCGCCCTTTTCATCCTGCCAAGCGAGCGATCGGTTTGTGACTGTATTGTCACCCACGGTATTCTCGTCCGCTTTAGGACCAAGACCACCTGTGGCAATAAATAGATTTACAGCCAAAAGGTCGTCCCAGTTGTCCTTTGTTACGACAAGCATCGGCTGCATCTGCAGCACACCGTCAGGAGTTGCCTTTGTAGGGCCAAGAGCAAGTACGGTTTGGCCTTCCACCAGCGTCTTGAGAATCTTCCCGACGTAGTGGTCTTCTTTGGTTGAGAGTTGAACTTTGGTGATTACACGTCTGTCGCTGGAGGGAAGAGACTCAGCTAAGACATGTGTGACTTTGTTCTCGTCGGTATCTGCTGTGTCAGTTACACGCAGACCCAGAGTGAAGATGTTCACGGTTTAACGTTCGGTAAATCGTTGAGCGGTTAACTTTGAGCACCTTGGCGATCTCCTTAATGGGGACGCCTTGGCTTGCAAATGCTACTGCAAGATTTATGTCTGCGTCACCAAGTTTTGATCCCTTCATTTTCTTGTAAGAGTTGTGGTATGGGTTAATACATGTCTTGTTACCACAGGACGGTTTTACACAACCGTCTCTGTGTATCTCTAGATAATCTAATATCATGGGTCGTATATAGTATCTGGTTTTTAACGCATAAATCACAGGCACTTCATTACAGAACGAATTTTCCCATATCTCGCAATTTTCATGAGTGTATTCGTTGAATGCCAACTTCCGAAATAGTTTCGAAAGTTCACACTCTTCGAAAGGTTCGTAGAGGAGTGAAGTGTTATCTGCTTTTAAAGCTCTGCTTATGTCCATGCTCTGCGCCTGAGCGTGGTTCATATCGTTTGCAGTGAGTGAGAGATTTATAGAACCACCGTTTCTACTAAGCCTCAACGTGTATTTGGTAAGCTCCACCTAACATCTTTATTTTGAAGCATCATACAATTACACATTAAAAAAGGTGCGGATATGCCCGCACCCTTTTCATTTTGTAGAGGATCAAAGACCAAGAAGGGCTCGAGCACCTGATCCAATTTGACCGCCAGGTGCGCCCTGAGCGATGCGTTTAATGTCAGCTTGAGAAGCTCCGCGAGATTGAAGAGCTTTAACATCAGCTAAGCCAAAGCCACCTCCACCAAAAGCGGCGTAGTTAAAACCGCTTCCAGTTCCGGTACCCAGACCGTATCCAGTGACTGGAGTGGAGGTGGGAGTGCTCGGACGAGTGTACGTGGGCGCAGGCATAGAAGCGACCTGCTGTCGAGCAGCTTCCGCTTGTTGGCCTTGAGAAGCAGAGATACCTAGTTGTGCTGCTGCTTCCGACCCCAGCGTGGGCGCTTGTTTAGCCAAGGTACGCAAAGTCTCGGGAGCAACACCTTGTTTTACTAAAGCGTTGTAATCTTCCATGCCAAAACCTGCACCACCAGCTGCTCCGTAATCAAAGACCCCAGGCTTGGTGCTGACGTAACCGGTAATTCCGAGTTTCTTCTGTGCGTCTGGTCCGATGTTGTAAAGGTTCTCTTTGTTGGACATGACCCATTCTTTGATGCTGTCCGGGTCATAGCCAGCTTCAATAGCAGCGTTGTAATCCTTCATTCCGAAACCCTTCATCCCGATGTCAGTTACTCCAACACCGCCAACCTCACCAAAGTATTTCTTAAGTTCGGCTTCTTCAGGCTGGAATTTAGGAGCCGTCGTCGGAGTATATTCCGAAGGTGAAGTTAGGCTGAATTCAGCAGTTCGTGCAGGTTCGCTTGGAGCCTTGTAAGTGAGAGTGTTAGGGCTACGGCCCTTTAAACTGCTCGTAACCTTAAATGAAGGTGATAAACCACCTGTATCTACTTCATTACCTTCTTCGTCCTCGAAAAGACCGCGAAGATCGATCCCGAACTTAGAACCGGCTTTACGTAACAAGTCTGCTTGAGTCTGGGCCATAACGATCTTCGCGATCTAAAACGAGAGTCTTAAGTTAATTATACGCAGTTTGCGTATTGTCTTTTAGAACTGACCAAGCTCCCTAAAGACTGCCTTAGGTAAAGTTTGCCCTGCATTGCGGATTGCTTTAGCCGTGGAGATAACTTCGTCTTTGCTCATACCTTGTCCGAGAAGAGCACGTACGTCTTGACCCCCGAAGATGCCCTTTTCACCAACGTCGACAGAACCGGACAGGTAATTCTGTGCGGCAGTTTGCGCTCCAGGGCTGTCAGGAGTGGACTGCTCGGCTGCAGTTACTCCACCTAAACGTTGGTAAACAGCAGCAGGTAATGCCTGAACCGAGGACCGCTGCTGTGCAATACCCCGAATGTCTTCATCGGAAACACCCTGACCTCTCAGATAGTCAACGTCCTTACCACCGAATAACCCTTGCTCACCAACGTCGTACTTGGAGAAGTTCTTGAGGTAGTCGTCAACAAGGTTGAACTCAGGCTCTGGTGCTTCCGGCGTTGTCGGAATCTCAACCGGAGCCGCCATTGCTGAGCCAATCACTTCAGTGATGTTGGCTGCCTGTGAAGGAGCTTTATACGTGAGCGTTGTGGGCGTACGTCCTTTATTAAAGGTAGTCGTCTTGGTTATTGGTTGAAAGCCCTGCATCCCCCCTGAGCTTTTATCTTCGTTATCTTCGAGAAGCTCATTCAGATCTAAGCCAAATAGCACCCCTCCGAAACGGGGCTTACCTCGACCTTTATAGCTGTCAGTCATGAGGGGCTAGATAATAGTCCAATACTATTTATATTAAATCTTTTTTTTGTGCGTTATCGAAAAGTTTTAAACCCTGAAAATAACGGCGTGGTTTGCCGTTCCTCTTTCGGAGCCTCGAATGTCTTATAACCACTAAAAGGAGTCACCGCTTTCGTAGCGCCCACTGACCTTGCTCCTTCCTGAGTTTTTGGAGCCTTTGAAGGTGTCTTAAGATCAGGAAAATAACTTAATAGCTTTGAACCCTCTGATCCCTGCGGTGCGGTAAGAGGGATACCAAAAAAATCACCAGCGTATCGGACAGCCATAAGTCTTAGTCGATTTACTTATTTTACTTATTTTCCACGAAGAATCGTTTAAGGTCGAAACCAGGACCTACAGTGCCTTTTAAAACACGCATAGATCTTTTAGCTTCTTCGTGACATTCAAAAATCTTTGCTTTGTCCCTACGCGATGTATAGCTCACGAGCTTTCTGGTCTTTTTATTAAAACAATCACTGACATACATTTCACCCTTGGTGACGACCCAGACCTCTTTAAATCTTAAAAGAGGCATCGCCTTCGTCTCTTCAAGAGTGTAAAGACCTAAGTTAAAGATTACCTTCTTCTCTACCTTAATGCTTTGAGTTTCTTGAGTTTTACAAGACTTTGTTTGTTTTTCTTTACGCTGAGGTTTTTCACTTCCGTCAAGGATAGCTTTTAATTTCCTGGCGTTATTCGCGGCTTCTAGTGCTGTCTTGCTTGCCTCGTGGGTAAAAGAAACTCCATGTTGAGTCCTGACACAACCGACGAAACCCTCCTCGGTCTTTGCCGTAAATATTGTTTTATTGATACTGAATCTTAGGTTCTTGATCTCGACTCTTTCCTTCTCCCTCTTTTCCTCTCTTTTTATCTGGCTCTCAGGTTTTTTTACTTCATTTTTAAATTCAGTAGAGGCCACTTGAACGGGGCTGACAGCTGCTTTTTCGATCAAAAGTAAACGCATCTGCTCATGGGAACCCTCAACAGACGAACCGTCCCACTTGACGTTGGCAAAGTGTCTTCTAGCTCCTCGAGCATTTGTCTTTATAAATACCTCAGTCACCACACCGACTCTGTCTCTTGCCGCGACTTTTGCGATCCGATCTTTTACTTCTTTTGAAGCGAAGTCACTGACACAAGTAATCGTGTTGCTCTTATTGAGCAGTACACGATCCCCAACTGCGAGCTTACTGGGTTGCATTCGGTCTCTTTTACGTTGAGGCATTTTATTTTTCGGCCCAGGTATCCCCGTGGCTGGCGTCAGCTTTGGAGGGTACGACCTTCAAGATCGTTTCCGCTGCTTCCATCATGCACTTTTCCAAAATCTCCTTGTAGTGATTGACCTCGCCCTCGACTACTTCGAGAACGATTTCGTCATGCACACAGGCGACTAGGTGAGCATCAGTACCGAGGTGAGGGCTTAATTTTGCTAACGACAGCTTGAGGATATCAGCTCCAGCACCTTGGATAAGTGTATTAGCGCAGGCTGTCATAGTGGCATCGTCATAAGAAAGCAGTCTTCTTCTGCCCAAAGGAGTTCTCACGTAAGTCCAACCGTCCTCGACCATTGCCGCACGCTCTCTGTGCCACTGGCGTAAGCGAGGGTACGCATTGTGGAATGCCTGGTGTGAGACCTTCGCCTCCGATAACGAAATTATTTTTCCTGACTGTGCCGCATATGTTTTGTACTTTCTGAAACCCATGCCGTACAGCAGAGCGAAATTCAGAGTTTTACCCTCCTGTCTTTGGCTTTTTTGAACTTCTTCAATCGGTACCTTGTAAATGAGACTCGCTGTAACTGTATGCAGATCGTGCCCATCCTGAAAAGCTTTGATCATTTGGGGTATTCCAATTAACTCGGCACCCAGTCGAAGCTCGATCTGACTGAAGTCACAGATAATTAATTGATGACCCGGTGTGGCGACAAAGCATTCACGAAACTCGGAATGCCTTGGGATCTGCTGAGCGTTTATAGCAAATTGTTTTTTTACTTCCTTTGCTTTCGTCTTCTTAGCACCAGACGAAGTGAATCTACCTGAGTTAGCTCCATACTGATTATACCCAGAATGAATTCTATGAGTTATGGGGTTTATGTTTGCAATAAGCTTTTCAACATGTTCCAGACGTGTTTCAATCTTGACTCTTTTCCTGAATAAGTTGAGAAGCGGGTCGCTGCTGTCGAACTCCGCAAGTTGGATCTGGTTAAGCGTCGGCTTTCCTGTTCCTGGAGACACTGGTAGTTCCACACCCAGTGATGTAAAGCATCGGATGCACTGGACGCCTGACCCAGGGTTGAATTCCTTTCGTTGTTTCTTGCCGATTGCAAGTGAGCCATCCTCTCTTCTCGGGAGTTTTAGTTCGAGTGGAAGTGAATCGTCGAGCTTAGAACAAAATTCTAAAGTGATTTTTTCCAGTTCACAACTGATAGACTCTCTTAGTGCTATTAGCTTACTTACATCTACGTTGAAGCCCCTGTGACACATTGATGCCACCGGGCGGATGCATTTTGATTCAAGTGAGTATAGATCGAGGAGCGCCTCCTCAGCTAACTCTTTTAACTGACTTGCAGCGATGCTTGGAAGGATATCAACGTCTTTAGCTGCGTACTCGATCTGATCCAGGTCGAGATCTTCTTTACTCCAGTCTGATACCTGCTGTTGCTTATCTACCTCAAGCTCTAAGCGCCTCTCAGCAACTGCTTTCAGCGAGCATGAAACGTCTGCGAAATAAACTTTCTGAGCCTGCGGACTGACTTTCTTTTCTTTAAAGCCTGCCCTTAAACAACGCTCTGCTAAATACGTATCGAAGATTTTTCCTTTGTAGTCGATACCCATCGACAAAAGAAACTGAAAGTCAAAGTTGATGTTGTGTCCAACCAACATCTCCCTTGATTCGATTAAAGGTCTTATTAAAGTAAAGTCAGGTACTTTAAATAAGTCGATCACATATACAGTTCTGTCCCGCTCCTTCGCGTCTGTGGTACACAGCTGAAGCAGTCTCGGTTTAGCTACGTGTGAATCCAGTCCTGTAGTCTCGAAGTCGAGGCAAAGTTTCTTTATATCGTTGAGTTCGTTGACTGCTTTGTTGAATTGATCTTGAGTAGTTACGTAAAAAACTTTCATGTGAAAAGGGCGCCCTTAGGACGCCCATGAGTTTGATTCAGGCTGCTACAGAAGACAAGTTGTTTGAGCGGAAAGCCCAGCGTTTAGCCACGAAGTCCTGAATGTCGGCCCATTGTGCCACGGTTTCTTTCCCTAGATCAGTCAGGGTCAGACGGTACACCAAGCGACGCAACTGCTTGCTGTTGCCTTCTAGCTCTTTTTCGTTGCTTCCGAATTCAGTGGTTTGCTGCATGTCAATCAGCCCCCACTTCTTAAGAAGAGCCGCTCCATCACGCATCGCAGTATATGTTGGAGACGCGTGGTAGCACTGGCTCCGATCAGTGCTCTCATCTTTGGTTACGGCCCGATAGAAACCTTCGAAGTCTTTCCTGAACCCGCGAAAACACACAAAGTGTGTTCCCACGTCCTGACGCAGACTCAGTTGGTTGATACTGATTGTTGCTAACTGACGAAGAGTCCTGTTGTCGTGACGGGCCAGAGACTCGAGGATCATCGCTGCTCCGATGGCCTTCAGTGATTTAGTGCCCATGAGTTGCTCAACCACTTCTCCTGGGTTAGAGAATTTTTCGACGGACTCAAGATCCGAAATGCGAGTGATGGCTTTGCGCTTGCCTTTCTTACCGGTCGTGAGCGAGATCCCTTCAATAGCAAATCGTGCTGCAAGGCTGGCGAGTGCAGCATTTTTCGAAGCAACGCTCAGGTTAAAAAGACTCTTCGCGTCGATTAGTTTCGGTTGCACGTACTCCTCGAGATCGATCACAATATTTGCGTCTTCACCAGCAACACTCAACAGTGCTTTAGCCTCATTGCTGTTTAGGGTTGTGTCCCCGATTTTGAAAGAGAGGTTCATGTGGATTTGATCTGAACTTGCAAAGATTATCGGTTCAATACATGCACATCTTTAAATCTCACACTGTCTTAATTTTTAACTCACAGAATACCTTTTGATGCCGCTTGGAGTACCAAAGTTATGTTCTCATACCAACCTACGATGTCTTCGGCTAGCTGCATAGCCATGAGTTCAAAGTCTGACTCTGAGAACTTCAAGTCTGTTTTAATCTCACAAACATGTTGTATCCCATAGTTAGAGTATAGATACTGCTGTAGTGATACAGAGTGCTCTAGAACGTTTCTGTCTAAAATCCTTGTGATGTTGAACGTCAGCGATTTAGGTAAGTACATGACCACTGCATCTCCAAAGCGAAACATCTCTTCGTTTAGCTCTGCGTCTTTTCTGTAGTGGTCAAATAGTTGCTGAGCCATCCAGTCTTCCAGCTCCCACCTTTCTGCGCTCGAACTATATTCTGCTTCTATCCTTTTAATTTCAGCTATATCTTGAAACTTGCTCATTCGATTTAAATTTTTCTGTTCAAGAATTTAATTCGAATTGCTAGCGGAGCTGGGGTTACATAGCATTTTGAAACAGTTCGCAGTTTTTTGGATCATCTGTAATGTCTACAGAGTACACATAGTCACTGAACTCTTTTAAAATTGGGCAGACTGGGCCGATACTGTAGCTTGTCCACTGCACACCGTGCTCCTTTTTGAACTCCGTTAAACGCTTGATATATGGTCTGGATGCAGAAGCTTGACCGTCAGTTATCAGAAGGATGTCGGCCTTCCCCTTTACGTTTGATCGAGTGAGAGCGTGGTTGATGACCGGAGAAAAGTTTGTCCCTCCCTTTGTGACCCACCCCAAAACAAAG
>Ga0208898_1002551_pt1 | contig 11116 bp, 21 predicted proteins | sample VirMetDEL_Mar_4_FD_184513 | JGI IMG/M metagenome (GOLD analysis project Ga0208898, IMG submission 184513) | Aqueous microbial communities from the Delaware River and Bay under freshwater to marine salinity gradient to study organic matter... | ecosystem: Environmental > Aquatic > Marine >...
CACAGGCATCGTTCCATTGGGCTTCTGTCCATGATGCTTGGTTGTATTCACAAGTCGTCGCACAGGCTTCACGCTCCTGAGCGATAGCTTCTTTGCGTACCAAGTGGTAAAAGTTGACCAGTGACTCATCATCTGCACCAGCCCAGTCAAACACAACATCAGCAGGGTGCCACTCTTCATCCTCCCACGCAATAAACCCAGCCTCTATAGCCAAGCGTTTGATGTTGGCATCCATAGCTGGCGCAGGAGGTTCTTCGTTGTCAGGCTCGTAGCGTTTTGCTCCGTCAAGCCCAGCTTGTATAGCTGTCATGATACCAAGACGTGCAAACGCCGCCACAGAATCAGGTGGTAAGTTGAACATATAGTCGGCGCTTCCGTCGTCGTTCTCTTTGATGAGGGACACCTCAATCTTCTTTTCCATACCGCTGCTTCCTTTCATTCTCGGTTTTGATTCCGTGACAAGTGTGGCATAGTACTTGTAGGTTGTCAAGTTCACAGAACATTCGGTTTATTACCTCTGTCCAGTCAGTGAGGAGGGCTTCCACGCGCTTAGTTGGGTCAAACACTGGTTGTATGTGGTCAACGTGAACCTCGTCAGATTTGAAAAGACGCGCACACCCTGCACACTCGTACATTGTTCGCTTCTTTCCTGTTGACTTATCGGTTCTGACCCCTCGTGCTGCTTCCCTCTTAGCATCATGAAACACTCCCCACTTTCGCATACCGGCTCTAAGTAGCCTGACTACGAACCCCTTGTACTGGGATTCAGTCCACCTTCCGCCGCATCTTGTTCTTGGTACTCTTGGTTTTGTTACCTTCTTCTTTGCTGCTCTCTTCGGCATCAAGCGGTGCCTCGGAGGTACTGATATAGAAGTTGGGCAAACCCTTCCACAAGTTTTTCATCATGGTCATCGGTGTTGCCCATTGTGTAAAATATGGCATGTACCAACTCATGACAAAATGCTTGTTCGGTTTGTTGTTTTGACATTCCTTGTCTGATTGAGATTGTGTTTGTATCATTATCGCACATTCCTAAGTCATGCAGGTGTTCATAAAAAACCACCTTCCAGTCCATACCTGCTAGTTTGAACTCGGTGGGAACCAAAGTTGGTTCTTCTCGCGTCTTAGCCATAACAGCCTCCCGTTCTCAAGTACCCTATCTTCTCCCAGTGCCTCCACACAAACGGCATACAACTCTTGCTCTGTCTTGGCGTCTCCCAGCATCTTCTCTGCCTTCTTGTCGCCAACACCTTTGATACCGATTATGTTGTCCACCCTGTCGCCAGTCAGAATCTGCCTGTAAAAGAATCGCATCCCCTCTTCGGCAGTCACATAATACTTGTCGTTCTTCGCAAAATTGTAGTGCCATCCCTGAACCTGATTGAAGTCTTTATCAATTGAAACAATGATGCTATCGTCTCCCAACTCGGTTGCACGGATAGCAATTAGGTCATCAGCCTCCTCGCCGTCCGACACAGTGGCGCACCAAGCGTCCACCATATAGTCCCGTAAAAACTGTAGATGTTCAGGCTTCTGAAAGTCACTACGGTTCTCTTTATACGGTGCTGTGGTGGCTATATCCAACCGAAAGTTTTTCTTGCCGGTTAGGTACAACTCGTACTTGTTTACGTCAAGGCTCTCATAAAGAATAGTTTCAATAAAAGAAGACAGCGATGACGCTGCCTTCTCTTGAGTTTCATCTTTACAAGCAAACCCTAACCGATACGCCAACACGTCGGCGTCAATCAGGGCTGTGCCAATCATAGTTCTACTTCATCTTCCTGCAAAGCCTCTTCAGGTTCCTTCACAATCAATTCCTTGACCGTGATGTGAGCAGTGGTCTTGCCACCAATCGCCTGTGGCGACCAGCCATGAGCATCCGACATGGCATGTTGGTAAGACTTCAGCGAAACAACACACACCGAACCGTTACCAATGGTAAGCGGGTCAATGGGGTTGCCATCAACATCAGCAGCGTTGAACGGAAAGTTGCTCTTGCAGCGGATAAACGTACCGATGCCGTACTGGTCATTACTCTTTGTTTTGACCTTTACGTTCAGCTCTTTTTCAAGCCGATTAACGGTAGCCTCATCCAGTTGACCTAGATGCAGTTCGTACTTTTGCAGGGCAGGATTGTTTTCATTCCACTTGTTCTTGTTCTTGTTGACCAAGTTGTAGTTAAAAAACAGTTGTCCTTGCACCTTAATGATTTTGTCTTGCATAGTTTCAGTTCCTTTATCGGAAAGTTAAAAAAAGAATTATACCACAAATTTTGGCTAATGTAAAGGGTTTTTATCACCAGCCTTCCCATAAAACAGATGGTAAGAGTATAAGAGAATATCTAATACTTTCATCTCATCTGTATCAGGATGATGCCATAGAATTAACCTATTATCATTAATTCCTAGCACCACCAAGTCGTCACAAGAAGTGAACATCTCCACCAAGTCGTCTTCATCCATTAGTGGGTATCCTTCCACGTCTTGCCTATTTTGTACTCCCCATCAAGTGGACAGCGCAGCTTCAGTTCCACCCCAGCGTTGCGGATAGCCACCAAGGCGGCTTCACCAACAGCAGTGCCACAGGATGGGATTGTCTCAATCTGCCACTCGTCATGCACGTTAGCGCACAGCCCGAACGGTGCCTTCATCCTGTTCAGGTCACGCCATAGGATGGTTAGGGCTTGCTTCATAACTATCGCACCAGCACTTTGGAGTAGAGTGTTAAGGGCAGCATGTTCGCTGCGCACCCAAACTTTTCTACCATCCAGCCCCGGTACCCAACCACTACTTGCTTGTTCGGCAACTTTACTCTGTAGACGAGCGAGGGCGGGTGTTTGGGAAAGAAAGCGCGCCTTAATCTCTTTTCCATCACTAGCGTTACCACCGATGATTGACCCGATTTTCGCGTCCCCCGCGCCATACAAGTAAGCATAGATAAATGTTTTCGCTTTGTCTCGGTCAGGGAGTCCTGCCGCCTCTTGGTTTTTCGTGTGGATGTCCCCATTCAACAACTCCTTAGTGTAATCATCGTCACGCATGTAGTGCGCCAACATACGCAACTCTAGCCCTGCTGCGTCAGCGCCAACCAGCACCCAGTCTTCTTTAGCCATGAAGCAGTCGCGGCACTCTTCACCGTACTTGTGCTTCTTCTTTGGCACCTGAGCCATGTTTGGTTTGCTGTGTGTCATACGTCCTGTAACGGCTCCGTTGGTGTTAACGCCTCCGTGCATCTTACCTTCTTTGACTGCCTCAAACCAACCCTTGAGCAGCCCTGTTGTCTTTTGCAAGATGAGGTACTCTGTGAGCATCTTTGCTTGCGGGCTTTCAATCGTCTCAAGTACCTTCTCGTCAATAATAAAGTTACCCTTATCGGTACGAGCAGATAATTTAACACCAGCCGCCATAAGACGTTCAGCAATTTGCTTACGAGAAGATAGATTGAAAACCTCCACCTTATCCTTAAGCCGCTTACCTGTTTTCTCACTATAACGCTCCGTAACAATCGGAGGAAAAACATCTTGAAGTTCACCCTCAATAGTAGCCATCTTGCTTGACAGCTCAGCGTTGAGGATTTGAGCCTTCTGAACATCAAAGGTAAAGCCATTTTCCACCTGCTTCTGAATGATTGCAGCCACACGGTGTTCTAGCTGCACAGACTGGTCACTGAACTTCTTCTCAGCCAGTTCAGCCTCAAGGTGTTTGTGCAACATCACCAGCACCTCCACGTCACGCTTGCAGTATCGGTGCAACAACGCCATGTTCGGTTCGTTGAACGGAGCCATAGAGGTCTTGTCGTACTTACGCTCACCACGCAAGCGCCAGTAAATACGCGAATAGTCAATCTTCTTCTTGCCCAGTCTTTTTCCCCATGCGTCTAGACTGTGACCGCCTTCTAGCGATGGATTGAGCAACCTTGAGAGAATCAAGGTATCTATCGCTTTCGTCAATCCAATCTTCGTCTTCCACAACCTGTTTAAGGTCGGCGCGTCGTACCCAATCAAGTTGTGCGCCACTATCTTGTCGGCGCGGTCTAGCAGAGGTAAAAGACTTGCGGCTTCCGTATGACATTTATACTCCTCACTTTCCGTGTCATAGGTGTACACCATCCAAATCTTTGTAGACGGTATGGTGTCTGCTTCAATGTCAAGATAAACTATCATCTTTGTTCTCAATCAACTTGTAAACGTACAGCCCACCGACAACATACCTACGTTCAACAGTGTGACCGCCGTTTTCTTTTCTGCGGAAAGAACGTAGTATAGCAGAAGCCGTAGACTCGGGTGTTTTAGTTGCTTCTGCAATCTGTTTTAACCCAGCCCATCCGCTTTTCTGCATGAAGGCGAACACCCGTTCATACTTTGTTTTCAGGCGTTCGTAGTCACGTTCTTCAACGTAATCAGAACCCTTTAACTCAGTTTTTTGTTCCTCTTCTTTTTCCTTCTGCTGCCACCAGTCAGGCAGTTTTGAAAAGAACCTGTCCAAGAAGTCTTGGATGCCCTTACTATGATAATGCTTTTCAGGTCGTATACCGCCTTGACGGTACATGCCCCACCGACCAGTTGTGTGGAAGTATTGATAATATCTACGGGTGTCTGCTCTGTACAAAACAAAACAATAACCCTTCTCTTTGTACTGGAATGGTATGCCGTTCTTGTTCAACACCGCCGCTACATGCTCTACCGATTCGTTGGTGTCTCTACGAAAAACAGCCTCGCCGTTCTTATTCTTCCTAACAAAGTAGAACTCGCTTTTCTGCTCCGGGAACTCTTTTGCACTTTTTAAGGTCATCGTACATACCAATCAATGTAAGTGAACCCCTTATGCTGCGCTATTGCAAGCACAGGGTTGCCATCACAAGTTTCACAAAAGAATGTTATCAAAAGACCTTGTCGTCTGTCACTTGGGTTTTTATTTTTAACATTATCATTGATAAGACCAGTAGAAACAGTAGTTTCTGCTCTTTTGTATTCAACAACAGTGTATGTCTCATCTTCACTATCTTCTTCCCTATCAAACACTTCAACTTTTGTTTGGTGTATGCTTTGGTCTTGGCAATACGGGCAACTTAACATCTTGTCTTCCAAAGTTTCTATAAAACGCAACAATGGCTTCCCAGTCTTTTGTGTATCTTTCATTGTCTGTCAAACCCCACCTCCAAGTATTGAGGACTGCGGAACCGTGTACGGAACACCACTAACGCTTACCTCTTCGGGTAGTTTTTCAAGCAGTTTGTTCATGTAGAACATGGACTTCTGTAGGTCTTGGCGTTTGTTCTTTTCCCACATCCGCAGCAAGTACTCCAACGCCCTGTCCCAGTCACTGAACTGGTCATGAGGTATGCCCAGCTCTTGTGCTTTCTTAGCTAGTGCCTGACGTAGGTCGTACACCTCAAGCCCCGGCATGATTTGGTAATGCTTGGGTTTGTTCACCATGTCAAAGTCATCGTGTGTTGTGCCGTTAAAGCCCATGTTTTGGTACTCCTCAATCTCCATTGCCAAACTTTTCATAGATGCCATTAGAAGTCCTCACTCAACTGGTATTCGCGCAGTATACCATTGTTCTTGTTGTACTTCAAGTGGAACGTCTGCCCTGTGGCACGTCCAGTGAAGCGGTCTTTCAGCACCCTGAAGGTGGTGACCTGTCGTTGTTCGGGGTCTTCGTGTTGCTTGTTGCGTTCCAAGCCAAACATGAAGTGCGCCCAACGAGCAATGGCACGGCTACCCGTGAACTGTTTTTCCAGCACACGCCCACCCTCTTCGTGAGCCTTGCCCTCGGGTGTAGTGAGGTGCGACACAAAGTGAATGATAAGTCCCTCGCTTTGTGCCAGCCCAGCCATGTCAGCCATCATGGCGTCCAATGCACGGCGTTCGTCATCCTCATTGGCTGACAGTGCAGTGAGGTGGTCAAGGTAAATTATCTCAATGTCTTTTGCCTTGGCAAAGTAGCGTATGGCTTTTTTCACCTCTGCCCACTCTTTAGCGCCAAAGTGGTTCATCATGTACAGCGCCTGCATGGCTTCCAATCTGTCAACCGATTCCTCATACTCTTGACGTGTCCAACCTCCGTCAGGGACGTGATACAGGCGCTCGTCAAGTTTACCAGCGACACGTTGGGCGGTTTCAATCGGACTTTGTTCTAAATAAATCACACCGACGCGCTTTTTCAACTCACGGATATCGTAGGCAATCTGTTGAGTGAACACGTCGGTCTTACCGACACCAACGCCAGCACCGAACGCATACAGCTCGCCCTTACGCCGCCCAAAGGTTAGTTCTGAGAGCGATGGGAAACACCACGGCAAGCCCTCTTTTGGTGGCGTTAGTAGCTGTTCTTTGATATCCTCAACGGTTACGATGCCCTCGGGTTTGTATTCCTCAGCCTTCCACCAGCGGTCAGAAAACTTGCGTATTTCATTCTTGCTCAGGTAGTCGCAGGCGTCTTTAAAGCCCTCGTCCATCTTGACGATTGATGATTTGCCAGCAAACAACGCTGCAACCTTCTTGGCTGCTGTCTGCCCCGGCTCATCGTTATCAAAGCACACCCGGATTTTGTCAAAACTGTCAAGCCACTCAAAGTTGTCCTTGCAATCCTTCTCGGCGCTTTGTGCGCCATTGCGAACCGACACCACAGGATAGTCGCCCAGCATCTGATGCGCTGCCAAGGCGTCAAACTCACCCTCCACAATGGTGACGAACTTCCCACCCTTTGTGAACAGGTTTTGACCGAACAAAGTGGCATCCCTCCAGTTGCCCTCAACGGCAAAGGTTTTGTCGGGATAGCGCACCTTCTGAGCAACCTTGTCACCATCCTTGTTGTTGTATGGAAACAACACCTTGGTGTTGGTTGACAGGGTTTTGTACTTCCTAGCCGTCTCTGAGGATATCTTCCTGTCCTTAAAGGGTAGGTAGGAAGCGTCAGATGGCTCTGTGAGCGGTTTTTTTGCCTCACTGAAGGGGGCGACTAGGGTTGACATGTTTTTTCCTTTATTCGGGCTAAAAACACCACAAGCGTAACACTTGGTTGAGCCATCGGTGTTGACTGACAACCCATCTGAGCTGTTGCAGCTCGGGCAGGGCTGGTGGATTGCTTCAAACTTGAGTGTCATAGGTTGGTGTTGTCCCACATGGTTTGCATCTCGGCTTTCTCGGCTTCGGTGAGGTCACGACCACGGCGCTGCTTTAGCTTTGAGAACAATGTATCCATCATTGCTGAAAAGCCGTAGGCTTCAACCAAACTGGCAAAGTCAGCCATCGTGGTGTTGATTTCCCATTCTATGTTTTTCTCAATCATACCCTTTAACCTTCTAAGTTATTGTTTAACTATTATAGATAGATTATCTCGTTATAAGTTAACTTCTATAGTTACTTATAAGAAGAGCAAATATCGTGCCAATCATCATCGTCAGCAAACTTAGTTGCATCATCATGTTTTAAGTCTAACCTATCTATTGTTTTCATATCACCGTCCACGGTACTAAAACATTCGTTGCACATATCAACAAATGTGTTAGTCTCAATGTTACGTCTTGTTGCTTCGTAGTCACTGAGCAGGTTGTTGCAGCAGACGCACCTCAAAACAGCGCCTCCGGCATAGCCTGAACGTGCTGCTTATCCAACTCTCGCTGCACCTTTGCTTGGTACTTCTCAAGCTCCAACAACTGCTCGTAGGTCAGGTCATTGCGAAACGGGTTAATCCATCGCCCCATGTCGTCCATGACCGTGGGCATAGGGCTTCTAGTCAGTGCCGCCATAGTTTTCTTCCTCCATCTTCAAGATTGGTTTAAATGTCGTTGTTCGGTGCTTGATTGTAACATCCCAGCCCTCGGTGAGCAACTGGTGAGCAAACTCCTCTACAGACTCCCACTCCCGGTTAATGAACGTCTCAAAAAACACCCCATCGCTCTTACGAGCCTCCAGCTTATAGGTCATCAATAAACTCCTGTATCACCCACACGACGGCGCACAGAAAAGCCAGCGCCACTGCTAAAAATATCAATTCAATCATGGTTTCACCACAAGAAGAAGGGAAACATCACCATAAGAGCCACTAGAACGGCGCACAAGCCGTCTTTGAGCCACTGGTAAGGGGTGGATACCTCCACAGCCCTAAAATCGCTTAAATCGCCGTTTTGACGGTATTTATCCATGCTGTTTCTCCTGAGTTAGTTTGGGTGAGAGGGGAAGGCAGATTCCACGCCCCCTCGCTTCGTGGTATTCGGAGACTCATGGGCTGGTTCGCATCTGCCATGTTCCACAGCCCTTTGCCAGCGACCACCCGCTGTTAAATGTGTCCCAGCTCTTTCAGCACAACCATCAACCTTTTACGTGTGCCCTTGCCAACGCACAAGAACTTACCGTGCCGGTTGGCTACCCAATAACCCTTGCCGGGGCAGAACATGGTGATGTCTTCGCGCCCCTCAATTGTGTACACGGCACTGCTATACCATTTGATGCCCATCCAGTTGCTGTAGAAGCCTTTCTTACGCTCTAGCTTGATTAACCTCATGGTGCCTCTCCTAAGAGTGTTTACAGTGTTTGGGTGTCTTCATAGTACTGAGCCGTCTCATCAGCCCACTCAAGCATACCGGGAAGGTTGATAACGCTGGTGGCTTCCACGCCAGCATCAATCTCATCGTCGCTGAGGGGCAGCAGCACATCGTCAATGCTAACGTGGTCGCCGATGATTTGGTACTTGATTTCAACAGTCCACTCGTTGGGGTGATACGCCTCAAGGTAATGGTACACACCGCTGGTGTTGATAACGGTGACTTTGCGAATGTAGTTGGTCATGATTTTCTCCAGTGCTTAGGAAGTTAAAGTGGAGCCAGTATAGCCCCACTTTTTTGGTTTGTCAACTGTTTTTTTCAGCCTCGTGGTTCACGGCAGAGGCGGTCAGTGCTTTGACCTCTTCGGGGCTGAGACGGTTGAGTAGGTTACGCTTGCGCTTGCCGGTTTGCTCAGCCTTGTACACGGCGAAAATTACAGGCAGCTGCCCATAGTCGCAGTCGTAGATTCCGTAGCAAACTTGGTAGCTGCGCTCGCTGCCCTTGAGGATGTTGGTGAATTGTTTCATGTGGTTCTCCTTGTCTTGAGAAGTTTAGTTGCTGAGACTGCTTAAGCTGTGTGGGTAATGCCGTCAACCGTCACAGCCTTGATGGTGCTGCGGTTGATGACACGGTAGCTAGAACGCTCGTCTTTGGCGTTCATGTCAAACACCGTGATGTAGTCATCGGCGTTGTGGGTTGACACGCCACCCTTGAGGTGCTTGGTCACTCCAAGGCGAGCCGTGATGGTGCGCTCGCTGCCGTCTATTTTGACGAACACGCAGGTAAAGATTTTGCCGTTGGTGTTCAAGATGATGTTGTCTAAGTTCATGTCAGTTCTCCTGTTAAGGTGACTCCATTGTGGAGCCACCTTGGTTGTTTGTCTATAGGTGTTTACCCTACCAACGTGGAGTCTGAACCCCACTTGTCGCCGGTGCGGAAAACAAGAGCCGTCACGCTGCACATGTTAGCGCCAGCGGTGGTAACCCATGCAGGTGCCCACTCGTCGCGCTCAGACAGCCCTAGAGCCTTCTGAACCTTAGAGTTGCCGCCTACGGGCACAAACTTGCGACCATAGCGCTCAGCCTCAGCGTCGTCCAACAACCACGACACGCCGAACTTGGTGGTAATCAGCTTGGCAACCACACGGCGGTCACCATCGTACAAGCCTGCGAAAGTAGCCTTACCGCCATTCTTGGTGATTTCAGCTTTTTTCTTGTTCACCTCAAACATCACGCCGTGCGCCCACTGGCTGACGTAACCATCGGTGTCGCAACGCTCAAAAGACTCCTGAGCATCGTCAAGGTGCTTGGCGGCTTTGGCTTCGTAGTCTGCTGCTGTGTTCATGATTCAATCCTTGTCTTGATTAGTTAATGTGGAGTCAGTATAGCACCAACTCCACCGTTGTCAACAACTATTTTCTAGGTGTTTACCCTAACTTGTAGATGTTCGTCACGTACAGCCCTGTGGGCACATAGCCGTAGTCCATGACCACACCGTCAACGACGGCAAACACATGTCCACGCATACCGACTATGTAGCGACCCTTGCTGAGGCTTGGCAGCAGCTTCTTGAGGCTGGCTCCACGGTGCCACTTGACGTTAGGAAACCAGTACTGCATGAACCTAGCCTTGTTGGTGGTTCCGTAGATGCCTGTCAGCTCAAAGCCAGCAGCGGCGTAGGCATCATACAAGGGACGCGCCTTAACGCCCTTGCGGTCAACCCTGCCATGTGCCTTCATGTGGGCATGTGCCTCGTCATAGCTGATGCCCTTGGCACACGCTAGGGCGCGCACTGTGCAGTCTTTAGCCTCGCCACGCATACGCTCAACGCCACGCTCTGCTTGGATGTATTCTCTTGCCATGTCAATCTCCTGTACTTAGGAAGTTAAGGTGAAGCTAGTATAGCACAGACTCCACCGTTGTCAAACAATACCCGACTAATTTGTACGGGTTATCAGTCTGTCAACAACCGTCAGGATGTCACCATCCAACGTAACACGTGTTGGTGTGTTGGCTCTGTCCCAAGCCTCTAGGTCTTCGGGGAACTGCATTGCACGTGCCAGCTCCTCGTACTGCTCAACCGTTAACGGTATGTCACGAGAGGTGTCCATGTCAAGTTTCCTTAGTTCAATTGCAACAACTCCACTGTACCACACTCACTGAGCTTGTCTATAGGGGTTTTCCCTAATTCATTGCATCAACACATAACCATATAAAGATATCTTTATAGGCTGATGTGGCTATATCAGAATACACTTATAGGCTCCCGCCCAAGCCCTCACACTCGCAAGTTTCATGCCAACAGACCATGTTAGTTAGTGCTCACTGAGCTAACTCCCTAGCAACTTCTATGCCAACCTCTGTGGACAACTCTGTAGATAACCTGTGGATAACAACCCCTGTGGATATCTTGTTAGTTCCCTGTGGATTGTTTGTTAATAACCCCCTATGAAATATATTTCCTGTGGATAACTTGTAAGTGAGCACTCACTGGGGCGATGCCAGTTGAGAATGATTCTCATTACTATATGGCTCTATGGTTATATAAGGATATGCTTATATGGTTCTAT
>Ga0208898_1002553_pt1 | contig 11106 bp, 3 predicted proteins | sample VirMetDEL_Mar_4_FD_184513 | JGI IMG/M metagenome (GOLD analysis project Ga0208898, IMG submission 184513) | Aqueous microbial communities from the Delaware River and Bay under freshwater to marine salinity gradient to study organic matter... | ecosystem: Environmental > Aquatic > Marine > Coastal...
CGATAGCGCCAGCTTCGCTTCTGGGGCCTTGGCGGCCTTTATTTTCGGTGTACATCACGCGTAAATACAGCTCTGGATCGACGCCTTCTTCCATGGCGACATCGACCGGGTCAAAGCCGTAGTCGTTTATCACCTTCTGGCGCATTTTTGCCAGTGCCTCTTCGCTGATGCCGCTCACTGCACCGCCGTCCGCATAACGCTGAAACAGGCCCGCGACGCCACCGTCAGCAAAACTCATGGCTGACGAGCCCAACCCGGACATGCCAGCCAAGCTGACTTCGGGCTGGGTGCCAAAATTTTCACGACCGGCCACATAATATTGTCCCGGCGATGTCATGACCTGCTGCGCCGTCGCTGCGGTATTACCACGGCGGATAGCGCGGCCTTCGGCCTGCTTCAGGAACGTATCGACATCCGTCTGGCCAAAACCCGGATCGTTTGGTGCGACAGGTGCATCGCCGCCTTCAAACACAGGCGCGGTTTGGAACCATTCGCCCGGAGACGCTACAGTGCCAGACCAGTCGGCATAAGGTGTTGTGCGGTCAGTCGCGTTCCATGCTGCGATGGCCGCGTTGTAGTCTTCTGCCTTTTTCTTCCAAGCTTCGAGGTCCGCGTTGTACTTGTTCACCGTCTCGTTGAAGGCGTCCACTTTTCCTTGGTAGACGCCCGCTTCGGTTTTGTATTTATCAAGCGCCGCGTTGTAGATATTAATCCTATTGTTGTAGTCTTTTAGGATGTCTCTATCTGCTTGGTAATACCGGGCTTCGGGGCCGAAGTACTGGAGGATCGACATATCAACCCCCCATCAAGCTACTAATACCGACGAGGTCGCGGTCCTCGGGGAATAAAGCTGCATACCTAGTCCGATCCACAGGGCCCGAAGACTGGATGGGTGGCCGTTGTGGGGCCGCGGACGCCTGTTGAACCGGACTAGGTGCAGCCCCGCCGCCCTGAGTGGGAAGTTGGGCGGGCGGAACCAGTGCCCCTTGCTGGTTAGGCGGGGGCAAAGTTTGTTGTCTAACGGGTGGAGGCGGAGGCGCAGCCTGTTCTGGTGCCTCATACTCTTCGGTAAGCTCTTCATCGACAGCACGGATACCGATTGGTAAACGACGGCCTGTCTGTCTTGCCAGAGGATCAACAATCTTCGTAATTTTATCGAGCACCCTGTCTTTCATCTTTGCGTCTTGGATTTCTTTCATCACTTCAGCAAGAAGCTTCGGATTACTGAACATTTGCGTCATGATTTTGATGCGCTGGGTCTCTGGGCCGCGGAGCAAGAGACGCTGCACAAGGTCCGAACCGGTTTGTTCAGCGATTAGGCCCCCGCTCATTTGCGGCATACCCAAGAATTTCTTCAACTGGTTTTGTGCTGCGGCACCAGCGGTCGCACCCGCAATCCGTACGTAAAACAGCTTGGCCATGCTGGGGTTTTTGAACAGCACGTTTTCAAAATTGTTTGTAGCAAACGCCTCATCAATGCCACGGATGGTTTTGACCATCTTTTGCACTTCGGCCATTTCGTCTTCTGTGGCCAAGCCTTTTCGGATGAGGAAGTCACTCATAGAAAGCTTGGCACGAGGGTCTACCCCGGGTATCTGTGTAAACAACTCCCGCTGTAACACCTCGCCATTAGGCAAACCGACGGTGTTGTTTGCTTTGCGCAGCGCGTTGTTAAAGATGGCCGATTTTAGACCCTGCAACGCTTGCTCTTTAGTGAAATCAGCGCCTTTGTAGTCAGCCTCATTGACCATGCGATAAAGCGCATTTAGCGCCAAACTTGGTTTTTCGGCAGCTAAAGCTTGAGCAACTGCTTTGCCTGGGTCTTCGTACTGAAGCACCCAGTGGAAAGCCTTGGTGCCGTAGTGATCGGTTAATTGTTCGTCGGTCATGCCGCGGCGAGCAGCTTCTGAAGGCTTTATTCGAAGCGCTATGTCATCCACTGTTCCATCAAACGCTCGCTGCGCGGATTGCGCAGTAGCTAAATCCGCCTCAAGGTCAGGGATGAGGGCAAACAGTTCTTTAGTGCCGGGCTGTTTTTTCCAGGTTTCAAGCTTTGTGGGGTTAACCACAAAGGTCTCGATCATCTCATTCGGATTAGCCGGGTTTGGAGTGGACTTTTTGTCCACTACCTTGCTCAAAGAATCGCGGAGCGCGGCGCTCATAAGCTCGTCAGCGTCCATTGCCCGAACGGCTTCTTCGGTAAACCCTGCTTCGTCAATTAAGAATCGACCGGCTGCACGGATTTGGTCAAATCGTCTTGCCGTGCTGAGGTTACCCCCGCGGAAAGCTTCATCCAGTAGGTTCTTCGGGTCCAAAATAAGACCGCGGTTACGGTCAACACCTTGCAAATCACTTAAAAAGCTACGCGTAAATACGTTGTTTCGAGCAAACGTATAGGCGCGGGCCGTGTTGTATGCCTCAGAAGCACCATCACGTTGACCGGTCAAATCGCGTAGCAAGGCATCGTTGATTTTGTCCAGACGCTGCGCGTTGACAATATCGCCCGCCTTGCGAAGTTGTGCGGCTTTATTCATCAAGCCTGAGCGCATTTCAAAGAACTTTTGCGCGGTGGCCGGGTTGCGGCCTTGTCCGTCTTGGAAGTATTGAGCTAGATCGTCCAGATCGTCCTTGTACTTACCCAAAGCAGTGTTCAATTCACCCTGAGAGCCTTTAGAGGAGAAGTTTAAACCACCTCGGCTGGACGGACGGCCAAGCAATTGCAGCACGTTCGGCTGGTTAATCCTACGACCGTTAGGAGCATAGAACTCTGTCAGCCGGAAATTTTTGACTTCAGACCAAAGGCGACGCTCACGCGTTTTACTAAGATCAATCTGGTTTTCCAGGACTTTATACAATTTCCCTGACAAGTCTCCGCGTTGAGACAGTTCTCCCGGTTCACGACCCAAGACCCTACCGGCAGCAGTCATCAGGTTGGCGACTGCATTATCTAGGTTGTCGAGGATGTTCTGCTCAAACAAGCCTTGCTGAATGCGGGCAGCCATGGCAAGTGCAGCAGGATCGCCCGTAGACGCCAACGCTCGTACAGCGTTAATAGCACCTGCTTGTAACTCTTCGCGACCAGTACCTGTTGCGGCTCTAAGGTCCGCACTGGATTTAGCCAGCTCCTGCTGAATAGTCTGCATGGTCGGCGAGAAGGGTAAGCCTTCCATTGTCGCAAGGTCGGCAACCGTAAGCTGGATGGGCTTACCATCCGGACCTTTCCGCTCTACCGCAGCCGCTTCACCTAGGGCCGCGATAAACCGATTAAGCTGCTCTTCAGCAGTTTCTATTACCTCACCCGTCTGCGGGTCAATGCGAGGCTTATATTCTTGAGATTTTTGAAGCGCTGAAATGATTCGCTTTCCGACGTCTTTTTCAAGCTTGCCGCGCATAATTCCTTGTCGAGCAGTTTCATCCGTAGCTGTGCCCCACCACTCACGCATAGTGCGGAACACACCACGCATAAGTTCTGGGCCTGAATCTACAGCCAGTTGCGCCGGGATAGGAATAACCAAAGAACCAATTAATTCGCCACCGAATCGAGCGGTCTCATCATAAGGTGCCGCCTCTTGCGCAATAGCAGCCCCCAGTCCGGAAGCGCCTGCAACAGCCCCTTCGGCGAATAAGAACCTGCCCGGCTTGTCACGGGCCGCGGCCAAAGATTTTTCAATGCCGCTTTCAATGCCACCTACAACACGTGTGCCGACGGGCCCTTTGCGAGGATCAAAAAGGTAACCCGCCGGGTTAAATTTGGTAAAACCCAAGTCCTTACCTAATGCCCCACCAAACATTTCACCGCGTTCGCTGGCCACTTTGCGAGCGTTTTGGGCTTTTTCAAAAAGCTTGGCCGCCGCTCTCTCAGACAATCCTGCATCGCGGGCCGCGAGCTGGAAAGCTTGGTCAGCTACGTCGGTGAATTTACCAGAAGAGACGTTTTTGAAGTTTTCAAGAAATTCAATAGCGCCTGTTTTGGCTTTAGGAACAGACGAGAAAAGTTTCCATGGCGACGCCAACATTGACAGGGCGATCATGGCTGTTTCAGCGCCGCGGTAGTGGGGCTCAAGGGAAGGAATAACGGGGTCCGCTTCTCCAATAAGGGCGTCTTCAGCCTCACCAGCGGCTAGTGCGCCAAGAATAGCGCCGCCAATACCGCCGATTCCGTAAACAATACCTTTGGCTGCAAGACCGGGTAATCCAAGAGGCGGGATCAGCGCTACAATAGGGGTCACTGTTGCTAAACCCGTTTTAAAACCAGCGGCTGCTCCAATTGCCTCCGGTATTTGTCGGGCTGCACTCGTAGCAATCGCTTTTGCTTCGGGGATGAAAAAACTGTCATCCGCCGGGTCGAATTTTCCAAAGTCTTCGACGTTGGTAAATAGCGTCAGAATTTCCTCATCAGAAATTTGACGTTGGTCTGGCGCTAAACCTTTGTAGCGATCAAGCTGGTCTAAAATTGGGTGTGTACCATTTTTAAGCGCTTCACGCGTTAAAGGTACACCACCTACATCTAACTCATCGTTCGCAATAGACAGGATGCCGTCCACTGCATTGGCCAGCCCCTGCGTCTCCATCAGGTTTTCAAACTGAGGTCTTGTCAGATTAATTAAAGCGCCATCTGCCATGTCAAAACCCCTTTACCTTTTTCTCATTTGCAAGATTTGCGAGCGAGCATTCCCCCGACTTTGGTCGTTTTCCGTTCTCGTCACAGCACCGGGGTCTTTCGCAGGGGAAGCAAACCCACGCTCAAATGCCAGAATCTCATTGTAGAGAACCTTCATCTGATCCATGCGTGCACGTGCAGACGTCACTTGGTTTTCTCTGTAACCAGAAGAGTCACCGCCGTATTCGGTTAATTTAGCAGCTTCAATCTGCATTGCTTGCTCAAATCCGTTGCGCAGTGCTTCCAAAGAGGCAACGGCATCGGCGTCTGTCTTCAAAAGTAAACCGCCGGGACGTAAGTTTTTCGTCTCTTTCTCAATAAGCTCCTGCACAAACTTGAGAACACGGTCACCTTGCAGGTTCGTAGAGAATTGCAACATGTCGTTAGCAAAGGCAGTAAGCGTAGCCTGCGCCCTTTTGTGCTCTTCCGCCGCTTCCGACGGTACGCCCTTGACAAGTTCCGCATAGCCTTCAGAAGCCATACTTACCAAGCCGGGATAGATACGAGATAGACCGATTACTTTGCCGTAATCAATGTTCTCGTCGAACCGGTTGGGTTTAGTAAGGCTCCAAACATTAGATTGCTTGTTAACTGTGCCATCCGGGTTAAAGATTTGGCTAGTTGCCTGCCCCAAAGTCTTCGGTGCCTCTGGCTCGGGAGGCGTACCGACCCCACCGCCGCTCGGGTCAAGGTTAAGCTGTCCAGCAATCGTGCTGTAGAACGTCGGGTTACCTTTCTGGATCGCAGCCAAGACACGTGGTGCCAGTTGCGTCGCAGACCCTTTGACGTACCGACCACGCGCGGCGTCGTAGACTTCATTGTTCTTCGGATCAATGTAGTCGAGGACAAGCTGCTCAAACGTAGTGGTCTCGTTACCAAGGGTGCCGTTTGCGTACTGATCCAGACGATCTGGGTTAGTAAGGTACGAAATGGTGTTGGTTTTCGCCTCGCTGCCCAGTCGCGTTGCGTTTGCAGCCGACCGGTCCAGGGCCAACTTACCATACTTGTACGCTTCATCCAGCGCTTGAGCGCGTTCTTGCAGAGTAAGCGTCGCATCGGCACGAGTCGCACCCCGTAGGGCGAGTTTGTTGTCGAATTCACGGTTAACCTTGGCAATACCGCGGTCGATTTCAGCCTGATCCGACGTGAATTTCTGCATTTCTTCCTGCATAAGCTGTCGGAATTTCTGGTCGCTGAGTTGCAGGTTTTCACGCTGTGCGCGATCAAGTGCAGCTTCAGCCGCCGTAAAGGCGTTTTGGAACGTTTGGGCTTCGCGAGCGATAGCGCCTTTGTGGGTGGCCAACGCAAGGTTAAAGTTATGGCCGCGGTCCATGCGCTCCAATTCGTTAGTGTTAAGGATACCGTCACGTTTAAGCTGTTGGTCGAACGCCAATCTGTTTTCAGCAATACGCAATTCGCTACTAAGACGCATGTTGTCACGCTCAAGCTTGTTGCGGAGGTTAATAGCTTCTTTCGTTTGAGCGCCTTGCAAGCCCAAAATCGCTGAGTCGTTCTGGAACTTCAGGTCTTGTAGACGTGTAGTAAATTCTTGCTGACTTAATCGGTCGGCGTTTTGGAAGTCAAAGTCCATGTTCTTCAGCGTGATTTGATGCGCACGATCTAAGCGCGACTCACTTGCTGCGAACGCGTTTGCCTCTTTTTGCAAAGCAGCCTTAGCTGCTGCGGCCTGTTCTGCCGCCAGCGTAGTTTCTGCTGCGCCCAAGGCTTGTAGGTCCAAAGCGCGTTCTTCACGCTTTTGACCTTGTTTAAACTTTTCTAGCTCACCAACCCGTGCGCCGATGTTACCGAGAGGCTGTACAAACGCTGCGGCAAGTTGTTCTGCGGGGGTGCCCCCGGGCTTTCCAGCGCCGGAAGCGAACAACAAACCACCCTGTGCGATGTCAAACAGCATCTGGGCTTGCGTCATCCTTTTCTGCTCTTCGAGGTCAGCCGCTTGCTGGGTCGGATCAGTTAGCTGTCCATACAGCGCACGTCGCTCGTTAAAGAGCTGTTGCGCACGTTCGTTGGGCATGGCGACGCCGCCCGGAGCAAAGTATTGAACCGCGCCGCCTAAGTTAAAATTTACAGGAGCTGGGCCTCCTTGACCCGGCATGGGTTGCTCTTCAGCCCCCATGTTGACCGTCGACATAATGCCGCCAGCCATATCGCCTGTAACAGGAGTGTTCATGGTCTCCGGAGCCAGCCCTCCAATCCCCTGATCGACCGCTGCGATCTGCATAATCGGTTGAACCAGCGTCAGAACCGAATCTGGCGTCTGAGCCGCATCTGCGTCACCAACTACACCGGCGAGTTCCATCCGACGCTCTTGAAGAGGTGCCTGATCGCCGCGGATCGTGTTGATGATCTGCTCGTAATCTTCAGTTTCGGCTGCCGCATCCAAGTTACCAAACTGGCCAGCCGCTTGTTGCAGCATTGATTCCAGCATTGCCGGGTCAATTCCTTGCTGCATCGCGCCCACTGCCGCCTGATCCATGCTCGCATCAGCCGGAACCGGCATACCAGCAACGCTAGGTGCCGGAGGCATCCCTTGCGGTGCAGGTCCAGCCATTGGAGGTGCCATCATCGGATCACCCCCCATTTGCATTTGACGAACGTAGCCGCCATTGCGGAACATTTGTCTGTCCATTACGCTTCTATTCATTAGAATAACCCCGCTTTCGATGCGCCGCCGTAAGCCGACAGACCTGCTATGCCCAAGCCAAGGATTTGCTGGGCTGGTGAAGGAGTAGGCGCTGTAGTGCCTGTGATACTTTGTTGAGACGACGGAGCGCCTTTATAAATATCTGACAGGAATCCCACCCGTTGATACGGCTCGTAAAGTTGCTGCAATTGGGACTGCCGTTCTGCTTCGAGCGTTGCTTGCTGTTGAGCCTGTTGTTGCTTGCCGACGTCGAACAGGAAGCCGGCTTCTTTTTGGCCCATAGTTTGGCTGAGTTCGCCAAGAGACGCCTGACGTAGACCAAGAGTGCCAAGAGCTTCGCCTTGAGCAAGGCCAAGTTGACCGTATTGAGCGCCCAGACCACCAATGCCTTCGCCTAAACGGCCAAGTAGTTCTTGGCCTTGAATACCGAGTGCGCCCGCCGCTTGAGCGCCTTGTACGCCCAATCCAGCCTGTGCCTGACCTAATTGACCAGCCTGCATAGCGGTCTGTGCGCCAAGTTGTTCGGCAGACAAACCAGTTTGACCTGCTTGCGCCGCAATATTTGCTTGTGCTTGAGCGCCTTGAAGTCCCAAAGCGCCAGCTTGACCAGACAACTGGCCTGCCAATTGAGCTGCCGACAGCCCTGTGTTGGCTGCCAACTGCTCTAAACTCATGCCCGTCTGAGCAAGAGCCTGCGCGTTAGCAGAAGCCAACTGCTCGCCAGATAGACCAAGCTGACCGGCAGTTTGAGCTGCCGAAATGCCGAGCTGACCAAGTTGGCCAGCACCTTGCTGCGCCAGTTGCTCTGCCGACAGACCCATCTGACCTGCTTGTTGCGAGGTTTGGGCCAAAAGCTGTTGTGCCGACAAGCCTGTTTGAGCTTGCTGCTGGAGAAGCTGCCCGGCTAATTGCTCGGCAGTCATGCCAAGCTGTGCTGCTTGACCTGCGAGCTGACCTTGAAGCTGTGCCGCGGACATGCCCAACTGACCCGCCAACTGCTCTGCACTCTGACCGAGCTGGCCAGACTGCGACAAGTTTTGTGCGGCAAGCTGTGCTGCGGCCAACTGTTGCTGACCGGCCTGACCAAACGCAGACAACCCAAGTTGCCCCATTTGACCGGCCTGTGCCGCCGCCAATTGTTCTGCGGACAAGCCATACTGTGCGGCAAGCTGTTCTGCGGACAATCCCGTCTGAGCAGCAAGTTGTTCTGCGGACATACCAAGCTGGCCGAGCTGACCAGCTTGGGCTGCCGCGAGTTGCTCTGCTGACAGGCCCAATTGGCCTGCTGCTTGAGCTGCTTGAAGAGCGGTTCCAGCGCCTTGTGCGCCGAGGGCTCCGGTAAGCTGTGCGGCTTGCTGGCCACGCGCTTGTTGGGCTTCAAATGCTTGTTGTGCGCGTTGTGCTGCGCTTTCAAAACCGGCCTGACGCATCTGAGCGGCAGTGCGGCCTTGCTGTTCCAGCACGTTTCGTGCCAATTCGGCTTCGGCCACCGCTTGGCGAGACCCGCCAAACGCGCCTTGGCCAACGGCTTGGGCACCGAGCTGCTGACGCTGAATTTGACCAGCCCGAGCGACATCTGCCAGTGCTTGCTGCACTGCGGCGTCCTCGTATTGGTTCATGAACACGCCGGTAGCGGTCGGGTCAAAAGCACCAGTGGTGCCCGCCAGACCTGCAATGCCTTGCTGCGCCGTAGTGGTTCCAAGAGCGCCCGCTTGCTGTAAAGCACGAGCCGCGTCAGCCGTAATACCGCGAGCGCCGGTTACAGCCTGTTGGCTACCCGCCAAAGCACTTTGATATGCCCCGGCCCCGCCGGTACGGGCTAGATCAGCGATACCTTGGGCTCCGGTGGCAGCTTGATCTGCTACACCACGAGCGCCTTGTACGCCAGCTTGGCTTGCCGCCAAAGCGTCTTGATACGCGCCAATACCGCCTGCTGCGGACTGTTGTGCTGCGAGCCGCGCTGCGTCAGATACGCCACCCAGACCGGCTGCCGTGCCTGCCGCACCCAAACGTGCGCCAAGACCGGCTTGTGCTGCAATATCCGCGCCAGATAGCCCGGCTGCGCCAAGAGCTTGCGCTCCGGTGCCTGCCACGCCACGCGCTGCGCCAGTTACATCAGCGGTTCCGAAACCGGATTGCTGTGCAACGTCCAGTGCGCCTTGTCCAGCGGCGGCCAAGCCTTGTTGACCAGCCAACGCCTGAAGACGGGCTTGATCGGTAGCTTGGAGTAAATTCTGTTGTGCAAGATTGGCTGCTTGGGTGGCTTGTGTGCCCATAGCGCCGTAAGTGCGAGCGCCTTCAGTAGCTCCGGCAAGATTGGTGCCAAGAGCGCCGAGCTGTGCTTGTCCACCAAGACGGGCTGCTTCTGCTACGTTGGCCGCGGTCCCCGCAGCGCCAACCATGCCTTCTGTTGCAGCACCAATACCGCCGGGAATGGCATCATAGGCGGCAAGCTGGTCGGCAGCGGATTGCGCTGCAATCGACCTTGCGTTTTCGGCTGCGGTTCCAAGACCACCCGTTGCCGTTTGAACGCCTTGTGCGCCGTAATCCAGTGCGCCTGAAATGCCTTGTTGTGCGGCAGTGATTTGACCGGGAACGTTTGCTGCCGCAGTCGTGTACAGGTTAGACGCTTGAGTTTGGTAAGGCGCTGCGCCAGCCATAACGCCACCCAGCGCCGTCTGCGCGTCGCCAAGGGTGTAGCCAGCTTCTGTTAGATATGGTTGATAGCCGCCAATACCGGCTTCGGCTAGTTCGGTTGCTTTAACCTGAAGGCCAGACATCTCCGCAACCATTTGCGGAGGAATTTGGATACCTTGATCGGCGAGAGCTTTAGCGGATTGGAGGAGGCCTAGTTTATAGGCCTCAATATCCGGGGCTTCGCGGACTATCTGTTCGGTAACTTCAGCCATAGCGCTTATGCCCTCCCGCGGGCTTCAAGATCACGCATGACCGAGTACATGTTCTTGATGCCATTATTAAGGTTCCCGTTGCCTGCGCCTCTTACTGCGTCGGTGGTCATTACAAACTCACCCGGCATTAACATAGCGCGGACGCTGTCCTGCCCCGGAATACCTTCTTCAGGCATGATGCCGCCATTGCGGCGCGGGAAAATTGCTCCACCTTGTGCCGCTTGCGTCACATAAGGACGGGCAAACGGACCACCGGGGGTGCTTCCTCGCAGATACGGTGATGTACCGCTCAAACCATACTGCGTTGGTACTTGGTACGTTGAATATGTTGGCGCTTGTATGGTCAAATCGCTTATAGGTGCCACTGGATTCACGGACCGCGGGACGTAAGTGCCGGTGTTTGGATCAAGCACCAGACTGCCCAAATCTCCGACTAGATACTTGTTCGGGTCGGCATCAATTAAATCTTCGCCAGTAATAATGTTTCCATTTTCGTCACGCGCCGCAATATTAACCGGCTCTTGCTCCGGTGAAGAAAAGAAGCCAGACGCCGCGGCCAAGCCTGTTCCGACCGCGGCCATCGGGCCGTAGGTACGAAGTAAGCCGGGAGCTACAGCCTCTACTGCTTTTTGGGCAGCAGTTTGTTGAGCTGCGGTTGCCGTTAAAGGATTAATCCCAGATTCGGTCAAGTATTGTGCCGCTGTTGGGTTAGTAATAGTGCCAGAAGCCGTTGTCATCGTAGAGCTTGGCATGAAAGCGTTTTCCATACCTTGCATAAAGCTGATGTTATCGTTCGGGTTAAACGCAGCCTTAATACTTTCAACAAAGCCGGGAGGTTCTGCCAAAGTCGGAGCAACCACTGGGCTGCCGAAACC
>Ga0208898_1002554_pt1 | contig 11104 bp, 23 predicted proteins | sample VirMetDEL_Mar_4_FD_184513 | JGI IMG/M metagenome (GOLD analysis project Ga0208898, IMG submission 184513) | Aqueous microbial communities from the Delaware River and Bay under freshwater to marine salinity gradient to study organic matter... | ecosystem: Environmental > Aquatic > Marine >...
AACACTAAGATCATGGTATAAATATGGTTGTCCATTTAAAACACCAGAAGAAGCCATAGAAGGTGTAAGAGAAGAGTATTACAGACTTATAGATTATCATAATATAAGGACGGAGTAATGGCCGATATTTATTCTAAACCTATTATGGTTGATCCTCCTAGCGGACATAGATATGGTTTTCCTAAACTCTATGACCCTAAAAAAGAAGAAGGAACAATGTTTGATTGGTTAGTCAGGGAAGGTTATCCTCAGTCAGAAATAAACCATTACGGAAAACAAAATCTGTATTGTACTTTCTGGTATCCCGAAGAGGAATAATTCATGGATGAATATATTATCATATCTGATCTTCATTTAGGTAGTGATGTATGCAGGGCAAATAATATCTTAGAGTTTTTATATTATCTCGAAACAGAAAATCTTATTCTCAATGGTGATATATTTGACAATATGGATTTTCGTAGACTAGAAAAGTCTCACTGGCATATACTTAAAAAACTCCGACAAATTTCTAAAAATACCAACCTTATTTGGATTAGTGGTAATCATGATTTTGAATGCGAGCCTATTGCTCATTTAATAGGTGCGGAATGGAAATTGGATCACCTAATACAACAAGATACAAAACAAATATATGTTACTCATGGAGATAGGTTTGACAAGATCATAACTAAACGCCCAATTCTAACAAAATTTGCCGATAATATTTATAGGTTCATTCAGTTGTTTGATAAGAGGATGGATAATAACTACTATTATAGTGGAATGATTAAACGTCATAGCAAAACACTCACTAGAATAACAGATAAAACAATTAGTAACTCTATCGTATTTGCTCAGAAAAATAAATATGACGCAATCATAATTGGACACTTACACAAGCCCGCCTGCGTGACAAATCTTGAACATATGGTAGAATACGTCAATACTGGTAGTTGGACAGAAGAAAACTGTACTTATGCAACAATTAATAATGGATTAATAAACTTAAAAACTTTTACTCCAGGCATAATAAAATCAACAGAAAGCAGAAATGTATGAATATTTGCGTAATCACATTAGGTGATACAAATATTAAAAACTACTCAAAATATTCTTTTGTAATAAATGAATATTACTGTTCATTACATGGTTATACATATATTCAATACAATAAATCTTTAGATGATTCAAGACCAGTAGCTTGGTCAAAGATAAAAGCTATACAAAACCATATTAATATATTTGATTGGATATACTGGATAGATGCAGATGCTATATTTTTCAATCACGACATGAGGATTGAAGAAAAGATAGATCAAAACTATAATCTCATAATTTCAAAAGCTACTGACCAAGAATGGATAGATCAACATTATCAAAATCAACAAAACTTTTTAAATATCAATACTGGGTCTTTTCTAATAAGGGGTAAAAATAATTGGTCAAATTTTTTACTAGAATATATTTATGCTCAAACCGATAGAATAAATCATCAATGGTGGGAAAATCAAGCCTTATCTGATATTTATCTACAAAATAATATTTCAATCAATTCTAAAATTAAAATTCTAGATCAATACGCCCTTAATGGTACTGAACCAGAACTTTACTCATATAAAGACTTTAATTTTGACCAGTTTGTTTTGCATTATGCTGGAATAAGCAATTCAGACAGAGAATACGCTCTAAATATTAGATATAAAGAATTTTTACAGGGTAAATTTTTACAAGAAAAAAAGAAAGAAAGAATAGCAAAAACATGACAGTAAAAAAACATAACGCTATCGAAATTAATTATAAACAGTTAAAAAAAGATTATAATAGTCTACAGGAAAGATTTCAAAAACTATGGTTTGAGAATCATTCTATTAAAGAATTAAATATTCAACTTCAAGATAAGATAGAAGAACTTCAAAATATTCTAAAATATGAACAGGACTTCAAATGAGATTCAAAGAAATTAAATCTTGGGCTAAAAAATATGGTTATGAAATTCTTAAAGAAAAAAATACAGAAAATTATTTATGGACTAAGATTGATGATCCTTCCGTAACTGGAATAGCAATTGGACTAGGAAATGCGGCTACAGAAATATACAACCACATGACAGACTATAGTTGGGCTGAATATCAAAAAGAATATAAAAAAGCTAGGTTTAATGAAAAATTCTAAACCCAAAAAAAGAATTATTTTCTCTTCGGTTTTTGCTAGTATAACAATTGCTACTATAATTAGTGCTGCCATTGAAGCTATTATTGGTTACGTCGCAGTGTATTTTTTTGCTCCATTTTGGAAAAGCATAATGAGTAAACACAAAAAGGACAATAACGTGGAGGTTGACAAACAGTAGTCATCCTACTATAATGAAGTATGTAGCGAAGTTTCACACTTACACTTAAAAGGAGTTTTTATGAAGAATATTTTTTTAGCGTTTGTTTTTGCTCTGTTTTGTGGCACAGCATTTGCTGGTTCATGCGAGACAGGGAGTTGCACCTTGGCAACTAATCGTCCTGTAACATCTGCTACTGTTAATGTTGGTCGAAGAGTTGTTCAAGCACCAGCAAGGCTTTTCCGCAGAGTAAGGGCTGGAGTTTTAGTACGAAGATCAGCACTACAATACAGGCGATCTGCTGTTAGAGCATCACGCTCAACTAGTTGTGTTTCTTGCGGTTGATTAAATATTTAGTTCTATTGTTAAAGGTTATAGTTATAGTTTTCTATGAACAAACAATAGAGGAAACAAAAAACTATCTATTATTAACAAAGTGAAGTTACTGTTCTTCGACAAAATAATAGCCCAAACAAAACAGAAACAAAGGATATTATTATGGAAATAAATTATACCAGAGCAGCAAAGGCGATTGGCTGCAAATTTAATCAAGATTTTCTGGACAATCACAAAAAAACAATCCAAACGATAAATAAAACAATCTCTTTCATCATCAACCAGTTTAAGGCTAATCAATTTGTTGACATTAAAAATAAGAAGAACTTTATTCTAGCAGATGGTAGTGAACTATCCCAGGCAGAATTTAATAAAAAGTATTGGAAACACTTATTTGGTAACTTAGAACAAAAAGGAAATAAAGGAAAAGCTAGAGATCAAATTACAGCATATGCTGTTGAACGAATAGTCTCTAATGCGAATAGAAACAAGAAAAAAATTAAGGATGTCAGAATACCCAGAATACATGATGATAAATCTCTATACATCAAAGGAGATTCTGTTAAAATAGATACAGAAAATCATAAACTTATTCTCAGTTCTTTTCTAGGTAATCAAATAGACATTCCTTATAATAATGATATAAGTTTGCACATGGATTTGCTGCGTGATTATAGAATATTAAAAACAAAAAAGCCCACTACTGGTGGGAACTTTGTTCTTAAACAAAAAGTTTTTATTGCACAAATACAAAGGTCTGTCGAGCCATTATATGAACCAGAAGATTTTCTAGGATTTGATATTAATCTAGAGCATGGCAAGTGGTTAATTTTTAATAAAAGTTTTCCAGAACTAGATAAATATAATAATAAACCTGAAGAAATCAACGACATAATTGTAAAGATCAAAACTATTAATGAAAAAATTGCAGATGTAAGAAAACCCGTTAAGGAAAGAAAGTTTAGAACTAAAGAAAGAAGAAAGCAAAGACTATATTGGAAATCATTACATAAACAATTAAATAAACTTTGCAAAAAAATTGCACAAGAGATTATTGATGTTTGTATTCAAAACAAATATTGTCTTTGTATTGATAATCTTGCTTCTGGAGAAAAGAATGGAACATTTGGTCAGGATCATCTTGTTGAACTATTAAAAACAATGTGTGAAAATCAAAAAATACCATTTTATTCAATACCTACTCCATATACATCAAGAACTTGTTCTGAATGTAATCATCAAGAAAAAGACAATAGGAAAGGTAATGAGTTTAAATGTTTACAGTGTGGATACGAGGATGATAGTCATAAAAATGCAGCAAATAATATAGCTAATTTTGGTAAAGAGTACTATAATAATGAATTCCCATATGGAAGAAACAATAATTATCCTAACAATTGGAGTTGTCATACTGTGATAAAACACTATAAAAAACAAAGTTCACGATCTTTGGTGAATTGTTAGAAGGCACAAATCGTATTTATTATCAATATATGTAAGTTTGACTATTCTTAGCATAGATAATAACCAAAGCAAAATAGTTACAATAATCTGTCACTAATAAAGAGAAGTCCCTTCTTCGTCGAAGTGATAGCGACAGCAAAAGGAAACTAATGAGCAAAATACCTGTAGAACAAACAAAGTTTTATTGTATGAGAGACGATAAAGTTAATGAGATTTTATCTAAACATAAAGACAATGAACTGCTGCATTATGTAAAAGAACTATGGAATCTTATTGATTGGTTGAATCATAGAAATGATCGAGACATGAAGCATTATACTGCTCTTAAACATAAAACAGCATGGCTGCTTTATGATAAACCATTAGAGTATTATGACCCAGAAACCAGAAGTTATAGAATACCCAAAAACCCAGATGCTAACCAATCATGCTAAACAATAAAGAATTTCGTTTTAATCCCATTCTTAACGAAATGAGAATTGATGATTATATGAGTTGGATGCGACTTAATGAAAAACATCTTAATACAATACATAATATATGTTTAAATTGTGGAGAAACTATAGAGGGTAATTGTTTTTATGAGCATGGAACTTTAAATAGAATTATTGAGTTTATACCCAAACAAATGAATCACCTAACTTTAGGTGCTGTATCAAATAATATCTTAGAAATAGGCTTTAATGCTGGTCATAGTACACTTTTATATTTAACATCAAATCCAAATAGCAAAATTACTTCTTTTGATTTATGTGAGCATAGTTATACTTTGCCATGTCTTGAATATTTACAAAAACATTTTCCGAACAGAATAAATTTTGTTAGTGGAGATTCTACCCAAACATTACCAGAATATATAAGGAATAATCCAAACCACAGATTCGATTTGATTCATATTGATGGTGGACATGATAAAGAGATAGCAGAAAAAGACTTTACGAATTGTTATGAAATTGCTTCTAACATTATTGTTTTTGATGACACAAACTCTCCAATTCTAAATAATATGTTTGAGGATTATTTGTCTAAAAAAATGATTGATGAAATTTTCTTATACAGAACAACGATATATGAACATAGAATAGCTAAAACCAATAGGAGTAAAAGATAATGAAGACTAGATTTGATTTAGAAGAAGAGATTATGAAGCTATATAGTTTTGCAGAAGATTTGGAAACTATTAGTAATCTTATTATGGAAAGTTTAGAAGTATCGTCAGAAGTTCAAGATAAAAGTGTAAATGTTTTGATTGGCATAGAAACTATGCTAAAGATTCATGCTGATAAAATGATGGATACAATGGCTCAGTGCTTTAAGCTGATCCCTTATAATGACGACACTACTTCAACACTTTCTGTGGAGGTTCCCTTGACAGATGCCGATAATCGTGTTATAACTAAGTGTAGCGGCAAGTGTCATACACGCACCAGTAGTGAGTGTAGCGGCAAGTATCATTCAACCATGAGCAGTTTTGAGTATCAATAATGAAATATGGTCTTTGTTGTATCAGTCTAAATCTCAAGGAACAAGGCTATAGTTTCCAAACTATGACCTACAAACGCTTTGCTGGTTTACCCAGGGAAGAAGCACTTGAGATTCTAGGAGAACGAATTCTTAACAATCTTCTTGTAACCAATGAGCACATTAGATATTGCCATAGAAATAACTGGGTGTATCGCCTTAGTAGTGATATTTTTCCTCTCCTCACATACGAGAAGGCAAATGTTGATCTCACAGACCTGCCAAATTGTACAGAAATTCTTGATGCAATTGATCTTATTACTAAAACAATTGAAGAAACTGGTGTAAGAATCTCTGCCCATCCAGATCAGTTTAATGTGCTCGCTTCAACGAATGAAGAGAGTGTACAAAAAACTATTGACGAATTGAATTTCTTCAGTAGTTTCATGGATTGTATCGGTTGTTCTTCTGACCACAATTCTCCAATTAATATTCACATCAATAATAAACAGGGAAGTTATGAAGAGATTATTGATAGGTTTATGTCTAGTTTTAATAGACTTGACCCTAATTGTAGGAATCGTCTTGTTATTGAAAATGACGATAAATCTGGTGGTTGGAGTGTTCAAGAACTTCTAGAGCATTTCCATTCCGCCACAAGTATTCCAATCACGTTTGACTATCTACACAACAAATGTAATCCAAGTTCAGATCAAGATTATACAGAAGAATTGTGTGTTAAGCTATGTTATTATACTTGGCAGGGAATAAAACCTCTATTTCATTACAGCGAAAGTAAAGAAGGAAACAATCCTCGTGCTCATGCTGATTATGCTTATGAGCCATTTAATACTTATGGATTAGATTTTGACGTAGACATGGAATTGAAGCAAAAAGACCTAGCCATTGCCAAACACGAAGAACTTTACAATGAACAAAATTATTGTCAAAACAATCAAGAAAGCCTACTCTGTTTGGAAACCTAATCCTCTCATTAGATGTTATCACTATGCTGCTGCTTTCAATAATAACAAAATGATCGCTTTTGCTAAAAATAATCCTATTAAACTTAATGCTAAAGCCTATAGGATGGGCGAAATGTTTAATATTAATACTTATAAGGAGTACCCATATCCCCATGCTGAATCTGATCTTATATCTAAATTACTTCATAGGTATAACTCCATTCGTACTGATTGGTCAATTGTTGTACTTCGTATTAATAGAGAGGGAAGAATACTAGGAAGCAAACCCTGTAAAAATTGCCAAAAGATTTTAGATTCTCTAGAACTAAAAAATATCTACTATAGCAATGATAGAGGAGGTTTTATAAAACAATGAATATTCAGACAGTAACAATGGGTATATCAGAAAATGAAGAAGATGCTGACTGGTATGGTTATGCTATGTGGTCTTCCTCATATGTAAAACAGTATCTCGGTTTAGATACAAAAATATTAACAAATGAATATCTAAAATATGGGGTAGAAGGATTATCTTATTTCGATAAGGTTACAAGTTTAAAATTGCTATTGTTTGAGTTTTTCCCAAAAGCAGATAGAATTATATTTTATGATTGTGATTGGCGACCAGTGAGGCCGTTTAGCATTTGGGATTATGTTCCGCATGACGAAGGTATATATGTGGTTGAAGACAGATTTGAAATATGCGAACCATTGAGGGTACAGTACGGAATGAAAAATCCATATTTTAATACTGGGCTTTTTATCATTGATAGAAAATATTCTAGCCTATTAAAGTATTGTTATAATAATTATCATTCGTATGATCGTATGTTTGTGGAACAATGTGTCATTAATCAAGTTTGCGATGAATATGTTTCTTATCTTAATCCAAGATTAAATGTAAAAGATCTAGGAGTATATCCTAATTCAGAAGTATTAGCATACCATAATGGACATAATTATGGAATATATAAAGAAGCCTATCCAGATGTAGATTGGAATACCTAAACAAGCAGGATTGAACTAAAGAATCCTCTTGACAGTGCCGATAACTATGCTATAATCGGAGTAAAGGAGGAAACAAATGATCTGTATTCATTGTAAAAGTTTGATTGACCAAGACCGATATGAATTTCTTGAAGAATTCAATAGACCAATGATTTGTAAGGATTGTTCTACAGAAAGCAGAGCGGTGGGGTTCATGGACTATGGACATAAAACTGCCCCACAATTAGTTATGGTCCCAAGTAATGCGAAAGAAACTATTAGGATTTTACACAGAGCAAATAGGAGAGCCCGATGAAAGAAAAAGTATTAGCTATTCTAAAAGAAGCGGCAGATGCGGAGATTAACCTTCATAGTGAAGTAGCAAGGGCTATGTTGGCAGAAAAACTTATGCTTGCTTATGGTTTTCAAATTTTAGAGGAAAATAATGGCTAGACAAGTAAGAACAGGTAAGAAGCATGAAACAGGAAGAACTATTACAACTAAAACTCCGTATGGAGTAACTAGCGATATGCTTGTAAAAGACGAAGAAATTTTGTCAAAAGTACAACTTCCTGAATATTGTGTTCTTGCACACGATGATCTGGGTTACTTTATTGTGAATAAAAATCGTGTAGACGATGGGCTTGCATGTCCTCAAAGATATGATACAATGTACAGAGAGAGTGCGAACCAAAAGATTATGGAGGCTATCAATGGCTAATTTGACATGGGGAGAACTTGAAGATTTTATTAGGAATATTGATACGGAAAAACTTGACCACCCTGTCTTTGTCTGCGACATGAAAACTTTTAAACAAACTTATTGCGACGTTGTAGAAATTAAAGAAGATAATGAATGGACTCCATTTATCGGAATCAATCTTGAGGAGACAGAAAATTGAAACTAAATAACGTAGGTGTTCCAGACACTTTAATCGAAAGACTTTTGTTTGAACAAGTTGAAAAACCGAGAAAACATTTAGGAACAAAAGTTATTAATGTGTATGATAACCGATATAGGATTAATGTTTATCATGAAGTTTTTGATAAAGAACTAAATCTTTATAAGCGTAGAATGTTTAGTAGTTTTTTTGCCGTTTATGATGATGATAAGCTGAAAATTCTTTATCCTAAAGCTGGGCTTGACAAGTAGCGGATATGTCGTATAATCAGACTATCTCACTCAACACTGGAGAAAAAAATGCCAAGAGGCCAAAAAACTTGCGATAAATGTGGAACTTCTACTGGTCCCAGAGCATTCGTTTGTAAAGAATGCGGATTTCATTTTTCTTTTAAGGCCAAGTCAAAAGAACAGAAAAATACCAGAATTATAAAGGATATTAACTGGAGAGAACTACAGAAAGGTGACGTAATTAAAGTTACTGGTGGCCCATATTTCTACTATAATGGAGAACCTATTTCTATGGGGTATAGAGGTAGGTTTATGGTAGAGAAAGTTGATGACAAGGGAATTAGAGCATGGGGCATTGGCAAACAGTCTGGTTTCGCCCATATTTATATGGGTAGAGATATTCAAAATCCAGACACGGGAGTCTGGAAAGTTAAACATAAAGTAGTCAAACTAAAAAAGAAAGAGAAAAGAAACCAGTTATTGATGAACTAAATCTGTTTGGTATAATACTTGCAAAGGAAAAAACTATGGAAGACTACGAAGACATTGATGATTCAAACTTAAAGTTTTATTTTATTTCAGATATTGATGGTTATTGTCGTGAGATTAGATTTATGGTAGCATCAGATTTTGCTGACAATATTACAGAAAAAGAAATGGATAAATATATTTCACTTGGTCAGGTTGAGAAATTTGTTGATGAATTTTGTGATGACCATGATGAAGATGGTTCACCAATTATTTGTGAAGATAGTCACAATGAAATTTGCGAAGCTATCCTTACTAGGATACAAAATGTTGGGCTCGCAAAGTTGGCCGCTGATGGTACGATTAATGTTGCTTTTGATGAAAAAATCAATGATTTTGTATTCTGGGCGACTTGACAATGCCGGATTTCGGCGTATAATACATTAGAGCAGCGTTTGCTCTAATAGGTTTTGAAAGTTTAAGTTTTTTATTAGGAGGATTGCTAAATGGCAACTACAGTTTCAAAGCAGGATCGTGTTATGAATTACCTTCGTCGTGGGAAGACGCTTAGTCAGGACAGTGCCCACAGTATGTTTGGCGTAGGTAATCTTCGAGCAACAATCAGCGATATTAAGCCATATCTAGAGGCAGAAGGCTATAGTGTTGTTCGTACCACTGGACGTAAGGGTGAGACTCGTTACGGTGTAACAGGTTGATCCTCCGACGGGGGTTGAAATATACCCCCAAATTTGCCTCGTAGCACAATGGTAGTTGCAAGTGGCTGTTAACCACTGGGTTGTAGGTTCGACTCCTACCGAGGCAGTTTGCCGATGTAGCACAACGGTAGTGCAATTGATTTGTAATCAATAGGTTGGGGGTTCGATTCCTCTCATCGGCTTTGGGGATGTAGATCAATTGGTTAGATCGCCAGCCTGTCACGCTGGAGGTTGCGGGTTCAAGTCCCGTCATTCTCGCTCGATCTTTTTAGTTGAATAAATATTGGGGCGTAAGGTAAGCCGGTTGCATCCGACACTCTTATAAGGTGTTCATAGGTAGGTTCGACTCCTACACGCCCTATTTATTATAGAGGAAGTAATATGAAAACAATTTCGGTTAGCTTATTCAATAGACCCGACTACACAAAACAAGTTTTAAATGCTCTTGAAAAATGTACAGGTATTGAGGAATACCATATTTTTATCAGAGCAGAACCGGGTGATTCCAAGGAAATCAAAGAAACAATATCTATTGCTAATAGTTTTTCTCATTCAAATAAAAACTTAATTGTAAATCCCAAAAGATTTGGTTGTGGAATTAATATATGGTCTTGTTTAGATACGGCTTTTTCAAAAACAAACACAGATTTTCACATACATTTTGAAGATGATACTGTCCCTAGTAAAGATTGTCTTAAATATTTTGAATGGGTAAGTGATTACTATAAAAAAGATAAAGATGTTGCTGTTTCAACTTGCTATTCAAAAATATCAAATTTTGTCGTTTCAGATAAGTTTAAAAATGCTGTTAAAAAGACTAGATGGTTTATCCCTTGGGGATGGGGATTGTGGAGAGATACTTGGGAAAATGTATTAAAAGAAGAGCTATTCAATAGAATCACAAAATCAAAAACATATCTTTCTTGGGATGGTCATACTAATAATATTCTAGAAGACCATAATCTTTTTATGTCTTTTCCTATTTTATCTAGATCTCAAAATATTGGAGCTTTAAATGGTGTTCATTGTCCAGGTGAAGAATTTCATAAACAAAGACAATGGACTGAATTATTTGTAGATGATCTTGGGATATATGAAAAAGAATTTTATGAAGTTATAGAACCAGAATTAATTCAATATACTCAAGCAAATAAACTTAGACACAATAAAAGATAAAGGATACTAGTAATGAAAAATATATTTGGAGTAATTATGTGTTTTGTACCTTTTCCAGTATTTGCAAGCGAATTGGCAGAGATTCCCA
>Ga0208898_1002558_pt1 | contig 11101 bp, 6 predicted proteins | sample VirMetDEL_Mar_4_FD_184513 | JGI IMG/M metagenome (GOLD analysis project Ga0208898, IMG submission 184513) | Aqueous microbial communities from the Delaware River and Bay under freshwater to marine salinity gradient to study organic matter... | ecosystem: Environmental > Aquatic > Marine > Coastal...
TAGTCTAGTAAATCTATAGTCACAGCAGAAGTAGCAGTACACACAAAAGTCTTAGCCGACTTTGTTTGAGAAATACTAGAAGTAACTATCTCAGTAAGATCATCACGGTAATGAGAAACCGCGCGATAATTTCCTGAAAGATTATAACCTTGAAAAACCGCAGACTCTTTAGGGTGCAATACAAAAGACCCAGACGATGCTGTTGTATCGTTTGAATCTAATCTCTCAACTTGAGGATGGTCAGTAGAGCTTAAACCTCTGACAATAACGCGATGTGATGCAGAAGTATTTTTGATATAGAATCTAGACTCTTCATTCAAAGAAGCGTCTGTCAAACTAATAGGTAAAGTTAAAGCAATGTCTTGAGATGGGTTAGAAAATATAACATTGTGGTCATGACTACTAATAGTAGCTGTCGTATTATAAGAAGTAATATCAGGAGTCTGAGCATCTCTTATTACATCATAAACAGATGTAAACTCTAAAGCATTACCCGTAGAATTTACAGTAACAACATCACCCTCTGAAGAAGTAAAATTAGCAGGTGTATCTGCAAGACCAGTAAAAGTACTACTGCCAGAAGAAGATGCTGGTTCAAAAACTAAACCATTTGCAGTTGAATTAACTTTAACGTAAGAACCAGCCAAAGACTGATAAAACTCCAAGTTTCTTATATCTATCGTAGGATATGAACCATAATTGCCACCAACTATACCTTCTTTATACCACCATGACCCATTAAAAATTACTTTAATGTGTCGATAAGCAGTATTGTTGGTAAAATCAAAAACCTGAGGGCCTGACTGGTTATAAACTAACTGTTGATAAGACGAACCATCTTCAGGGAAAAACTGAGTAAAATTAGAACCATCTGTCGACCCAAGAACTTTAAAATCTTTAGCTGCTACTCTACTACTAACAAAAAGAGCCTCTACACTTATACTCTCTATAGTAACTTCTGAACCAAAGTCTATGACAACAAACTCATCCGATGCAACAGCATCAGTATCAGGTTCCCAACCAAACGCAGTCGCCTCACCAAGATCATCTATAACATTGCTAGGGCTACCATTTCTAGTAGAACTCGCTGTAACAGGCATAGATGGTTGAGATAAATCTGTAGGAGAATACGTTGACGGAGTGTCTAACAAAGATAAAAATGTAGAAGCGGTATTAGGTTCCGCCCAAGCAGTATTACCATTACCATCCGAAGTAAGAACCTGCCCACTAGTACCGTTACTAACAGGTAAACTAAACGTAGTGTGATCTACCCCGTTACCTGCACCATTTATCCTCAAAGCCTTATTCGCACTAGAAGGGTTAGTTTGAGGAGCTGTAGCAAGTGATAAACTAACATCCTTCAAAGTATTAATAGACGAATTAGATATGCGACCATCTACCCGTAAATCACTATAATAAAGATTAGTACCTCCCTCAGCAATCTGTGAAGTATCTAAACTTACAATAGGGCCCGTATCACCATTCACAGAAACTACTGCATTAGGAATTAACTCCGTCCAATCTCCAGCATTTGTAGGTGCAGCATCATCGTTCAACTTAATAAAAGTTTGATTAGTCCCTGTAACAATAGCTATGTCACCACGCTCAGTAGTCAAAGCGTACTTAGCAGCTAAGTCAGCTACCACACTAGTCTGAGATATAGCTAATGGAGGCATTCTATAGCTAGGAACAACCCCAGATACTAACTCACAAACGCCATCATCCGCACCCCTCTGAGTAGCAAGAATATATCTCGTACTAAGATCTACGTTACCCTCTTGAAGAGTAGTAGCATTCAGTGTGTTTGTTACATTCACATTACCATCTGGAAGAATCTGCATAAGGCTTGTAAAAGAAGAACCTGCATCCTCATACATACCCATTTCATATATACTTAATGCCCTAGCAGAAAAGGGATCATTAGGTAAAAAATGAATCATATAATGATCGTAAACAGTATTGTTCGTAAATGTAAAAACATCAGGAGAAGTTAAATCAATACTAGTGCTATCCCCCTCAACTAAAAGTGTCCAATCAGTAGGATTAAGATTAGTAGAAAAAGAACCTGAAGGCCCATTTTTACCATAAAACTTAAAAGATCTAATCGTACCAACAAGACCGAAAAATGCAGCAGGATCTACACTAACTAAACTAATTGCTCTTATAATCCGACCATGAACCCCGTTACCCTGCAAAGGAGTAAAACTAAACCCTCTAGCATTAGTAGCACTGTCAATATTAAATACCGCAAAAGTAAAATCACTCTCATCCCAAATCCCTGAAATTTGGCCATAACTTGGATTCCATCCCCAACTACTTATAGAGTGAGTTTGCTGATTCAAAAGATAATTTGTAGGGTTGCCACTTGGAAGAGCTCCAGTAGTGTAGTCATACCCAGTACCAAATACCATCCCAAGATCACCATTCCAAAAAAGAGTTGGAGCTTGATTATCATGACCAGAGTATAAAAACAAAGCTTTAGAAGCATCTAGATTTGCTGATGCAACGGTTGTACCTAAATTTGTTGCAAAAGATCTAGCGTCTAAAGAACCTGAAGGATTCGGGTTATTAATCCCTGCCCCCTCAGAATTAATTGTAAAAACATCTGACCAAGTTAACGCATCTCCAGCAACTCCTGCTTGAGCTGCAGAAATACTAAAAGTCCCAGCCCCATACGAAGACTTAACTGGAATCTCATTAGAAGTCTTATATTTCCAACCTACATCGTCAATATAAGCATGACTAACAAAATGTACCTCATTACCCGAAGGTAACGCAGACATCAACCAAGTAGAATTTGGGCCTTCAACTGCACGATAATCTGAACCCCAAGAAGAAATTGGAGTGTCAAAAAGACTTATGTGTCCAGAACCGTCAGCTCTAAAAATTTCGGTGCCAGACTCATTTTTTAACTTAACACCAGTCTCATCAGTAGCTTGAATACTGCCAGAGTCTAAAGTATTGGGAAAAGTTACATTTCCACTTGATAAATCGTAAGCAGCTCCATCAAGAAAAACCGCATCTTCAACGACTATCCGTTCAAAAGTTTGCGTCCCAGACCAATAATTATTACGGTCTTTAACTACGCCTCTACCCATTACTGACCCCTTGTAATTAAGCTGATAATACTATTAAGCTAAAACGTAAGAATGACCACCAAGAACTACCCAGCCCCCAGCTTTTTTGCTGAACTTAAGACAAACACTGTCTCCTACAGCATCAAAAGTAATAGTACTTCCACCTACAAGACTAGAAGGAGTTATCACAACGTTGTTACCTGCAACACTGCAAACTACAAGCATTTCAAAACCATCTACCTTAGCATCTGGTAAAGCTAAATCCACCTGAGCTGCAGAAGAATCCACTACAACAACAGGATCATGAACAAGTGTATCACTCTCTGAATACTTCTTAGTATGTCCTCCAGCAACTCCACCTGTAAAAATCTGTACTTTTGAAAAATCCTGACTTCGATCTGTAACTACGCCTTGGCCCATTTTAAATCTCCTCTTTTAAAGCCTCATGCTTTGATTTTAATTCATCTCTAATTAAAGTTAATTCCTGCGCCAATGCGCCATCTACTTCATCAGGCCAACTAAGAATCTCGTCATAGAGCTTAGTAGCCAACACACAATACATTGTAGCTTGAGCCTCCCCACTCGTTGCCGAGTCTTGGGCTGCTTGTAGCTGCTCTTCTTTCCTCATAGACAAATACCGAAACAACGTTCGATAATGCCCACGCTTAAGATTCAGAACTAAATCGTTCAGTATCTCTAATCTGTCTTCGGGACTCACCCTCGCCATTTTTTAAACCATCCTTCAAAGCCTGAAGTTCAGACTTCATTGACGATATTTCTTGTTCATATTTTGATCTCTGATTCTTCAACTCTTGCTGAAGATTCTTATTATTTATTTGCTCAATATTTAATCGTGCTTCCACAGGAGCTTGAGACTGAAGCTGTGAATTCTTCAACATCAACTCTTGTATCCGTCCCTCAGATTCTTCGAGCTGTTTAGCTATCTGCTGACCATCTGCATTTGCTTGCTCCATCTGTGCTGCCATCTGCTGCATCTGCATAGACATCTGATCTAACTGACTAGAAAGCTCAGGAGTATTCAAAACTTTTTCCTTATCAAAACCAATACCTTCCATCGTCATAGATAAAATGTTCTTCCAGTTAAAAGAATTAACTACGCTCTGATTAGCTTGTAAAAAAGCTGGCATCATCTGAAGAAGTTCCGTCACCATCTGCTTGTTCAAAAGCTGTAACGCAAAAGTCTCTGCACCATAAACAACAACGTTAGCATCTATCAATGCGTCCTTCGGAGTAGCTCTATCGTTCTGCAAGTAATGAAAAGTACACTCAAGATCCTTGGCAACAATCTCGCGATCAAACGAGCGACGAATATCTAACAAAATTACTTGGGCACTATTTAAATTCTGAGTTACCTCAGTAGCTGTCTGTTGTGACGCTGCGCTAACGCCAACAAGATTTGAAGGTATTAATGTTAGTTCATCTAATAGCCCTTCTAGCTTCTGAAAAAGAAGCATTAATTCTTGGCTGACAGAAGTAAAATTCATTTGGTGTAAAAAACCACCGGCAGGGCCAGACCCTCTTACCAAAGTGCTTCCAGCCTTATAGCGGATCCTACCTCCAGGGCGAAAGATCAAAGTTTGCTCATCTACGACCGCAGGATCATAAGAGAACATCGCCGAACCAACTATTGTAGCATTATTCTTAGACCTACTCCAAAGATCTGACATAGCTCTTGCAGTCTCTCGGCCTAAAGCCATAACTCCAAAGCCATAATTAGTATCTTCAACAGCTATCATTCTATCGTAAGCTACTGGGCGTTTGCGGTTAGCGTAAAGATTCGGTACTGCGTACACCAACTTATCGTTCACAAAAATAAGATGAATCTCAAAAGAAGAATGACTCTCAGAGTATTTCTCTTTACCATGCTCAGCAATAAGCTCTTTCTTCAAGTTAGCTAAAATCTTAGAAGTGCCAATCCAACCATCTAACTGCTCAGAGTTTATCAACCCCCAAAACTTCTTAAGAATAAATGGCTGAGTAGATGTAGGAATAGACATGTCTTGCAAGCTAGTCCTAGAATCATCCATCGTATTCTGATCTGACTTAGCAATGCTGTCGGGATCGTGATTATCTAGCAAACTCGCTAGAACTTCTTTGTCCCAATTACCTTCCCGAGTAGCTAAACCTGCTACCTCATTAAAATTCAGTCTCTCTTTAATAAAAACACCAAGACCTGCTTGAGGATCCCCAGAAGCATTGGGGTCTAACAAAACGTTGTACGGACTTACTCTACGTTGCCCAACTACAAACGAATCCTTAAAAGAAGGCTTAGAAACTATGTCTAAAATTTCCCGACCACCCTCTTCATCAAAAATTACGTCAGTACTGTAGTTACGGACACGCTTAGGTTCGCGAATGCCTAGCTCCATCGCACAAACACCGTACTTAGCTAAATCTTCAATACACCGATGATACGCCTCATCAGCATTCGCCTCTTGCTTATGGTCTAAAACTTGAGCCTGTGCTTTCTCTAATCGACGCTCAACCTTATCAATCAACTCACGAACTTGATCCTCGGTAGGCTCCCCACCATTAACAGTTAACTCACCTCGATTATAAAGCTCTTCGATATCTGACTCAGTCGTGAGTTTCAAAGCACCCGTTACTCGACCATCTCGAGTTAAGTTCTGATACAAGTGAGCAACCATCGCAACGTACTTGGCTCGAAGTTTCATGCCACCGATATGAGTTGCGTCTTTCCAACCTTGAGGGTCATGGCGAGTACGAATGCCGTAAACATCCCCTACCCACTTACGATAGTTATTCGGAGAACTGTCACGACCTGAAGGAGCAATTGCAAGAAAGTCGATATCATCCTGACGAAAAATGTCGTGCATCCAATCATTACCAGAGACATACTCGTCGTACAAGCTAATGTAATGATCTTCTATTTCTGAGTTTTCTGAATGCAGGGATGAAAATTGTTCTAACTGTGCCATAATTCCTTTAGTCGTCATAACCATCAGCAGGACGGTTAAACGAAGGTGTTAAAAAACCTCCATCTGGAGACTCCTTAAATATATTCTCGAACCTTATATCGTTCAGCTGCTTTTCAGATATGTTATCTTTTGTAATCTGGGTAGTCGCAAACTCCCCACGAATCATTGGAGACACACCCATCATTAAACAGTCTACCAAAGAAATTTCTTGATTTCTAGCGAAAACACCTGCACCAGTATTATCCCGCTTTAAAAATGGTAACACTCTCCAGAGATTTTTACAATTAGAAGTAATAATTAAAGGCTTACGTTCATCACGTAAAAGTTGTTTCAAAAACGGGGCTGTCATTCTGTGATCTGGGTCAAACGGAATCATCAACTCCCCAGCGTTAACTAACTCCGTTAAGTTTGTCTGAGAAAAAGATCCAAACTCATCTGTCTCCTGAAAATAAAACGAATGATTAGGGTACATGTTAAAGTTTTTCTCAACCTGACGAATGTACCCTAAAATCTCGGACACAGAGTATGACCCCCCTCTAAACGAAGGATGGAAGTCTTCCGCAGTACCGTAAAGCTCAGCAAAAACTACCGTAGTATTGTGTGGAAACTTGATTCCAAAAAGATCAGTATCTCCATGAGCTTGAGCAAGCCATAAAACAGAAAAAGGATCCCCATTAGAAGGAATATTAACAGCACGAATAATAGGCCAGTTACTCGGAGGACGAAAAGAAGGAAACCAGTTAGATTGAGAAATATCGTCTCCGTATACAGAGTCAGCCATGAGGTTAAGGAGGTAACGTGCCATCTGAGAAAACGCATCAACTTGATCATCATTCTTAGCATTCGGAAACTTCTTTAATTCATCTATAAACTCTTCAACCCAAAGCTCACCTTCAGGCAGCCTCACCCTACCTGACTCGACAAGATGAGTGGCAGATAATGCACGAGCCAACTTGCTATCGCCACGAACGTGAATAGGAGTGATAGGAAGTAAAGTCTGTTTAAGATCCTCAACAAGGTCAATTCCCGACGATTTATATTCCACCAAAACTTTGTGTGGTTTAATAGTCTCATATTCATCAAGTAAAGTTCGCTTAAGATCTGGATACGTAAACTTGCCACGCACTCTACGAGTAAGGTACAAATTACGCCCATCCCACATACCCGTAAGACCGACACTCGGGTCAGACGTTTCGTTACGTGTAGAAGCTGTGTCCCAAGACTGGAGAACAAGAATAGAATCAGGAGGTAAATCGGACTTTTTATAAAAATGCCACCAATCTCTCTTAAATATTTCACCTTCTTCAATAGACGGTCTTTGCTGATACAACGCCTCATAATCCCCCCTATCAAGTTCCCGAATCTGAGAGTATCTCTCAACAGGAAACTTCTTTGGGTAAAGAGGTTCACCAATCTTTCGACCTACAAACTTAACTCCCAGTCTCTCTTGATAATCAGGGTTGTGTATCTCAAAACGTTCGTCTTCTTCGGCTATTGCAGGTAAACTTATAATCTCCCAGCCTTCCAAAAACCTTTCGCTATTGGGGTCAGATAAAGCCTCGTTATCTTTAGCAATCATTCGACCAGCTAAATCATCCTCGTGCCAACGAGTCATAATCACTACAACTGCAGATGACTTCTCCTCCAAACGAGTATACGCTACCGAAGTATACCAGTCCCAAGCTCGATCCCGAATAGTTTTTGAGTTAGCCTCTGCTCGATCTTTCACAGGGTCATCAATTATAAAAACATGCGCCCCTTTACCAGTTGCAGAACCTGCTACTGAAGTACCGAAGTACTTAGATCTTCTCTTCTTCTTACCCACAACATGGTGTACTTCCCAGTCAGTCTTTGCAGAGGCATCTTTGGGTAGGTGAGCATTTGGAAAAATCTCTTTATACTCAGGACTCAAAACATAATCTCGAGCGTCCCTACCAAAAGAAGCCTGTAGTTCAGCGGAGTACGCTGCTGCAATTATTTCCTTACCACCATTCTTACCCAAAAACCAAGCAGGAAACATACGAGAACACAGCTCAGACTTCCCATGTCTTGGAGGCATAAAAATCATCAAACGAGGAGTCTCCCCTCTCTCTGCAGATTCTAACCTGTCAGCAATCAAGTAGTGAAACCATTCTGGCTCGTACTTATCAAGCATACAAAGCCCAAAATCTATCAAGTTTTTTCTAGCTTTCAAGACCCTAAGTTTCTGCAAAGCTTGAAGTCTTCTAGCAATCTCTTTTTTAGACATGTTTAGTTTTCTTGGTACAAAATTTTAGTAAAGCAATACGAGCAATTTGATAAAAAATCTTTGTTTCTCCCGTTAGCATCGAAGTCCACAGGAATTTGTGTCTTGATATTTCTTCGGCAAGAAGCGCAAGAATGTGTCATGTTGATCTTTTGGCAACTGCGATTATGGAACGAATACTTCTTGATGTATTTATCAGGCATTGTTAATTCATTATAGCAGGTTGGCAAAATATATTAATAGTCCCTCTTTCTTTTTGGCAAATATATTTATATGAATTCAAGGTACCCGTGTGTCTAGGTGTGTAAATGTAATCCCCCAAGACCTGCCCCCTGATGGGGTGGCCTCAGGCCATCTTGGGGTTACATTGATACACCGCAGATACCCTTGGTTAGCCCTGCTAAATTATATATATTTATATATATAGGAAAATCGCAAAAACGCAACATGCCTCAAACCCTTTCGTAGAGCGAATCTCCAGCATTTATGTAACGTTTTATGTTTCGACACACCTCAAACCCTTTCGTAAAGCGGATCTCGAGCATTCATGTTACCTTAAAACTCTTCAAATTTTTAAAAAATGCAACATAAAACGCAACATCCAAAAACTTCTCAAACTTCTAAAATTTACCTTTAAAGTACAAACAAAATGTTGCCTATATAGCCTTATTTTGTTATTATTACCTTGTTGCCAGTAAATGTACACACCAGTTATTCACATTTAAGAAGTAATTATTCACATATAACGTATAAAAGCCTAAAAAAGCCCGTATAGCTCACTCCTTAAGTACATTTTTCTGGCAGTCTTTTGTTCTTTCAGAGCTATACGGGCCCTCTTAAGGCTTCATAGGAACAAAATGAAGACACAGACTGCCGAATTAGACCTGACAAAAGCAGAAAATCTCGATTCTGCCTTCGATGAGCTAGAAAAATTGTTCAGACAACACTTCTATGCAGAAATACCATTAAATGAATTCTTTGATATCCTAATGTCGTGCGGAGATATCCCCGATATTTTTTGCCAAAAAGCAGGATTAGACTTTCAAACAGAAATTGAGGTATTTTGGAATGCCCAACAGCCAAAAAACGACAGTAAAAATACACCTAAAAAAGAAGGCTTTGTGCTTCCTGTTTTTACATTCGATGAATTCTTAAATTACGACCCTACTCCTGAGAGCTTTTTAATCGAAGGAATTCTACCCGAGAATGCTCCCACCGTTTTGTACGGTGCAGGAGGGGTTGGAAAGTCGTACCTAACTTTGCAGCAAGCAGTAGCCATTGCTACAGGGCTTCCATACCTAGATAAATTCGAGGTAAAAGAAAAACGCCAAGTACTCATCATCGCACAAGAAGATTCCAAAAACCAAATCCATTGGAGACTAAAACGTATCGTAAATCACCTCTGCCAAGTGCATAAAATCTCTGCTTCCGACATCGCCCAAGACCTGAAAAACATCATCGCCGTAGACTTCTCTTCTTTGCGTGAAAATAACCGTGGCATGAAGCGCACTTTTACCGACCCAAGTGAAGAGTTCCTAAATTGCATAAAAGCAACGTGCTTAGACTACGGCAACGTTGGACTAATAATTGCCGACCCATTAAACAAGCTCTACGGAGCAGACATGAACGATAACGAAACTGCTACGCAATTCATGCTCAACGTAGAGGATCTATGTGAAACCTTAAACGTAACCGTAGAAATACTGCACCATAAAAACAAAGCTGCCGACAACGTAAAATACCGATCCTATTCTGCTGGTGGATCTATGGGTGCAGCGTCCTTCATCAATGGTGCCCGACACAGCATCGAGGTAGACAAAGCAAACAAACAAAATGACAACGTGCATTCCGAAGAAAAAAACAAAACCTTTATCCACAACATCGCCAAATCAAATTACATGGCTGACGGAGATTCCAGAATTTTCTACATGCAAAAAAACGATGAAGGAGTCTTATATTTTTACGATGCCGAACAAGCTAAAATAAAAAGAAACGAGCAACTTATGGAGGCCCAAACAACCTCCCCTGAAAACAGAAAAAAAGATAAACTAACCAAAGAATTTATTAACGTATTATCAAATGGTAAAAAATTAAAAAAGATGGAATTATACGATGCCTTAAACCTAAACAGATCTAACGGCGTAAAAAAACTAAAAAAAGCTCTAGAGCTTGGCATCGTATTAGAAGATAAAAATACTAACGAAATTTACTTAAACACGGAAGAGTCAGATGAAACATCAAAATAAAAAATCAAAAATTATTAAAGATTGGATCAAACTACACCCTAATGTTGTAAAGTCTTACACCGTTGAAAACAACGAGCACCGATTAGAGCTTGCAGATCACTGCGCGATTAAAGGTAACGAAAAAGTAATACAAAACCCATCAGCTGAATTAACACTTTGGAAACTTCATAATCTTATAAAAATAGAAGAAGATGACGAACTACCTTTTTAGGTATTTCGGGCCCCGAGGTAAATTTTCAAAAAAATGCTCAGTATCCTACAGGGTCACTCCATTTATATTTTCATAATTTTTTATTTTGTATTTCGGGCCCCACCCCCCTTTTGGTTTTTTTGCCATTTCTACTGACTATTTGTAATCATTCTTATTTTTTATAAGCCACCTCCGCCCCACCACCAGCCTAGTCTCTGTGGATCTGTTACTGTCGCCTCGGTGTGTAAGTCTTTAGTCCCCTGTGGAACTGTTACAAATATCTTCAATGTGAAAGTTTTTTTGAAGCTGTGGTACGGTGGTTCCTCGCTTCGGCTCGTTCGGGGACTCACTCGGTTAAATGGTTTAAGCCACCTCCGCCCCGC
>Ga0208898_1002562_pt1 | contig 11096 bp, 6 predicted proteins | sample VirMetDEL_Mar_4_FD_184513 | JGI IMG/M metagenome (GOLD analysis project Ga0208898, IMG submission 184513) | Aqueous microbial communities from the Delaware River and Bay under freshwater to marine salinity gradient to study organic matter... | ecosystem: Environmental > Aquatic > Marine > Coastal...
TAATGTTGACCAACAATCAGCTATACAAAATGCTACAACTAAAGCTAACATGGATATGGCTAAGTTTTCAGCAGCTCAACAAGTTGAGTTAGCTAATAGTAAGTTTATGCAGACAGTAGCTATTACTAATATGAATGCTGAACAACAAGCAATTATGCAAAATGCTACAGCTATGGCTTCAATGGATTTAGCAAACTTATCTACAAGAGAAAGATTAGCTGTACAAAACGCACAAAACTTCTTAGCTATGGATATGGCTAATATGAATAATGAGCAACAAGCTAATATGATGAGAAGTCAACAAGAACAACAAAGATTATTATCTGACCAAGCTGCTATTAATGCTGCTAAACAGTTTAATGCTGCTAGTGAAAATCAAACTAATCAATTTATGGCTAGTCTTAATACTCAAATTAATCAGTTTAATTCTCAACAAATGAATGCAGCAGAACAATTTAATGTTCAACAACAAAATGCTGCTGAAGCTAGAAGAGTAGGAATAGAGGCTGATATTAATAAAGCTAATGCTGCTATTGTAAATCAAACAAGACAGTTTAATGAACAAATAGATTTTAATAGAGACCAGTTCAATACTCAAAATGCTTTGGCAATTCAACAATCAAATGTAGAATGGAGAAGAAGAACTAACTTAGCTGACACAGCAGCAGAGAATGCTATTAATCAAGAGAATGCTAAAATGGCTTTTGGTTTAACTTCAGCAGCTCAATCATTCTTATGGCAAGAATTAAGAGACCAAGCAGATTATAATTTTAGATGGGCTAATGATACTGCTACTAGAAAAACACAAGCTATGATAGCTGCTGCTAGTTCAGAAGGAGATATAGCTAAAAATTGGTCAACAAACTTTACTAATATATCTAGTACAGTAAATAGGATATTTGGAACTTAGGAGAATAATATGGGATGGTTAAGAAAAAAAGTTAAACAAATAGGCAAGGCTGTTAAAAAAGTCGTTAAAAAAGTAGGTAGAGCTATTGGCAAACTTGGCATCGTAGGTCAAATAGGTATGATGATGTTTATGCCTACTATTGCTGGAAGTTTGTGGGGACAATTGGGAAGCTTTGCTGCTAAAGGAACTAGTTTTATACACAAAGCTGCTGGTGCTATTTTTAATGCAGGTAATGCTATAGGTAGTGCTTATAGCACTGTAACAGAGGCTATTGGTAATGGTTTAAACAGAGCTACTAACTTTTTAAAAGGTGAAGGTTTTACTTTAAGTCCAGATAGAACTTCTATATTTACTTCTACAGATAAAGCTGCTGACTTAACTGCAAAAGTTTCAGATTCTTTAGGAAGTAAAGTAGTTGATACTGTACCCGGAGGTGAAACTACTGTTATTGCAGAAAAAGTTACAGAAAAAAGCAGTAAAAGTTTATTAGCAAAAGGTAAAGATTATGTTAAAGAAGGTATTGAAGGAGCTAAAGAAGCCTTGTCTGACCCTAAAACATTAGTAAAAGAATCATTAGAATCTGGTGCAAAATCAGGACTTGCTTCTAGAGTTTCTTATGCTGCAGCAGGAGACCCACCAACACAAAAAGTTATCTCTGCTAATTTTGATGTAGGTTCTGTAAATAGTTTTGCAAGTACAGGAACATTTAACCAAGAAGATTTTACCAGAGGTAATCAAGCTTATCAAGCATTGGGTAGTTCTTGGGGTGCTGGTTCTAGTATAGCTGCTCCATTTTTAACACAAGAAGTATTTAGTGGTGGAGATATTAACTATGCTAAAAGAGTACAACAGTTAAGATATACATAGGATAAATTATGGCAGAAAAATATAATCAAGAAGCAATAGATGCATTAGTAAATTCAGGTAGAGCTATACCCGGACAATCATTAACTAATGAACCAGACCAAAGTTATGCTTGGGAAAACCCACCAGAGTTTACAAATTTTAGACAAGCTTTAAATTATATTACTAGTGAGTTATTAGAAGAAGATGTTTTTGTTCCTCTTATGAAAGGTGTAGGAGACGGTGTACCTATAACTGACATAGCATTACAAATCTTACAAACAGGATTTCAACAAGGTAAATGGAATCCTGATTTACTAGTAATGTTATTAGAGCCTACTGTATATACTTTAATGGCTATGGCAGAAAAATCAAACATTCAATATCGTATTAATGGAGATGATGAACAAGATTTAGATAGTGAAGACGAAGATGAAATAGTACAAATGAGAGCTAATAACTTAAAAAAATATGCTCAAAACAAAATTCCAAAAGAAGCTAAAATACCTGCTGGAGGATTACCTCAAGAAATTATAGACAATATTAAAAATGTTGAAGTACCTGAAAGTTTATTAGATAGAAAAGAACCGCAACAAGAAGAAAGCTTGTTAGCTAAAGGAGAAATGTAATGGCATTTTATGATGATGGTGGTGTAGATTTTGCACAACAACAATTAGAAGAAGCTCGTAAAAGAAGAGAAAAGACAGCTAAAAGTCAAGAAAAGTTTACTAAAAATTTATTAATTTTAGATGGTTTATTAGGAATTGCAGATAAAACTATAAATAAAAAAGCAGATAAACTAGAAACAGAAGGCGTACTTGCTAGAAGTAATTACATTACTCAGTTAGAGCAATCTAATGCTTTTAATAAAAATTACAATGACTATGTAGCTCAAGGATATTCTGCAAAAGATATATTAGAATTTGAAACAAAAGATATATTAGAAGGTTACTTTACAGAAACTTATGGTGAAGGTTATGATTTTAGTCAATTTAGAGATGGGATAAATAATATAGCAAGAGAATGGGCTAGTGACCCAGAAAAATTAGAAGCTTTCCAAAAACAAGTAGATGCTCATGCACAAATACCTAACATGTCTTCACAAGAACTAGTAGAGATTAGTAGGAAACAAGATGCACCTCCAAGAAGTGTAGCAGAGTTTGTAGGTAATTCAATATTTAAAGTTTTTAAATCACATGATAATGATACTCTAAGTGAAGAAGATAAACTAGCTAAACAAAGAAAGCTTGGTGGTTTATTGGGTACACAGTTTGATAATGTTAGAACAGCAGTAGAAGAATACGGTAATGTAGGTAATCCTATTGATGAGTTAGTAACATACATACAAGATAATCCAGATAAAATAGTATTTAAAAATGCTCAATCATCAATACAAGCTGTAACAAGAATGGTTGGAGGAAGAACTGAATCTGTGCCTTATATTATTTCATATGCTCAAGACAGTGATGGTAATACTATACAAATGGGAGACCCTATAGCTTTACCTATGTCTATTAAAGATACAGGACCTAAACAATTTAATAATCAAGAAATAGCTAAGACTATGAAATCAGTTGAAGAGTTTATTTTAGGTACTAATGATGAAACATTTATAGATAATTATAAAACACAATTTAAAGAAAAACCTACTATAATGACAGAACGTATTTTAGAATCACAAGATTTTTTAATTAATCAATATGGTATAGATAGAAATACAGCATTTGAAACTGCTATTAAATATGTAGTAGCACAAGATTCTAATAATCCTGAAACTACTCCATCTTTATATGATATTGATGTTGCTTTAGGTCAAATAGATAGTGAAAAAATAGAAGCTTATGCTGATAGTATTATACAAACAAAACCTAATGTACTTGTTAATAGTGAGTTAAGAAAACTTAGAGATAGTATGATAAATGTTATAGCTACATCAGGTAGTGAAAGAGCATCTGAAGATATTACTACTATTAATAATATTATGGAAAAACAATATAATGTTTCTACAGTAAAAAATTATAATGAAACATTTATAAAAGAAGCAGATATACCTGAAGAAACTAAAGGAATTTATAAAGAAATTTTAAATACTCCTATTGTAGGAAGTGTAGCAGATGCTTTATTTGGGGAAGAGTTTGAAGGATTAGATTACGTAGCTTTAATTCCTATGGGAGGTATTACTCTTCAAGGTATTAGAAAAGGTTTACCATTTGCTGGACAAAAACTAGCAGTACCTTTAGGTAATCAAATTTTAAAACATCCTACCATGGCTAAATTTATTGCTAAAGCTACTAAATATGCAGACCCTAATAAAAAAATGAGGGGTAGAGAAATGTTTATAAATAATTTAAACCCTGTAGAAAAAGCAGTATTTAGAAGCATGAATGCAAAAGGTAATATTGACACTATGTTATTTATGAAAAGACTAGCAACTATACCGGGAGTTTATATACAAAAATCAGGGTTGTTACCGGGCTTTGGAACTAGGTTTGGTAAAATTGGTTATGGTGGATTAGGAGCATATGCAATATATTCTTCATATATAGATAAACAAGAACCAACAGAAAATTAATTATGACAATATATAATGTTAGTACTTCTCCTAAGTTAAGAAGAGGTTATACTTTAGATGACCTCGAAAACAACGAAGAGTTTCAAGATATATCAGAAAGATTTTTATCATCTATAGGTGAGCAGTCTGATGATGTTTTTGAATACTTAAGAGATTCTGACTTTAATTTATTCCAAGGTATGCAACGTGCCATGGATAGTGGTAAGTTTACTGAACAACAAAAACAAGACTATAAATATTTACGTTCTACTTTTGATAAAGCAGACATGGGAAGTCTTAAACAATATGTAGAACTTTTTAAAGATGCTACTATTGATATAGCTACAGACCCTACAGCTATCGCAGCTATGCTTTTAACTCCTGTTACTGGAGGTACTTCTTTAGGTGCAAGACAAGCTATAGCTACAGGAACAAACAAAGGATTAAAAAATATTGCTTTAGGTAAAAAAGGTATTACCCCTTTACAAACTGCAGGACTTACTGCTGCAGAAGTAGGAGCTTGGACAGGTTTAGATAATCATTTTAGACAACAAACAGAATTAAATACTAACATGCGTAAACTTTACTCTAATCCAGAGTTAGCAGGAAGTGCAGCTATAGGAGCTTTAACAGGTGGTATTTTTGGTGGGTTAGCTAGAAAAAATGAATTTTTTGAAGATAGACTACAAAAACTTTACAGTGAAGACGGTTATAGAAAAGAAGCCGGTAGTGATTTAGTATATAAAGCAAGAAAGAAAAAAGATGCACTACTAGCTAAAACTCTAGCAAGTCCTGCATGGATTTTAAAAACAGATGCAGAGTTTGCACCTACTGCTAGATTACTTGGTCAAAAGTTTACTTCAGAGTTTAACAAGAGTTTAATTACTAGGTCTAAAACTAGACTAGGATATTCTTATGCTGAAGACTTACAGTTTAGAAGAGGTAACTATAAAGCAGGATATGAAGCTGCTATCGAACCTTTATATAAAACAGGTCGTATTTCTCCAGAAGCAGGAGAAGAAGTCATAACAATTCTTAGAGGTGGTACTGTTCCCGGAGCTTCTAAAGCAGTTAAAGATACTGCAGCTAACTTAAGATTATACTTTGACAGTATAAAAAAAGATGCTAATGAAATAGGTTTAAATGTAGGTGAAGTTGAAAATTATTTCCCTCGTAGTTGGGACAGAGAAGCTATAGAAGCTAATACACCTGTGTTTAGAAAATTATTAGTTGATAATGAAATTGTTCCAGAAGAAGAAGTTGATGATGTTATTAAAGGAATGCTTAATAAACAAAATGAACTCTATAGTTCTCATTCAGCTTTATTAACTCAGGCTCGTAAGTTTGAAAACTTAGATGATAATAAATTTAAAGACTTCTTATCTAATGACCTACATACAGTATCTACAAATTATTGGATGAATGCTGCTAGAACTATAGAGCATAAGAAACATTTTTTAAGTAAAGGTTCAGATGTTAAGATAGGTGGTAAAACAGAAGCCGGTAATCTATTATACTTTAAACAAACTAATGAACAACAGTTTATTAATAGATTTATTAAACCTATAGAAGAAGAGCTTTCAGAGTTTGGTAGAACTTTAAGTAGAAAAGATAAACAGAATCTTATAGATGTTTATAAGTCTGTAACAGGACAAGTAGATTACTTTACTAGTGAAGCTGCACAAGCTTTATATGACGGAACTAAATTAGCTAATGCTATGGCTTATTTGCCTTTAGCTACTGTATCTTCATTGTCAGAAGCATTTATTACTTTAGGTAAAGCTCCTATATCTTCTGCAGTAAAAGGAATGCAAGAAGGTATAGAAAATGGAGGTAGAATACTAACTACTGAAATGGGTCAGATGCTAAAAGAAAAACACAGAATGAGTGATGTAGAAATCACAAAAGAAATGAATAGTGTTTTCTTAGCAGTAGATGAAGCCATGGCTGATTTAACCAATCGTTTATCTGGTGAAGGATTACAAAATGAAACATTAAAGAAAGCAGCTAGAGGTTTCTACAGATTTAATTTACTTATACCTTGGACTAAGACAGTTCAGTTAGCAGCTTTTTCTACAGGTAAAGATTTAATACAGTCTAACTTAAAACAACTTGCAAACCCTAAAGGACTTAGTGCTTCTAAGATATCAAGACTTAGAGGTGAGCTAAACGATTTAGGTGTAGATATTGAAAAAGGTTTAGAATGGAATAAAACATTTGGAGACAATATAAATAAAGCTGCAAGAGAAAGTGAGTTTTATAAGAATGATATTGTCAGAGGAGCAGGAAGATTTACAAACGGAGTTATCTTACAAACAGGTAGAGAGTTTGCTAATGTACCTTTGTTTATGACTAATCCTAAAGTAGATATCTTTACACAGTTTTTAAGATACCCTACAGTGTTTGGTAATACTGTATTAAGAAACTTTGCAAAAGAAACAATAACTGATACTACTGCTAATGCTCCTAAGTTAGCAGCGTTTGTTTTAATGTCTACTAATGTTGCTAAAGCTACTAACTATTGGAGAGCAACTCCAGAGCAACGAGAAAGAATGACAGAAGAAAATGACTGGAGAGATACTCTAAAGGCTTATCAGCGTGTAGGATTACTTGGTCCAACTGAATATCTTCTAAGAGGTTTTGAAGGAATGGCTTATGGTCAGAATCCATTAGTAGCTGGAGTAGGAACTGGTGGTCCTGTTATAAATGATTTGATAGGATTAACTTTATATGATAGAGGTTTGTTTGAAACAATAGCTCGTAAGCTTCCTCTAACAGGCACCAAGAACATTCTTGATAGAAACGTAGGAGATATAATGGAAGAGTATACTGGCTTCAGAGAGCCTTATACGCCTTTACAAGAAATATCTAAAAATATTGATAAAACTATAGGTAAAGGATTTCAAAATGTTGCCAACATGGTAACTGGTGTTCCAGTAAATGAAACAGGAATTAAACCTTTAGAAATTAAACCTTTAGATTTTGAAAGAAGAACACCTTTTATGATTGGTGGTAAAGTAGCCAGAGGATTAAGTACCAAACTAAAACCTATTTATTCTAGAGTAGATGATGAGATGGGTGGTGGTCCTAAAAATGTAAGAGATACATTAACAGAAGAAGAGACTATAGAATATGATAAGCAACTTCAAAAAATGAGGCAGTCTTTTTACATGGATGATTATGGTAATTATTCTCCTACTCTAAAAGTTTTAACAGAAGAACAAGCTGCTCAAGAAAGAACAGGACCTAAGTTAGCTAAATGGTTAAAGCAACAAAGAAGTAATAAAGGAATTAAACAAAAAGAATTAGATTACTTAGAAGTAGAAGAGTATATTAAAAATCATCCGTATCAAGCAGGAGCTGAAGTAGCAGAAGGATTATCAGATAGAAGACTAAGTATTGTACCTTTTGTAAGAACTGACACAGGCATTAATAATGATTTATTGTTTGATGAAAAAACATTATCTTACGAAGAAGCAAGAGAATTTCTTACTAAAAAAATAGATAAAGATGATACTCAATATTATCCTCATCATACATTTTTAACAAACTATGGATTTGGAAAAGAGTTTAGAATTTTTAGTAGTAAGTATGATGCACATCCTGATATAACTTTACCTCCTCGTAAAAAAGAATACGAAGAACAAATGCCTTATGAAATTATAAAAGCAGATTTATCTCGTTTTGATAGAAGAGAAAGAATGAGTCGTTATGGACGTGATAACGTAGAATTATTTGCTTATGGTAATCCAGATATAGGATATAAAATGTTTTCTAATGATATAGACCCAAATATAATTAGAGAATTTGAAGCAAGAAATGATTTAGGTTACAATGCAACAGAAGCTAAAATTAATATGCAACTGTTATTACAAGAAGAAAGTATTTTACCTCCTTTATCAGATAATAACGCTATATTAAAATTTGCAATTGATGAAAACTCTCCTGGAGGTACTAATTATAGAAACTTTGTTTATAATGTAAAAGGTCCGAAAGTTCAAGAACTTAATTTTGATAAAATGGACTATATGCATTTTGAGTCTTTTGAAGAAGCAACTCAGTTTGGACATGCTGTTACTAAAGATAGAAAGTTAAAAGGTAAGTTAAACAGTTTACACATAGAAGAACTACAAACAGATTACTTAACTAATGTTTATGACTATGGATTAATAAATAAAACTAATAAAGAAGTAGCTAAGAAAATAAAGAAAGAATATGAAATTATTGATAATAATTTACGGAAAAAAAATATTATTCTTTCTAGAGTCTTACAAGATTTACAAAATTCTAGAAATATTCCACCGGGTGGTGTTTTTCAAAATATTGATAATATGAGACAAAGTTTAAAAATAAAACCATATACTAAAGCAGAAGAACAAATAATATTTAATTTTCAAAAATCATGGAATAAATTAGATGATGTAAATTTAGAACCTTTATTTGCTCTTAACAAACAAAGAAAAGGTAATGTTAAAAAATTTGGAGAAGACCTTAATGAAGATATAAGAAAAGGATATATACTTTTAGATTCTAAACACCAACTAAGAATATTTGATGAAAAAAATCAACCTTATTATCAAAATAGAATGAAAGAATTTAAAGAAAAAGGAGAACCATACCCAAATTATTTAATGGATAAGTATACACAGTTAAGTATTAATGGAAAATTTTTAGAGCCTAGAGAAGATTTAGAAATAGTTGATTATTTTTGGTTAAATTCTTTAAAAAATAAACTAGATTATTTTTCAGATGAAATAAATAAGATTGGAGAAAAATACGGAGACCCATCACAACTTATTCCAGACAATCCTGTACAAGAAGATTGGTATAAAAGAATTATAGATAGAATATTATTACAAGCAGTAAAAGAAGATAAAGATGCTATATCTATAGCTCAATCACATATTATAAATCAAAGATATACAGGTCAAGGAGAAAATACAAAGAGATACTTATACGATACATTGTTTCCAAATTACTTAAAAAAACTAGCTAAAAGATATAATACTAAAGTAGTTAAAAAGAAAATAGAAAATGAAGATATAACAGGTTCACCTTATGGTGAATTTTTTGAATACTTTGATACTTATAGTAGCGACCTTATAGATGATACACCACCTTACGATAAAAAAGAATTATTTAATGTTAATACTTTAATCATTACTCCAGAGCTTAAAAAGAAAATATTAAAAGAAGGAGTTAAGACTTTTGCTAAAGGTGGTCTAGTAACTGGAGAAGACAACGTACCTTTTACTAAAGAGGACCCTGCAGATAGAGTAGACCCTTTTACAGGTAGTCCTTATTCTGACCAGATGGCTAGGCTTGGTTTTGAAGAAGGTGGAGAAGTAAACAATAGTTTTACAGAACAACTACTTAACTACATAGCAAAACAAAGAGAATTTAAAGACATGGAATTTTTTAAAAAATATGCTGATGATGTTAAATGGCAAGAGTCTAGAGGTGCAGGACCTACAACAGTTCAAAATAATAATGGACCAGCAAGAGGTAGTTATCAAGTAGAAGGAAGCGAAGGCAGTAGTAGAAACGAAACAATACTAAACAGAGCTATGAAGTTTTATGAAAAATATCCAGATGCTCCTATGTCAGATGAAATTAGATTTGCATTAGAGCAACGTGGTAATGATTTAGATTTTTCTACTTTACCAGAAGATACACAAGATGCATTATTTTTTATGGATGCAGAAAGAGGAACTTTACCACTAGATAAATTAGCATCAGGAGAGTTGGATAATAAAAGAGCTTGGATGTATCATTGGAATCAAGGACCTGATGTAAGAGTAATGGAAGAAAAGTGGGATAAAGCTCAAGCAGAACCAAGGAATAGATAATATGGGATTTCCATTTGAAATAGTAACAATGTTAGCATCTACAGTGCTTGGTGGAGTGATGAGTATTTGGTCTGAAAGTCGTAAGGCTAAAGCAGAAGCTCAAAAACTTCTTATAACTCGTGGTGAGTTTGACATGAAAGCTAGAAAGCAATCACTTGACCATGGGTTAAAAGATAAAGGTTTTGCATGGACTAGAAGAATTATAGCATTAACATCGGTCTTTGCTATTGTTCTTTTACCAAAACTTGTAGCTGTTTATTATCCTACTGTAGATGTTACTGTAGGTTACACAAATTGGCAGCCCGGTTTTTTATTTTTTAAACCCGGTAGAGAAGTATTTGAATGGGTTACATTTCAAGGACTTGTAATTACACAATTAGACACCAACTTAGTATCAGCAATTATTGGCATGTACTTTGGTGGTAGTTTAGCAAAAGGAAGATAATGGATACTAGAGACTTTATGACCATCTTAGAAACTGTAGGTATTCCTGCAGCTTTTGCAGTTGCTGCTGGATGGATGGTTTGGAAATTGTTTAGTGCTTTAATAGCTGACGTACATAAAAAGTTAGATACACAACACGGTATGATAGTTGCATTAATAGATAGAGTAAGACAAATGGACAACGATATGATACGTATAGACTCTATGGTAAGAACAGCTATGGGTATACAAGTAGACGTAGATAGACTAGCGAGAGCAGATGGAAAGAAAGACCAGCGAAAAGATTAAATTAGAAATACCTATAATAACTATATTTATATTTTTATTTATAGTTAGTGTATTGGAGCAACTACAATGAACTTAAATGATTTAAAAAAAGTACATCCTATGAAACAAATTACTGTAGCTTCTATAGTGCAAGTATTAGTATTTGGTTTTATGTTGTTAGCTTTCTGGACTAACTCTAAACTCTTTGCAGATGAAATAGTATTTAAGTTTA
>Ga0208898_1002563_pt1 | contig 11096 bp, 10 predicted proteins | sample VirMetDEL_Mar_4_FD_184513 | JGI IMG/M metagenome (GOLD analysis project Ga0208898, IMG submission 184513) | Aqueous microbial communities from the Delaware River and Bay under freshwater to marine salinity gradient to study organic matter... | ecosystem: Environmental > Aquatic > Marine >...
GGGAGCCTACGGTTACGTCAATGCCGCCCGTCATGGATTCAAACGAGTCCTCATCATAGAGGTAGGCCGTAATATCATTGCCAGCCGTAGAGTCCTGCGTAAATGCACTATTCTTCGTCAGCGTAATGCCTTGGTTGGTACGCTGGACAAGGGGGCCGATAACTGTTACTCGCTTCTGTGCCATGATGTCGTAATGTACTGCTACTGTGAAGTACAGCGCAATAAAATGTGAAAATTTAGTTTAGGCTGTGACCCTTGTTAGCCTGTGATTATAGCCGGTGTCTGGCCTATGTACTATAAGCACATCTCCATCCAGCCACATCTCGTATACTGCGCTTCCCTGATTTACATATAGCCGCATGGAATAGATGCCGCGCCCAGTGTCAATCATGCTTGAAGAAAACGGATATGATGCAGTTGAAAATCCCTGCTCAACGTAACTGTATACAGAAATAGTCCATACGCCATGAACCGCATAGTTGTCCTGCGTATTTCCAATGCTCAGGCGAATGCTATCCCTTCGGCGTATATCCTCTGGTACATCTGTTTCGTTGCCGTTTGAATCATATGTGCCAAAGCCGCCTTGCCACAGCCCGTTAATGCTTGCAGCGACTTGCTCACTGACTGGAACATTGACAACAATGTCTCGGCACCCCAAAAGGGTCAATACAAAAGCAAATGCTAATATCAATTTACTGTTACTGGTGTCCATGATCCAAAGCTTCCTACTGAAGTTACCTGTCCGTTAGTCACTGTGATTGTTCTCTGCTGATATTCTGTTTGCGTTCCTCCGTCTACCGTTCTAAACTCTGTGTCTTTAAATGTTATTGTTTGACCAGAAGCGGCGTCAAGGTATGTGCCGTCGTCATTTAAGTCTCCAACATCAATTCCAGATAGTGCGCTCCAGCTTGGCGTTCCAAATGACATTTGGAGTATATATCCATTAGTGCCAGCAGGCAAAAGAACATATCCATCAGCAGTTGTGGTGGTTAAAAGTTGCCCATTTCCTTTTGAAAGACCTGCTATATCAGTAAGATCAGCATCAAGAGGCTGGTACGATCCAAAGTCGCTGATTTGACTCTCTGTAATACTTAGGGCATCCTCATGCTGTGTTACGCTTGATTCTGAAATTCTTGCATTTGCAAAAGTGCCAGATGTAATATCTGATGCTGCATGGGTATGGCTTCCTATGTATGTATCTTCTATCGCTGTGCCTCTCCATGTGCCACTGCTTATAATTCCAACTTGAGTAATATCAGTTGATGGATGCCAACTTGGAGTGCCAAAAGACATTTTTAGAAAATATCCATCCGTACCAGCAGGTAGTTGGCTATATGATCCACCTGCAAATGTAATAAGGCCACCATTCGAGGCGCTTATGGCAGATATTTGTGTAAGATTACTATCAAGTGGCTGATAAGTAGAAGCTGCCGTTGTTGCCGTCAATGGATCTGCCGCAAGACTTGTTAAGCTTGCACTGTAAGCTTGGACCGTAGAACCAATGTCACTATTAAGGACAATGTTTGTGCCAAGGTTTGATATGTCTGCCTCTACAATGCTTGTCCAACTTGGTGTCCCAAAAGAGGACTTCAGGAATGTACCAGCTGTTCCTATGGGAAGAGATGTCCAAGAGCCAGACTGAGCAAATATAATCTGTCCCGTTGTTGGAGTAAGGGCTGCTATAGCTGTTAGATCCGAATCAAGAGGTTGATATGAACCAGTTGCGGCTGCAGCCCATTTCACTCCAGAAGGCTGTGCGGAGTCCGCTGTTAGCACATAGCCGTTTGTTCCAACAGATACATCTATCCAATTTGTGCCATTGTGTACGAGTATATCGCCCTTCGTTGCCGCAGCAATGGAAATTGGCAGTTCTTCGGCTGTCAGGACCTTATAGTCAGTTCCAGTTCCATTGCGCTTAAAAAGGTCGCCACTATTTGAGTAGAGCGTTGTAAATCCGGCTTCGCCGGCATCAGAAGCACTAACAAGCCTAATAATTCCGGGATTAACCTTTACCGATGTTGCAGTTATGGCCAAGTCGGTGTTTGGGTTGATTGTCATCACCCCCGGACCGCCGCTACTATATATTTCTGAATTATCGCTCCATCTTATTTTATTTATATTCCCAGATCCACCCTGTATTAGAAGTCCATCTGAATCAAGGGTAACGTCTGTTCCAACTTTCAGAGCGCCAGTTGATGAAATAGTTACATCGCCCTCAATGCTTGACAGGGTGCCACGAACAGTCAGATTGGCAAACTCTGCCTCGCCAGACTTTGTAATTACCCAACCTTCGGTGCCATTCGTGGTGATCTCGCCATATGTCGCGCTTGCGGGATCGTCATCTATTACGCCGCCACTGCTTGCCCAGTTGTCGCTCTTGATGTGCGTGTTAACGAAGTCAACGCCATCAGCATCAATACGCATTCCAACAATAGTGCCACCAAACACATAGTCCCCAATTGCAACAATGTCATCTCCGCTAAATGCAGATGTAATTGTAAAGTCACTGCCAGTAACAGTTGCAACGGTGCGCTTAAATACACGACCTGTATTTGCACCGTGGAAATAAACAGTATCTCCCGCCTTTAATGTGCTGGTTAATGGAGTGTCTGTTGATACACTCGTGCCACTTGTTGCTGGAGTGTCAATAGTAGCAATAAGATCGCCGTCGGTAGAGATGTATGACGTTATAGCGTCAGCAGTAACAGTAAAGTCGGCGCGACCGACAGAACCAGTGGGTGCAATCCTATCATCAGTTTCTACATCAATGTCAACAGTTGCTGCCTCCTCTCCGGGAAGGGTAAAGCTTATTGAGGTGGCTCCACGGAATGCGTCCGCTGTAAGCTCTACCGTCACAAAACTGCCATCCTTCTGCTCAATCTCTACCGTGCTTCCCGCCCTAATCGTAGCCGACCATTGATCTACGGCAAGAGAACTATGTGCCCCGTTTTTTGTCTCATTGATAACCCCAATGTTTCCGCCAAGCACAGTTACAGCAAAACCCTGCTCACCAGCACGAACAAGTGTTAGCAGGTCCTCTTCATACACGTAGATGCTTGCGCCAGACAGCACTTCCCTCGGAAAGTCAAAGTTATCCTTTGGGTCACTTGTTGATTCTGGATCAGCAAAGGATAGCTGTGTTGCACCTGCTGGTTGGTCCTGCGTTATCTCGAGCTTGTAGAATGACAGGTCAGGTGCAATAAGAACAACGCGGTCGCCAGCATTGAGCAAAGGCTCTGGCATCTCCTCTACATTTACACTTGCCGTGCCACTACCAGCCGGTATTCCCTGTGTTGTCTTAGCTATTCTTCTTGCCTGATCGGAGAAAAATGACTTGGTCAGCCTCGTCAGGGTAGAGGACTCGAGCATACTCGTGCCAGCGCCACGGTATGTTGACCCCCTTGGCACACTTTCTATCTGCGTGACAATGTCATCAGTAAATGAAGTCTCATTTGTCTTGTACCAAGATCCTTCTGCGGACTGTGTTCTCCAGTCAATCGATACAGACAGCGCAGGATATGAGCTGCCAGACCTGTTGATGCTTTTCTGTGGATACAGGATAGAACCAATCGTCTCATACGAAGCCTGATGCAGCCTCCTCGGAAGATTCGTGGACTTCAGGACAGCCCGACAGATAACCTCATCGATACGTTTTCCAGTTGGGCTTCCATGCGCCCCAACAGCCCAGTCTGTTGTCCTATCGCTTATGTCATCACTATAGGTCATGGAGCCGCGAGAGTCATCATTCGGCCCATCACCAAGTTGCGTGGTGATTACCTTTATGTTCTCTTCGTCCCGACGTCCCTCCAAGAAGTTTGTCGTAATGGTCATGTCATTACGATACTCTCCATCACCAACAACGGCATAGAACTGCACATTGTCCCACAGAATGCCCTCCGTTGCCCGCCTCGTAGTACCACCACTATCGCTTCTGACGGCCGCCTCAATAACAGGGCCAAGGCGAATCTCAATGGTGCCGTCGGCTGGCATTGTATCCGTGGTAAACTTTTGGCTTACAACGCCGCCAACCTTTGAGCTAATAGTGTCTGCCTCATACACCATCCATGCAGCAGCATTTGCTGACCCCCACGAAGCCGTTGTTCCCGCTGTATCGTCAAAGGAAAGGTAGTAGACATCCCCATTGGTTGCATTTAGGCGAACCTGAAGTGCAACCATGAACTCCGGATCGCGGTTTGAAGCAGTGCCGGATGTCCCGCCTTGGTCTGGCAGTACCTTAAATTCCCAAGCACAGTCAAATGCATTTCCAGTCCGATATGTAGCAAGAGACTCCTGCCTCCAGTAGTTTGTGCCAACATCCGTGGTTATGGCAGAGGTCGTAAGTGGCAGTGGCGTTGATTCCACCGTGGCGACAAATCCAGCAAAGTCCTCCTCTCCATCCCCGGGGCGCAGCTTTACGTTAGTGAGATTGCCGCGAATCCACTTTAGGGCATCTGACCTTCCGCGCTCACCGGGGCCTGTTGAGCTTGCAGGAGTAAAGTCTGGCTGCTGAAAAACAACTGCCAGCTCATGGCTGTGCTGAACGCTTACGCCGTTATACTGCTGAAGCTGGCGCAGGGTGCCGCGTGTGCGCTCAATCGTTTCATTCGCAGGTGTTACCCTATGTGTAAATGACGAAGGGTCGCCATTGTTTTGCTGTGCCCCGCTGCTGTCATACTCCCACCTGCTAAAGCTGGATGTGCCATGATAGAGGTGTGGATTGTATATATGATAGTATCCCTCTGAGTACGAGATCCGAAGACCAAATGTACTCAGGATCATCTTGAGGGCATCAAGCTTAGTTGCTGCTACAAGGTCGCCATTGCTTCCCCTGCTGGCGGCAAGGCCAAGGCGATCTATATAGATATTATACAGCGGGTCATCGCTGGACGTAAGCGTGGTGCCGGGATAAATCTGACAAGCAGTGTAGAATCCAGAGCCAAACTCTACCCCGTTCTCCCTTGCACCCTGCGGCCCAAGCAGCTCGGCAATAATAGTTGTTAGCCTTGCCCTACCTGAATATGGATTGCCATCGGTGTCTGCATATGCAAAGTTCTTGAGCCTGCCAAGGCCGTCTGTTGCAGTCAGTGATATGCGCGTTGGCCCCTCCTCATCAACGACAACGTCCGGGGTCTCCATGTATCCAATCCACTGGAGAGAACCATTTCTTGTTATGGCAAGGGCGTAGTCCCTATTAAAGTCAAAGCTTGCGCCAGACGTAAGGTCATCAAGAACATCATTGACAGAGTTGTCAAAGAAAGAGATGGATGTCTCAGACCCCATGACGGGACCGTACTCATCCTTTCCCTCCATCTTCCAAGAGGTTTCGCAGTGATCAAGAGAAGATGCCTTCAGAGGCAGTGCTGTGCCGCTAAACCCGCGCTCACGTATCTGCCACTGATACGTTGCGCCATCCTCGCCTTCAAACTGATGGTAGTACTTTGTTGTACTGCTGGCAAATGCCATTACCCAATCCCTCGTCTGGTGTTTGCATTTCTTGTTTCGTCAACGGCCGCTACCAAATCACGGCCCCTGATCCTAAACTCATAGGGCGTTGTTGCCTGCCTTGCTGGCATAAACTGAGCCCCAAGGCCACCAGCCATAAACTGCTCTCTATTCTGAAATGGCTGAAACTCGCTGAATGATGCTCTTGTAATACCGCCGCCCGTGGCACCAGAAGATGAAATGCCAGCAGTTGACGCAGCTCTTGTCGCAGCAGAAAGCCGCCTGCCTATCGCAACAAGAGCGGCACCAGCTGCAACGGCAGCAAAGCCTCCAAATGGAGTTTTTATAGACTCCCGAAGGGCAACAAGAGCCTTGCCAAATCCCATCTCTGCAAGACCCATCTGAACAAGCTGCTTGCCCCATCGTGAAAGGAATCTTCCAAATGTTCTATTAAACTGGTCAAAGCCGCCACCAATAGATGCAACAGAGCTAATAAGGTCTGCACCAAGCTTGTCGTATGACAGTGCAAGCTTATTATTAGCCTCTTCTAATTTTTTTGCATTCTCTTCGGTTTCCTTTACAAACTTGGAATTTCTTTCTGACTGCTGCTCTTGTAGGGTCAGTGCTTTTTCTCTTATGTCGGGCAGTTCTGGAGAAGTAGTATCTGGTCCCAAAAATGGAATGCGACTTGAGTCATCTATAATGCCCGGGTCTGGTAGCAATCCCGCCCTAATTTTATTAAGGAAAAGCTGCCGCTGTATTTGCTTCTCCAGCTCCTTTGTCTGGGCATCAAGCAATGCAAGGCGAACCCCCTCATCCGTTTTTAACAGGGCAAGATTTGTCTTAAGCTGCTGAACATTATCCTTCGCCTCTCTTACTTCATCAGCAAAGTTACTTGCAAACGTTGACACCTCATCCGGAACATCCAGTTCACCAAGCGCAAGCCCAACGTCTTGAAGTACTGGTGGAATAAAGCTAAAGCCTGTCAGGGACTGAAAAACCTGACGCATCCTCGTGCTGACCATATCTGCAACATCAGCATAGCCCAAAAGCTCCATGCGCTCGGCCGCCCTTGCCTCTGTTGCAAGACGTATGCCTATCTCTTTATTTTTTTCTGCAATAGATGAATCTCTGGCAACCTCATTAGCTAACTCCTGCGCTCTTCTTGTTAGCTCAATTTCATCCCTTTGCTTCTCAAGTGCAATAATTACAGATTCGCGTTCTTCTCTTAGCTTGACAAGCTCTTCCCTCTCCTCCATCTCGGCCCTTGTGAGTGGCCTTTTTGCTTCTGCTGCATTTCTACTTATTTGAAGTATGGCATCATTTAGTATTTCTATTTTTTTCCGCTCTGCATCAATTGCACCTTCAATCTCGCTCTCTGGTATCCTAACAGTAAAAGATTTTACTGCATCTTCCCCCTGCTCATTTATAATCTTAAATAGTCCCTCAAGCCTTTTTGATAGATCCTCGACATCCTCTTGTGCTTTCTGCATTCTGTTACTGAAGAACTCAATGGCACCAGTAACAAATGAAAATGCAACAAGGAATCCTACAGGACCCGTCAGTGCAGTCGTAAATGCCTTAAACACACTTTCGCCCTTGGCAGTAACCGCCGAAAGCATCACCAGCGACTGGACAGTCTGCTGTACGTTGTTGGTAATCGCCCTTACACCCTGCGCCGCGCCCATTCCAAACTGGCCCATGTCTTGGAATATCTGCCCCATCGATATGGCAGCAAACGAGGCAGACCCGGTAATACTCGACAGCCCCGTCATGGCCATCTGCGTATCAAGGAGCCTCTTCTGCTGTGCATCCATGCCTTGGGTGGCACTATCATATGCAGCGCGAAGCTGCTGCTGCTCCATAGCAAGGCGTTGCGTAGCAGCTGTCGCTACTTGCTTTACCGTTACCTCCTCCTTGGTCGTGGCATTGAGGATCTTCCCGGAGGCAGTAAGCAGGTACTCACCCTTCGTCAGCGCAACAAGCCTTGCTGTGAGGTGCTGAACCGCATTGCCAGACGCAGAGTACATGGCAATGGTTTCCTTGGAGATCTGTGCAAGGCTCTTGCTTGCATTGACCTTCTGCATTTCTGCCTGTACAGCAGCCTTGGTCGCATTAGCCACGGCCGTGACGGCAGTCTGCGTTCTGGTGTACTCCCTTTGCAGCCCCTTACTTATAGCAGCCTCTGCCCTTGCGGTAGAAATGAACTGCTTTTTCTGATTGTCATAAAACCTACCTGCCGCTGTAAGTTTTATTTGGCCGTTTGTGAGGCCTTGTATCTGGCTGCTAAGTTGCCTGACGCTCTGTCCCGCAGATGAAAAGCCCGTCTTGAGCTTCGTTACATCGGCAAGGAGTCTAATTGTAACGTCGTTTACTCGGGCCATTATCTATCCTTTACTTTGTAGCCGACTCCCTCAGCTTTTCGGCGATTGTTCTGCCAAGCTATAGCTATTTCGGTATAGGTACAGCCGTTCCATATAGCCTTTGACCTTACGGGGTCATCAGCAGACAACTCAAGGCATATGATGGTCCACACATCAGTTGAGCGCATGAACCTTTTGACCCAGCTTGCCTCAGTTACTGATCCTTTTGGGTCTGGGAACCCTCGGATTGCGCTGATTCTTGATTCAGCCTCTCGGCGATCTTCAGCACCAACGTAAAAAAATCCTGCATTACCCGACTGGGCATCCCAAAGATTGCATTCTCATCGGAAAAATCTGGCAGCCCATGAAGAACGGCGCGACACATCTTGGTGTCAGTCATGCCCTCTTCTTCTGCCATCTTAATAACGCGATTCTGAAGCTCGACAGTAGGGGGGAGGAGGCGGCCCCATTTGCCCGGGGCCACCTCATACTCGTTCCCCACTGCTACTTCGTATTCCCCATTAATGACTGTGTTGATGTCAATCTTAGCCATGATCCCTCTTTGTTTTACTTGTTAATGAATTAGGTGGCCCAGTCAATCATTGCGCCTTCGCTGTAATCAGCAGCGACAAGCTCAACATTGCATCCACCAAAGTAATCACCGGGGTCGTAGCTGCCAGCTGTTCCCCAAGCCGTAACCGCTGCACTGGCGGCTCCATTTGTAAAGACCATGATGTCTGACCACTTATCGTCAGTTCCAACAACCTTGAGTGATACGGTGCGCGGTCCACTTGATGACTCTGGGCCAAAGTAGAAATACGCATACATATTCTGCAGACCAAGGAAGTTGTCGCTTGGCAGCTTAACAGCCACATCTACATTGGCACCAAAGCCAATTGTGTCAAGGGCATCATAGATATCAGTGGTTGCGCCGCGAATACCAGCAAGCTCAAACTCAGCCGTTACGCGAACAGCACCGCCGAAGTATGGGCGGCCGCATCCATCAGTTCCATCAAATGGAAACTCAAATGTAAATGTCGGCTCAGACATTACAACGCCAAGGCTGGTGAACCCCGTTGCAAGGTCATTCCATTTGTCTGGACTTGTTGCGTTGTATGCCTTCATGTACAAGTGGCAAGAGTCAGGCACCACGCCAACAATAGGCATAATGCGAACGGTAGCATCCGTAACCGTAGATGTATCTGCATCAACGTGTTCTGTTACAACGCTCTGCAGGGAACGAGATGTCATGTACCCTTCAAGAGTCGAACACTCGCCATAATCATATTGGTCGAATGTAATCGTTCTTGTGACAAATCCGCGATCTACGGGCATTCCTGCAGCAGAGTCATAGCTCTGCCCCTCGGTTGCGACGGCATAGTTTTCGATATACTGACCCTTGATTGGATTGGCCGACCCAATCGTAATGTCAGTAATCTCCTGTGGGCCGGGAGCCCATGTTCCATGTGTGGACATTATTCTTCCTCTTCTTGGTTGGGGATCTCCTCAACCTCGATGGCTGGAGATTCTATGTTGAAGTACTTCTCATACAAGTCTTGTGAAATGACCATTTCGGATTTACCGAAGTAGCCCTTGCGCCTTCCATCAATCTTGTATTCCTTTCCCTCTAAGATGTAATCCATCCTGCCAAGGTGGTTTCTAACACCTACTCTTCGTGGTGCGATAAATGTTTTCATTAGGCCCTCATGGGTCTGATATTCCATGTAACTAAGAACGCCATAGCGTTTGGGTCGTTGGTCGGCCTTGGTCGGCGTGATACAAAAGTGTGTGCCGCTACCCGGTCTAAGACATCCTGATGCTTCTTATCTTGATCAAAAAGATCAAATGTTAAAGCGTCAACAATTTCAATAATTCTGGTGGACATTCCCTTATAGTCTCCCCTGCGCCCACGAGAAATGACATGAATGTCTACAGTCTCCTCTAAGTACAATGGGACTCCAGATGCAGAAAGCCTCCCACCATCTGCATTGGCGAGGCTGATAACGACAACATCATGCAGGTTTGTGCCAGCGCTCTGTGCAAAGTGATATTCAATGGCTTGGTCCAAGGTGCCATGAAACTGCACAACAGAGTCCACCGCGTCACCAAGTGTCTTTTCTACTTGGCCGTGGATGGCATCTAATACTTCTTGTGTGCTGTGATACGACATTAAACGTCAAACTTGATGTCTAAGGCATCAGAAAACTGTATCTGATGCAGGTCCCTTCCGACCGCAGCAGACAACTCATCTGCCTCTTGAACCGTCAGGCCAAGCCAAGGGCGTGGTTTTCTGGGTCCTCTGCCATAGTTGCCACTCTCGTGTATTCGAGCCAAAATCTTACTTCTATCTGACCTTGGCTGAATAGATATTTCCACATCCCTTGCTGCAACCCAACGCCCTCCTGCACCCCTTATTTTTGAGCCAGTGCCAGTTACGTCAAACTCAACGCCCGAGCTTCCACTGGCCTCAAGGTCATCAAGCATATGTACCCCGCTGTAGGGCTCCCCACCCCACTTTCGTGGCGGAATATCATACAGGTTGGGTTTCCATGTGCCTTTCTTTTTTTGGTATTGCTGCCCGTAGTACAAAAGCTGAGTGGCCTCTGCGGAGATGCCAGAAAGCGTTCTTTCTCTGACAATTTTTATGACACTGCTCGCCAGATTGCCAATGGAAAACGTTATGGAAGTAGCAACCTTATCAAGCTCCCCGTCAAACACTTGCTGAAGATGATCGAAAATTGACCCTGCCATTAGCCCACCCAGTTGCGCGGACCCTCAAAGGAGGCTAAGTCCTCGTCGGTAGTGCCGTCCAGTTGGTCAAAGAAGTCGGGATCACGCATCAAGACGCGCATCAGGGCGGTGAACGTCTCATTGAAGCGGAACTCCATCATCTCAGCACGAGCGAGGAACAGGCTGTTACCGCCCATCGCCTCTGTCTCATAGAACGCTTGCACATACTTGTACCCGATCATCCTTTGGATGAGGTTGTCAATGTATGTCTTGTTGATGTCTATCGCCGCGTCCATGATCTCCTGCGGGCCGTCAGCACGTTCCGCGAAGAGAGCATCGTTGGCAACGATACGCATCTCAATGTACTGCTTGGCTTCGTTCAGGCGGTTCGTCTCATTGATGTCAGTGTCAAAGGTGCCAAAGTCCCCGTCAAGCATGTCAACGGGAGCAATGCCTTTCAGCGTAGCATCAGCAAGAGTAAGGTCGGCCCAAGAACCCATGTCAGTACAGTTTTAAGGATCAGGTGCGGGAGGCCCGAAGGCCCCCCGCTCCGTCACCATT
>Ga0208898_1002564_pt1 | contig 11095 bp, 9 predicted proteins | sample VirMetDEL_Mar_4_FD_184513 | JGI IMG/M metagenome (GOLD analysis project Ga0208898, IMG submission 184513) | Aqueous microbial communities from the Delaware River and Bay under freshwater to marine salinity gradient to study organic matter... | ecosystem: Environmental > Aquatic > Marine > Coastal...
CAATGGCAGTCACGATCTCGGACCCAGAACCGATGCGCAAGTCCCCTGCTGTATTGGTTGCCGTAGCGGCCCAGTCAGTCAAAGACTCTTGGCTAGAAAACCGGATTAACAACGGGTCCTGTGTTCCAATGTCCGTTTGCGGGTCACAACCAAACGCAATAACGTGACGGTCACGGTCTGATACCAAAACCTTCTTGGCAATAGTCGGAGTTGTGTCTGCCCCTGCTAGGCTAGACAACTCTACAGCACGACCAAACGTAACGCCTGCATTCGTACTCTTGTCCCAGTAGTAAATCCCGCCATCGCGGACGTTGATTAGCAGATCTTCGCCAAAATTGTCGTGTGACCAGATACGAAGAGAGGCAGGAGCAACGGAAATAGGAGCAGCACTGCCCCACGCCCCGCGGGACCAGGTTCCGGCGCCCCAGCCTGTGCCACCAACCGTAGTGTCCAAGCCTGTGTTGATCTGATAGGTGCCGACAGTTGATGCACCACCACTTGCAGAATCCGATGTCGTAGCAAACACATAGGTTGGATCGTAGCCTGTTGTCGTAGTAATACTGTTTAATAACGCAACTTCCCGCGCTTCAATCAGGTAAGTATTGTCATCTACAATAGAGGCAACTTGGTACTCTTGGTTCAGTACGTCTGCTGTGATTTGATCACCAAGTGTGGATGCACCGGAGTAAGTAACGAAGTCGTCGTTCTCACAGCCATGTGCCGTGTCACTGACGATCAAGGTAGCACAAGTCACTGCGTCGGCAGAGGTATGCGCAGCTTCTGTTGTACCGTCGTAACCACGCTCTAGGCCAAGCAAAGTGTTGCCGGAGATTGAAGCGTAGCGGATAATTTCACTGTTTACTTTGACGATGCCCGTGTCTGGAAACCCAGTTGTATTGGATAGCGTCATCGAAGTATCGCCAATATCAAGGTCAGCCCCAAGCGTGTTGGCATTAGCCGTAAAGGTTACATCTCCCGCAGCCGTTGTGGCACGGATCGGTGTGATGTCCCGATAGGCACCACCCTCGTTGATGTAGTACTTTAGGTGCGTACCAGCGCCCAAGTACCGCTCACCACTTAGAGCAACCCATGGGTGCAACGCACGGCATGTACCTAAGAAGTAGTTGATAGAGCTTTTCTGCCACCCACCTATTTTTTCTGGAAAGCCAAAACGAAACCTGACCTTATCCATATCAAACCACCCGCCCTCGTTAGAGTAGGAGGTGGTTTCACGGTTAATACCAGGTCGAAATTGAAGTTTGGTCAACGGCATCAGCAACCTCCTGTTAAGGGCATTATTCTTCAAGCTCGCTTATTCGCTTCTTAGCCGCGTCAAGCTGAGTTTTTAACTCCTGTATTGATTTGATGCACAAAGAAACCATTTGCCCATAATGAAGCGCATCTGGTCGGCCCTCTGCGTCATATTCCACAAATTCAGTCAAACCTGCATCATGTACCTCTTCGGCAATCAAGCCGCCAAACACTGTGTCATCGCCATCTTTGCTGGTGTATGTCACTGAGCGAAGAGCCATCAAATCAGCTAGTCCATGAGACGCATTTTGTACGTTTTCTTTGTAACGCAAAGAAGATGTAGAACGATAAAGTTCACCGTTGGAATCAACGTAAACGTTTGCAGCAGATGCAGAGGTATTTGAATAAACGCCGGGAATGTAACAATCATCACCGTCATCAATCCACAAAACAGGTGCCCCAGATCCACCGTGCCTAGATAAAACAACATAATTGCTGGATGTGCGAATGTCTAATGAAGGTGATGTGCTGTTTCCAGAATAACTACCAATGATTATGTTGTTCTGACCCGTGGTTATTGCCGCTCCCGCATTATGACCGATTGCAATATTATAATCAGCATCAGAGGAGTAACTATCTAACGTAAAATCACCAATTGCTATATTATGCTCTGATGTTCCTTGAATTGAACCTCCTGCGAAATATCCAATAGCTATGTTGGACGCTCCGGATATGGGGCTTGTCGGACGGCCAAACATGGCCGCATTACCAATCGCAATATTATGATCGCCGGAATAAACCCAAGTACCCGCTTGAACGCCGACTCCAACGTTATACTCGCCGGAAGAATTGCCGCTCAACGCCTGATACCCTACTCCAACACAATAGTCAAAGTTGCCAATACCTGATAATGCTTGTCGCCCAACGGCAGTGTTGTTATTGCCAGAATTATTACTGTCTAAACTGTCATAGCCAACGGCGACATTATAAGAGCCTGTCGTTATTGAACCCCCCGCAAGATAACCAACAATGGTATTGTTGTCCGCAGCGCCCATAATTTCTGCACTACCATTTGGACTCATTACAGTGTTACCAGCACCACTTGGATTAACCAATCCATCACCACCAACAATTAAGTTGTTTGTCCCATGAGGCGATGTCCCATTTAACCTTAGTGAAGAAGTCGAGCCGCCGACATCTAAGCCTGTTGTCGTAGTCAGCTTTCCAGTAACAGTTGCGCCATCTGTGGTGGTTTCCACTGCCTTTGTTCCGTCATAGTAAAGCTCTACAGAACCGTCTTTTGTGGACTCAATACGCTTGGTTGTTGTATCGCCATCAGTAATAGTGACAGTACCGTCAGACGCAATAGTAACCCCCGCGGACGTTGCTGTAGGCTCCTTTAGCTGCGTCCTTGACCCTGTGTGGGTCATTACAAAATCACCAGACGTTCCAAGATTAATTGACGCAGAGTCATTTGCTGTCAGCGTATTTGCAGAAGCGTCCCATGTAACGTTATAGCTTGCGCCCGTTAACGTCATATCATCCGCAAGAGTAACTGCACCTTCAAAACTTGCTGCACCCACAACATTTAATGCATCAAAGTGCGCGTTGTTGAAAACGTTAGCTGCAACAGCACCAGAGCCACCACCATTGAAGAAAATAACCGCCGTTGTTCCATTTGGCACAACATAGTCATTGCTCGCATTGTACACACCTTGGAATACAATGATATCTTGACTGCCAGATAAATCATTGCGGATATAGATGATTTTCTCTGCGTCACTAGGGTTTAAACGGACATAAGCTGTTGCTCCCAAATCGGAGCTATCATCAAATATTACAAGTCTATTACGACCCTCTGAGTTGGTGTCTGCACCATCAACAATTGAAAGGTCATTTGGGGAACCGCTAGTACCTGCGCCGGTAAGGGTTACAGTGACTTGTCCATCAAGAGCCGTGTCGATCAGTGCTAAATTTTCGTTAGTCGTATCGCCCCACGTTCCAGACTGTTCACCTGTCGCAATAAGCTCTATTCCGTTATTCAATGTATATGTACTTGCCATTTTTAACCCTATGCAGCTTCGTCATCCCAATCTGGGCTTTGTGACGGTACGGTTTCAATCCACCCCCCGCTCGTAGAAGGTGTCACCGGAGTATAGCTTGGTTCCTGATTTGGAACAATAGGCGACCAAATTTGTACGGAAGACACGCCCCCTATTGCCGCAATACCTATAAGATTGACTGTGACGCTTATCTCAACTCCGGCAGAGCCTTCTGATCCTGTCGCAGAAACGCCAGTTACAGGAACGTCAATTGGAATAGCTATTTCAACACTTCCAACTGCGCCTGTAGCTTCTATTCCTGTGGTGGGTACGTTTGCTTCACCATTAATATCGGGTGTGCCAACTTCACCCGTCGCCTCTACACCAACTGCGTTAACGTTTGCGGCAGCTTGTACAGTAATTGATCCAACAGAACCTGTGGCAGAAACGCCTGTAACAGAAACATCAACAGGCAACGAGACAACAGCGTCACCAACCTCACCTGTGGCCTCAACCCCCGTTGCAGTTACATTTGCTTCACCGTCAACAGTAACACTGCCAACACCACCAGAAGCGGATTCCCCTGTAACAGACGTATTTGCATCAGCATTTACTGTGACAGAACCAGCAGAACCTGTTGCTGCAATACCTGTTACACTGATGTTGTTGTTTGTTATTAACGAAACAGTGCCAATAGACGCCGTGGCCTCTAAGCCTGTAGCCGGAACATTTGTTTCCGCGTCTACTGTAACCGAGCCAAGGCCCGTTGTTCCACTAACACCAGTGACACTAAAGTTTGCTTCACCAGTGATTGTTGGATCACCAACCTGACCAGAGGCAGATATCCCAGTCGGAGATACATCGGCTTCAGCAATAACAACTACTGACCCTATGCCGCCAGACGCCTGCTCGCCAGAAACAGAAACATCCACCTCAATTTTGGCAACAACATTGCCAACTTCGGACGTAGCTTCTAGTCCGGTTACATTTAAAATGTTGTTGGTAATGAGCGATACACTACCAATAGCAGAGGTTGCTTCTAAGCCCGTTGTTGGTACATTTGATTCAGCATCCACAACAACGGAGTTAATTCCGGTTGTTGCTTCTAATCCTGTAACAGAGGCGGTTGCGTCCCCTACAACGCTTACAGAGTTAATTCCGGTTGTCGCGGACAGACCGCTTACAGAAGTATTAGCGTCCCCACTTGCTACAACGCTACCAACACCAGATGTCGCTGCAATTCCTGAAACAAAAACAAATGTTCCTGTGTCTATTTGAACTGATCCGACACTGCCTGTTGATGAAACTCCGGAAGGAGAAAAATTAGCCTCAGCGACAATAGAAACAGAGCCAGCATTACCTGTAGCTGCCAAGCCCGTAACACTTACAGGGGCCGCAGCATTAACTACAACACTGCCTACAGCAGATGTCCCAGACTCTCCTGTAACATTTATAAATCCGTCTGCGGATATAGAAACAGAGCCAATATTGCCCGTTGCGGACAAGCCTGTTTGAGGAACGTTTGCTTTAGCGTCTACGGTTGGGCTTCCGACATTACCCGTACCAGACTGACCTGTTAAATCAACACTAGCATCAGAGGTTGTCGTAACACTGCCTACACCGCCCGTTGCGGACTGACCTGTAACGGAAACATTAGCGCCTGCTATTAACGAAACACTACCAACACCGCCTGTAGCCGATAACCCAGACGGAGATATGTTGGCTTTAGCAACAACCGAAACACTGCCCACACTACCTGTAGCGGATTGGCCTGTAACGTTTACGCTTACGGGAACGGATACAACACCACCGTCATCTGCTAACGGGGAAGCAGCGAGTGATGAAAATCCTAACATCTAAAAGGTCCTACGGTGCTGTGGGCCACGTTACAGACAACGGAAACCCTTCTTGGTCTGTTATATCACGAAGTGCCTGTCTGTAGGTAGCCATTTCCGTAGGCATGGTCACGTCCGACAACGCAGTCCAATCCGTTCTGCGCAGCAAACTATCTCTATGGTTTCTTACGCGCTGCGCAGATTCTTCGTTAGAAAGAGAAACTTTATTGTATTTCTGTTTCCAAACCCCGTCTTCAAAAACAATACTTTCCGTAATCCGTTCTGTTTTTAAATCGGTTGACGCATTGTTGCGCTCTTCAAATACAGGAAAAACGTTATATGAAGCCAAGAATTCATCCGTCATATTTTCAGGAAAACTGATATTTGTATTTTCAGACCTTAAATCTTCCATAGAGTATGGAAACTTAACAACTTCGCCATTTTCAACTTTAACATACATTTGCAGTCTCCTTAAACGTCATAGTTCATAACAAAATCTAACCAACCCATATAGTTGTCCCTAGACTTATTCAAAATGAACAATTGAGTGCCATCGCTTCTGAAAAACATATTTGCACCATATGTTATTTCCGTACTTATTTCTCGTTTTGTAGGGGTGGCCGAAGCTGTAGTTATGTCCCAAGGGGTTGATAAAGAATACTCTTCAATTTGGTCATCATAACTTGTTCCGAAGCCGTTGCTTGAATGACTTCTCAATAAAAACATTTTAGTTCCATCGGACTTGAAACTAATTCCTTCATAATCAGCATTAGCGGGATTACGGACTAGAAAATTAGAAGTGGGCCAACCGTCAAAAGTTGCCGTTGAAATATCCCACGCAGTGGTCATGCTAAACGGCAAAACCTTATTGTTTTGATTGCCGGAAATATAAAATTTTGTACCATCTGATTTAAAGAAAAGTCCGTATGGCGAATTTTCCGTAGAGGTTATACTTAACGTTTGGTTATAAGACATTGTAGATATATCGTAAGCGGTAGTTAGATCAAACTCATTAATTTCGTCCCCACTCAAACCCATAAAATAGAATTTTGTGCCACTGTCCCCAAAAACCATTTGGATTGGAAAGCCATCATAAGTTCCTAAAGCAAAAGATACGTTGTTATATGATGCGGTGGTTACATTCCAAGCAGTGCTTAAATCGTATACATAAAGTGTATCTGTAGAACTTCCCTCAACATACATTTTTGTTCCATCATTATTGAAAGTTAGTCCATACGGGTTTGATTCTTGATTTCCAATATGAAAGTCTCGCCCGAAACTGGCTGTAGAAATATCCCATGCCGTAGATAAGTCAAACTCTCTAACATCCTCCGTAATGCGCCCAAGAATATACATTTTTGTGCCATCAGATTTAAACCACATACCTTGCGGCACAGAGTCCCCTAAACTACCTTTTGAACGAACAAATGTTCCAGTGGAAACATCCCATGCAGTAGACAGAGAAAATTGATATACAACATCAGTTCCGCTATCTAAAACATATAGTCTTGTACCGCCACTGTCGAAAAACATTGCGGTTGGCCTACTTCCCGGAAGTCCCAAATAATATATAGGAGAGGGTCCCGTAGTGTTTGATAAATCCCAAGCGGTACTTAGGTCATATCCAAATATTTCCCCTAAAGCGCCATCAACGTTAAAAACTTTCGTTCCATCTGGCTTAAAATAAAAACAATCGTTTCTTCCTAAATCAGAATAATCGTAGCTTGCAGAATAAGATGCGGTTGAGATATTCCACGCAGTAGACAAATTGTAAACATACACAGCACCAGCTACTGCCTGCACATACATTTTTGTCCCATCAGACTTAAACCATATGTTATTTGGGTCATTTACTTGTGATGACACAGAAAAAGCGCGTGTATAAGATGCTGTTGTCAAATCATATGCGGTAGAAAGCGTATATTGAGTAACATCGTCGCCTGTACTTCCAATAATATAAAGTGCCGCCCCACTATCGCCAACGTACAACCCGTTAGGTTCCGTTTCGTAACTGTTCACGTCACTTAACCAATTTTTATTAGGTTCCGTAAAGGTTGCTGTACTTAAATCACCCGCTGTACTCATCTCATATTTCATCACAATATTAGGTAAACTATTAGATACAAAGAGTTTTGATTCGTCTGCGGTTAAAAAAATGCCATAAACGTTATACAACTCTGAACTTAAATTGATCGTGCTAGTGTTTGAAGTAGAAAGAGTGCTAAAATCATATGCGGTAGAAAGCGCTCTTTCGTAAGCAACTTCAGACCAATCCATAAAATACGCAGCAGTTCCATCCGAGTTTAGTGTAAACGCCCTTATATAACCCGGCACCCCTGTTGTTTGAGTGGAATCAAAACTAGCTGTTGAAATATCCCAAGCGGTAGTCATCGTGAAAGTATGGACACCATCGTTTAAGCCGCTTAAATAAAATTCTGATCCGTCAGGTTTGAAAACTAAACTTTGAGCATCGCCTGTCGTTGACGAAATGGAAAGAGAGTTTGCAGGGGCAGAAGAAGCGGTGGAAAGGGTCCAAGCGGTACTTAGTGTGTATTGATAAATAGTATCCCCAGATTCATCTACAACATAAAACGCAGTCCCATCAGACTTAAACCACAAACCTTGATTATATGAAAGATAAGTATATTTTGACGCAACATGCGAAGCTGTGGACAAATCCCACGCCTTCGTTAAGTCAAATTGAACAACACCGGTAGTCCACCCACCAGTGAACATCTTTAAACCGTCAGGTTTCCAAAAATTACTTCGTTGATTGTAATAATAATTGGACGGCAAATTTGTATAATTTGTATTATACCCAAACGCCATGTCTGTAACGTTCCACGGATCACTTACATGACCGCCACCACCCAGTGTTCCACCTGCCCCTTGAAGTTTAGATGTTGCGCCAGACATTAAGTTCCATCTCCCACCAAAGCACCGTAAAGCGTAGTTGAAACTTTCCACAGAGCAACAACGGTATAACCTGTTGTTGCTAGAGTGGGAGCAGAACCTGCATTGTTGACCCAAGTCATAGTAGGCCATGTAACAGTATATGCCGATCCATCATCAATCATTATAGTAATTGCCTGACCTGCGGAAAAAGCATCTGTGTAAGTGGTATTTCCTGTCAGCGTATGGGTTTGAATAGAACCGTTATCAGGCTCCAAAGCAACGGACGTTCCGCTCATTGCATATACGTCTTCGACAGTTGTGCCGACCAGCGTCAAGTTTGTAAGAGTGGGCGCACTTGTTGGCGCTTTTGCATTAAGTTGCGTCTGGATGCTCGACGTAACGCCATCGACGAAGTTCAGTTCAGCAGTTGTAGCCGTTACTCCGTCCAGAATATTCAGTTCAGCAGTTGTAGCCGTTACTCCGTCAAGAATATTCAGTTCAGCAGTTGTAGCCGTTACTCCGTCAAGAATATTCAATTCAGCAGTTGTAGCCGTTACTCCGTCAAGAATATTCAATTCAGCAGTTGTAGCCGTTACTCCGTCAAGAATATTCAGTTCAGCAGTTGTAGCCGTTACTCCGTCAAGAATATTCAGTTCAGCCGCAGTGGATGTAACCGCAGTGCCGCCAATTGATAGCGCTGTCATATCTGCCGTACCAGTTACGGATACACCTGTTGACGTTGTGGCTATTTTTACAGAGTTGTCATAATATAAATTTACTGCGCCATCTGTGTACGCCCGTAATTTATACTCAGTACCCGCAGCGTTTAAAAAGTTAATGGTTGCATCGCCCTGAATATTTAAATCACCAGCGGCATCATCTTTTATGACAGAGTTGCTGCCATTATGATAGATTTGCAAGTCACGGCTGTCACCAAAAGTAGCTTTAGCGTTGTCAGCCCATTCCATAGAGTTTTGTGAAACATCCCACAAAACATCATACGAAGTGCCCTGAAACGTTACATCGCCCGTAAAAGTACCGCCACCTGTGGACATGCCGTCCAAATAACCCAAACTAGACCATGCCGTAGAGCCATCACCTATTTTAAAGCGGTTCGTGTCACTTTCAAAGCCAAACTCACCCGACGAAAGCGTCGGATTAGCACTTGTCCAATTTGAAGCAGTGTCTCTGCGAAATTGAATTTTATTAGCCACTAGCGTTGCCTCCGTCTATAAACTTTAAGCTAGAATCATAGGTGTCTGACGAATTGCCACCATCCAGATCATAGACATTAATGTCTCTTTCTGCCGCAGTCACAAAAACAACCGCGTCCGAGGTTAAAGATATAGCACTTCCCCCGCTGCTGCTTTCACTAGGTGTTCGCGAAAGAGAAGTCCCACTAGCCGTGTAGACCCCAACGCCAATTTCCCATGCCGTACCATCTTCCGCCGTATATCTCACGGAATCACCGTCTGAGACGCCAGCCGCCGCAAACGTTTGGTAGCCACTTTCGGCAGTTCCAAGAGTAATCGCTCCGGTTCCGGGGGTTCCGGAAACGTTCATCTTGGCTCTATTTACAAGCGTTATTGACATGGCCTAAACCCATCTTGGTTTAGGCGATACGGATGATCGCGTTGCTTGCATCTGCCGTTGGAAAGACGATTGTAAAGTCGCCAGCAGTTGATGTTTTGTCTGAACCAAAATCAAGAACAATAACAGATTTGTCAGATTGATCGTCATTATAGATCAAAGCTCCACGCGCTGTGATTGTCGCTGTAGAAAAAGTAAGATCAGCAAAATCTGTAAGGGCCGTTGTACCACTTGTCGTAGGTGTAACGTTTGTCAACGAACCCCCGCCTGCGGTGTATCCTGTGCCGGACACTTCGTTTGAAGTGGTGTACGCTGTTGTAGATGCACCTAAAGTTGCAGAGCTAGTGTAAAGCGCCAATTTAAATGCATCACCTGTTGATGTAGTAAAGTTGTGAGTGCCTACAAGCAATTCTTGCTTAAAAGACGTACACATCGCTTGCGAAATTGCCATTTTAAAGTCTCCTTATAAGGTCCGCAAGCTCAGGATAGCCTGCTTCATTTAGCGCGTTGTATATGGTGGTTCTATCACTTTTCACTGCTTCACACAAGGTTTGTTCGACAGCTCTAATAACCTGAGATTTGAACGCATGAGCCTGAGCGCGAATAGCAGGATGAGCTTCGCTTGACACAGAAACGATTTTTTCAGCACATCGAATAGCATGTTCTTCAGTAGTGAACCCACGATTATTTGTCGTATGCACTTGTATTCCTAAATCTTTAATCGTGCCGTTCGTAGGAAATTCAAAGTCTAAAGGAATCATGATCTATCTCTCACAACTGGGCCTCTGCGGTACTCATCAATAGTCTCTTGAGCTTCGCCCAAGTTCTTCAACCTAGATACCGCTTCCACGAACCTTTGGTTATACATCTGCATTACGTTAGCATCGCCCTTCATGTAAATGTAAGCCTCAATCAAGCAAGCGTACAACAACGCTAACTCTGCGTTCTGTGACAACCAAGTCGTACCATCTTCCGCCCCGGATGTAATAGAAGCAGGGCGATATAGATAGTGAATATCTACGGTATAGCTGGCGTCAGGCGTTGGCGCAATAATAAAGTAACCCACATCGAACTGAGCATAATACTTGGGTTGCCCTGTCGTTGCAGCATCCGGGGTGTACGTCTGTACAAAATCCAAATCTTTATACAATAAAAACTCTTTGCTTCCGCTTACGTCGATGCTTAAAGAAAACGGCGCAAGAAAGTCTGACGGAGCAGCAAGGTACTCGCTGCCACTGGTCATGTTTCCAAACTGATTCTTTTGGAACAAGTTAAGCTGCACATTTTTTAAAATGCGTTCCTCGGCAAGACGGATAAACAGCGGAAGATTGTTGACAAAAGATGTCTCGTCATTTTCCGTATAATCCTGAATAGCCTGCTTTAGCTGCGCGTATGTAAAACTCATGTCGTTACCACCGTGACTGTTCCAACTGAACCTGCTGCAACTAATTCGTTGTCAGGAGAGATCCCTGGTTGATAGTT
>Ga0208898_1002565_pt1 | contig 11093 bp, 6 predicted proteins | sample VirMetDEL_Mar_4_FD_184513 | JGI IMG/M metagenome (GOLD analysis project Ga0208898, IMG submission 184513) | Aqueous microbial communities from the Delaware River and Bay under freshwater to marine salinity gradient to study organic matter... | ecosystem: Environmental > Aquatic > Marine > Coastal...
CGTGCCCTATTCCTCATCACAGAAGAATCAGCAGAGCAACTCGAAATCCAAATCGTAGAAGGTATCGAGAAAACATTAGAAGACGACTTCCCAAGAGCGGCTATAAACGTAACAATATAACATGGCTTGGACTAAAACAGAATACACCTATACACTTGCACCGGCCCACAATATAAATTGGGTCACTGCCCTGAATTCTACGGACTATAACGAGAACTCCTTTAAGTATTCGTACGATGTTCGAATGACAGACATCGGTGGTACCTTCACCCCGGGGTTAACTGGTACATCTCTTGGAACCTTCTACGTTCCACCCCGTCCAGTAACTGGTGAGGGCAAGTTCAATCCTTCCGGTATCTGGAAGGACAACATGTATTCCATCCTGGATCCAGCGGGAGCATCGGGAGGTGGAGCAACAGGAACTGGCTATAAGGATACCCAGGTCACTTACAACTACAACTACATTAACACATCAGGTGTTGGTGTTACTGGTTCCCCAATCACTGGAGCTACCAAGAGAACCTGGTCCGCTATCTTCGACTATGAGGAATGGGCCAACTACGACGATACCGAATGGGAGGTTAGAACTACAACGGGAGGTTCGGTTAATTTCCTTACTGATGGTCCTGAAAATAGATGCTCGTTAAATAACGATCTACTCTATGTGCTCATCGGTCCTTACAGCCCAAGCGCTTACACTTGGGCCAAACCAGCAACCATCTCGGGCAAGACGGATTTCCAGAACTTCTGTTTCTATTCGGGTGCTTGGCAAGAAGCTACCAACCCCGATTCAACAGGGGGTACAGATTTAACTTGGCTTTGTGCTGACGGTACTGGTGTTTACGCTGGCTCTTATCCCAACGTAAACTCGTATTCCAATATTCTGTTTACGGACCCAACTCCGGCCAATCAATATTACGCTATCGCTAAGCCGGGTGCTACGATCACAATCAGATTCAGAACCTCAGCACTTTACTCAGCCCAAACTTCTGGCTTCCACGCTTATGGTCTAAGATCAGATACTGGGGTATGGGAATACATGGACGTTTTCTCGGAATACAATCTATCAGGTGCCCAAGCATTCGAATACATCGATACCATCGGGACTTCTTACGGTTACGATAGAATTGGTATTGCTGTAGATGCTGGATTCTCTTACACTTCCCGTATCGTCAACATCATAGATTGGACCATTCAAAATCCTGGTGGATACTCTTGGGAGATTGACCACGGAACTTCGGTCGATATTATAACAGCCGATTCCTCTAAGATGAACTACCTAAATACGGGTTCACTTGCTGTCGGTGCTACTGGAGACTACTCCGTTACCCTCGTCCATTCCGGTTCTGGCCTACACTATACCAAGACGATCAACTATGACTACGATTGTAACCTTTGTGGCAATTGTGAAGCTGTCGCTTTGACCTGGCTAAACTCGAAGGGCGGATTCGATACTTTTAAATTCATTTGTACCAATACTAAAGAGTACAAGGTTACACGTCAGCAGGCCAACAGATTCCTCGGGGAAGGCTACACAGTTGGTCAGCGTGGATTTATGAATCCTAAGAACAGCATGACTATAACCAAGACGGTGAACACCAACTACACCACAGAGGCGGACATCACTTGGTTAGAATCCCTACTTCGTTCCCCAGAGGTTTACGAACTTCGGGACGACAACACGGTAATCCCTGTTATTGTAGACACCAACTCCTACAAGACTTGGGTAACCCCGGATAAACTAAAGATAGCAGAGTTTAGTTACCGCTTAGGGTATAATCTAAATTCTCAGAACGTCTAATGAATATAGAACTACTGATAGAAACGGGAACTAAGGTATTCAACTACGTTCCATCATCTTCTGGTAACACCACGGTGGGTTCACTAAAAAGAATCGACAACCAAAGGGGTTTCACACTGGACCTATACCCGGACGAAAAGATAGACCTAAAATATCAGATAGCCGAGGTTAAGGATCCCACGGAAAAGCTCACCTCGTTTTCTAAGTCTTTCTACATTCCAGGAACAGCACGTAATAACCTGGCGATGGGATACGCTTACAATCCACTCGTCGACGATGCTTGGAGAGTAGGAACTACAGTAGCAGACACAACAGCCCAGGAGTATGACGTGACTTTCAGGAACGCCTATCTTCTGGTAGACGGGGTGCTCGCATTCACGGGAACGTTAGAACTTCTGAATGCAAAGACCCAAAACGGTAACATCGTTTCTTACGAGGTCTTCTTCCTCGCCTCTGAATCGTCCCTATTAGATCTCTGGGACCAAGTGCAGCTGAACGAATTAAACTTTGCTGATCAATACCCTCAGATCGACAGCAACCCGGAGAATTATTACGCCGCTATGGCTAACACGGATGCTGATGCTACCTGGTCTATAGGTGGTGCTGGTTCCTACAAAGGATTTACCTTTGCTTATCCAGACTGGGGATTTCAGGATGCCCCGCTCATCAATGCAGCAACTGGAGCTTACCCGTATCTTGGATTCAACCCATCCGAGCTTACGACCATTTGGCAGGATTCGTCTACACCACCCTCGGACGAGAGACAGTGTGGACTAAGATTCGGATACAACGTGCTACCCTACCAATATCTGAAGTCCCTGGTTGACAAGATGTTTAGACTTGCTGGGTATTCCTACGAATCCACCTTCTTCAACTCGACGGACTTCAGACAGATGCTACTTCTGTACTACGACAGAACCAAGCTTCCGTCTAACATGTTCATGAAGTTAACCTCGGTTAACCCCGGTCCGGTCATTAACAGAACTGGGGTAAGCAGCCAGTATTTCGCAGATGCTAACGGTTCTTCCTATGCCCAACACGTACTGGACGGCGATTACAACTACGAAACAGTTCCTTCTGCTATTACATTCGACAGCGGCAGGTGTGAAGATCTCTACGGAGTTTACCAGGGTAACGGAGTCTTTAAGTTTCCAACTCCTGGAACTTGGAAGATCCAGGTCAAAGCTTGGCCGGGTGTACTATTCGGCTGGGATCAAACACTCGGACCATGTACTTCTGGTTGTGGACTCGGTAATCCCAACACGTATCCACACGCCACCTATCCACTTATAGGACCAGACTCTGCTATCTACATGAACAACCCTTCTCGGGGTGTTACAGTTACTACCGCCATGACCGGTGGACCGAGAAACCCGATTGCTGATCAGAACAGAGGTACTTACACCAAACTGGGCTCAACCCACTGTCAATGGGAATACAGAGAAGACTACTGGTCTACTCCACTGACACTAACAATCAATACGATTGGTCCAGATGAGGAATGGACGTTGTACATGAGAGCAGATGCTTCGGAGTACTACAACGCTCCGGTTGGAGCCTTCTGTCCTGCTTTCCCCACGAACGAAAGAAAGTACCAACCATTCTGTGATTTCGTTATCGAAGACATTTCTAACCTATACCCGAACTGGTCACAGACCGTTCCAGACATTTCATGTAAGGAATTCTTCAACGCTCTCGTCAAGCACTTCAATCTGTTCGTCCAGATCAACCCGAACGAGCGTAAGATGATTATAGATCCTCGTGACGAGTTCTTTACAAACGGGGAAATACAAGATTGGTCTTCTAAGGTGGATCTGTTCCAGGACAGGGTCATCCAGAACTTCACCCCGCCCAAGAACGTGTACATGAAGTTCACAGAATCGGGCAATTGGTTGGATGTCAATTTCCAGAACCAACAGAACAACACAGAGAAGCTACCTTATGGTTCTCGGAAGATTATCAACAACTACGGGGAAGGGGATCTGAACATAGAAACACCATTCTCTGCTCCTACCCTGTACTACGCTAAGTATTGGGAACTCGTTACCTCGGGTGGCTTTGACATCCTACAGGAAAACGGGGAGAATATCAAGTTCCCACTAAATGTTAGTGGTACCGACTACTACGTGAACGTTCCAGTTCTAAGTCTTTACCCTAAAGACGATAACGGAAGACAGCAAACCGATAAGTCTAAGATGTTCATCGCTTACAACTATGGGTTTGTTAACAATCCTGAAAGAAAACCACTATATGGTTCTGGGACCGCTGTGTATGCTCCTATTTCTACCAGGAACTTTAGTGCAATAGTCGAGGAACCTGGAGGCACGGCGGCGGCACACGTCGTTACTCCTGTGAAATCCTTTACGGCTACTACTTCGAACAAATCAGATATTCTACTTTATACAAGTCTACCCTCGTCTGCTATTTCGAGAGGATACACCCCGTCGGGTTACACGGCTGATCTACAAGATACCATGTACAACAACTTCTGGGAAAATTACCTCAACAACCAAGCGGACACTAAGCTTTATAAAGTAAGAGCAAATCTAACAAATAGAGACCTGGGTCTATTCCAATTCAGAAACCCAATATTCTTGGATCTGAATGGAGACGGGCAATACTATATCGTCAACAACATCGACGTCAGTGCAACTAACAACGGTCAGGCAACTGTAGAACTCTACACGTTCAACCCGTTGTACTTCGACTTCGACGTTGATACCTCGATACCGTCTTACCCGAACGACCCAGTACCACCATCACTATAATACCATGGCACAAGCAAGAATAGACATAGTAGTTAATGATCAGTCGATCAGCTCGTTAGAGTCAAAACTATCAGCACTCCAGGCCGAGATCAAAGGAGTCGGAGTAGGCTCTAATGAGTTTAAAAAGTTATCTGCCGAGATAAGGCAAACAGAAAAAGCATTGGCTGGTGCTAATCAGCAAATTCAAGGTCTTGATATAGCCACTCTTGCTGGTAATTTTGCCAAAGCAGCTTCCGGTGTTGGTGCTGCATTTGCTGTCATCAACTTAGCAGTTGCTGATAACGAAGAAGCTTCAGAGACTGCCCGAGTAGCACAAGAAGCTTTGATAAGCATTCTTGGTCTTGCTGCTGTAGCTGAAGGTGTACTTGCAGCAGCCGAGATCGCAAGGACAGTAGTGCTTGGTAAAGAAACCCAGGCACAATTACAAAGTACCGCAGCTCTTAACGAAGATACTGTTGCAACAGTAGGTAATGCAGCAGCAAAAGAGGCTTTAGCAGCAGCCACAGCTAAGCTGGCATTTGCTGAAGCTTCCTTAGCAGAAGCTCAGACTATTTCGGGGGAAGCAGTAGAAGTTGCAGAAGGATTGGTAGCGGACGCTACAAAAGGAGTTAAAGAAGCTGAGGCTGCCATGGGTGGTGCCGCTGCAGCTACTAAATCTTTCGGTTCATCAGCTAAAGCTCTTGCAGCCAATTTGGGTAGATTCTTAATTAGCCCTGTCGGTATTGCTATTGCAGCTTTGGGTGCATTGGTCCTGGTACTTAAACAAATAAACGACGAAATGTCGGAGGCAAGAATAGTATCTCGATATGGAACCAGCATAGATAACTTGTCTGAAAAAGTCGAATCAGCTTCGGGCGGATTTGATAGTTTAACCCAGAAGATAGCAGCTTATGCATCTGGTTTAGAAGCTGGGATATTAAACGGGGATAAGCTTACCCAAGTCCAAGACGAGTTAAAAGAAGCAGCTTTACAAGCTGGCCTATCTTTACAAGACGTAAATGATATTATAAACTCTGGTACTGATGCTCTAACTATTTACATTGCTAAACTACCGGAACTTCTAAAAGCTCAAGTAATTTTCGAAGCCTTGAAAGAACAGGTATCTGAACTGGTTAAGATCCAAAACGATCCAAGCCTTTCAGATCCAGGCTTCTGGCAATCTGCCGGTAATGCTGTACTCTCTGCCGGTAATGCTTGGTCTTATGCGTTTAGACAAACTACAACAGCCGCAGAAAATTATGCAGAATCTACCTCCGACATAACCACGGAAATAGAAAAGCTTCAGAAACTACTTGCTGAATCTCTAAAGGAAAATTCCGATTACTTCGACAAACTCTTCGGTACTGGAAAAGACGGAGATGGCGGAGGTGGTGGAGTACCAGCGAGGGTTACAGATATTAGTAACGAGATACTAAAACTCCAGAGAGACTTTGTTACCCAAACCATTAAGAGCACTTCTGAAGGTTATGACGAAGAAGAGAAACTTGCAGAACAAGCAAGACAGAATGCTATTGAAGATCTTAATCGAAGAAGAGAAGAAGTAAGAAAAGATGCTACGATTAGCAGAGCACAGAAAAAACTATTCTTACAAGCTGCCAAAGACGAGGAGGAAAGGATTGAACTTGAGTACAGGGAGAAGCTAAAGGACATAGACGATAGAAGACTACAGGACGAGCAGGATGCACTTAAAGAAGGAACAGAGGTTCTCCAGGAATCCCTACAGGAAAGACTTGATCTAAATCAAGAGTACAATGACCTTCAGGAAGAACAAGAACAGATAGCTCTTAAGAAAAGACTTTTAGCTGGAGAAGTTACCGAAGCAGAATACGAGCAAGAGCTACTTGATATTCGTAAGAAGTTTTTAGAAAGAGAAGAACAACAGAGAAGCGACGCTATTGTAAGTTCAAGGGAAGCCCTATTGAAAGAGATTCTTGCACTTCAGGACGACGAGTCGGAAGAAGGCAAAAAGCGTAGAGAAGAATTACAAAACCAGGTTACCCAAACCTACATAGAAGAGGATAAGCTTGCAAGGGAGTTTACCAACAAATATGCAGATCTTGAGAACGAGAGGGTTGAAGCAACCAAAGAGGCTAACGAGGAAATAGTCGAGGATACAAAGAAGACTAACGAGGAAAAAGCAGAAGCATTTGCCGAGTACGTACAAGGCATTACAGATCTTCTCGTTGGTGTTCTTGAATTTGGTATTATAGGGATCCAATCCCAAATAGAGCTTTTGAACATAGAGACCCAAAGCCAAATAGAGCAACTGGATAAAAGTCTGGAAAACACCCAAAAGAATTTCGACGCCAGACAAAAGCAGATCAACCAGTCTACAGTACTCTCGGCCAAGGCGAGGGAGAATGCTATCCTACAATTGGAAGAGCAAAGAGCTGCTGAGGAGGCAAGGATAGCGAAGCAAAAAGAGAAGCTCGAAAAGGATGCTGCTAAGAAAGGTCTAATCTTAGAATCTAAACAGGCCAAAGCAAATCTTGCTATCGGTATAGCACGGGCAATTTCAGAAGCAGCCATTGGTATTTCTACGGCCACTGCACAGGCACCTTTAACATTCGGTGCTTCGTTAGCACTGATTGCACCTATTGCAGCTTCGTTAGCAGCAGCCATAGCTTCTTACTCAGCACAAGAAAAAAGCATCGACGCTCAAGTATCAGCACTTGGATTCGCCGAAGGTGGTTTTGTGTCGGGGCCAGGTTCAGGTACGTCTGATTCTGTACCAGCCAGACTATCCAATGGTGAGTTCGTAATCAATGCTGCTTCTACCGCTAACAACCTACCTCTCCTGGAAGAGATCAATTCTACTGGAGCTACCAACAGCAGCATGACCGCTGTACTGAATGAACTTCGTGGAGAGATAGAAGCACTAAGAAGTCAACCGGTTAAGGCTTACGTGGTAACATCAGAACTTGACGAAGCCAGTAGAACCGACGCTTACATAACCAGAAGAGCACAGCTCTAAAAAAGATAAATAGAACATGAAACGATTTTTTAAGGTTATTGAACTACTATTAGACGAAGAATCCGAGGCATTCTTGGATTCGGTTTCTATTGTAGATAAACCAGCAATCGAAAGAGGCTTTATAGCATTCAACAAGGAAGAACCACTCCAACTACATTTCAACGATGACCAGATGGTGGTACTCGGTCCTGCTATGATCCCCAACCAACGTATCCCAAGAACAGACGAGAATGGTGACGTATACTTTGTCTACTTCTCTCCTGAAACGATTAAGGTGGCGGCGGATCTATTCTTGAAAAAGAATAAGGCTTCTAAGAATAATGTAAACCACATTCCAGAGTATTCCGACAAACTACACGTAATGGAATCCTGGATTAAAGAATCGAACAACGACAAATCCACCGACTATGGTTACAAAGACCTACCGGTTGGAACTTGGTTCGTGTCAATGAAGGTAGACGATCTTGAAACTTGGAATATGATTAAGTCAGGAGAACTGACCGGATTCTCAGTAGAAGGGGCATTCATGTTCGGCCCGGAAAACTTAGAGTCAGTAACATTTGCAAGACACAAGAAAAAATATACAGACATCCGTAGGCGTTATCGTAAGGTCTATAAAGGACTAAGCGAACAGGAGAAGAGAGAGATGGACGCATTGATTTTCCTGTTGGAAGAGCTCAGAGCAGATGAATACGAAAATTCCAGCGATGCGGTTGCCAGATCTAAAGAATTAGGTCTGGAGGGTAGAATTCATTCACACACTGAGGGAGGCAGAACCATTTACATGCCTGGAGAAACTCATGAAGAATACGAAGTCGCCCTTCTTAATATGGACGTAGAGGTTTCCGATCTACCTGACTATGTAGATCCAGGTGCAACCGGAGATCTTATCTCGGAAGGATACAGATCCTATACCGACTACCCAGCGGCAGCTTCCGACAACGCCAAGAAAGCTTTGGAGTGGAGGGAGAAATACCCAACCGAGGTTAAGGCTGGAACGAGAGTAGGTTGGGCGAGAGCAAATCAATTGGCAAAGCGTCTACCTATTTCTGAAGAGACCATCGGGCGTATGGCTGCTTTCGAAAGACACAGATCCAACTCCAGAATAGATGCTGACAAGAAGGGTAAACCCTGGACCGACAATGGTTATGTTGCTTGGTTGATATGGGGAGGTGACGAAGGCATAGCCTGGGCACAAAGAAAGATCAAGCAGATCAACAGAGAGAAAGACCAGTTCGTAGAAGTATCACCAGGAGAATCTAAGGACGAGTACATCAGCAGATGTATGTCATCTCTCCAAGGTGAATTCCCAGACCAAGACCAACGCTACGCTGTTTGTATTTCTGAATGGCAAGGAGCTTCAGAATTCGCCGCCGTAGAAGATCTTAAAGTAAACGACAGTGTTAGCTGGAGAACTGCTGACTCCAATCCACGTGGTCGTATCCGTGAAATAGTTCGTGAAGGTTCTAAAAAGGTACCAGGGCGTGACTTCGAAGTAAACGGAACCCCAGAAGATCCTGGGTACATCATCGAGATCTATAAAGAGAACGCTGAAGGTAATTGGGAACCAACCGGCGAGTACGTAGGTAGAAAAGCAGATTCAATACTTAAAAACGTAGACTTATAATGGGATGTAGATCTTGTGAGGAGAAAAGACTCCGCTGGGCCAATGTGTGGAACTTCTTAAATAAGGAGGTACAATTAGAACAAGACGGAGATTGGTATAAGGTGGTTTCTATAGAATCCGTCGAAGGACCAATCAAAAGAATCGGTCTCTATATGGGAGAGGAAGAGAATCTACAATGGATTCTACCTTCCAAGGTTCGTGACATACGGAGCTAAAATAAGCGTTTTTTAGCTTATCATATTTCAATATGTAAACTCAAAAATAATTTACAAATAAACATGACTTTACTTGACACTATCAAAAAGATCGTCTTCAACCATGAGTTGAAGTTCGCTATGTATGATCTTGTTGACGGGACCAAAGTTGAGGTTGAAGGAGACTTGGCGCCAGGTTCTCTTGCTTATGTCGTAGATGCCGAAACTGGCGAGCGCAGTGCAGCTCCAGCCGGCAGTCACGAATTAGCGGAGCCTGCAGGTACCAGCATCGTTGTTAACGAACAAGGCGTTATCGATGATGTAAAAGTTGCTGACAGCCCTACTGCAGAAACTGAACAAGACATGTCCGAAGATGCAGCAGCAGAAGTTGGTGCAGTAAGAGAAGACATCGTGGAAGAAGCAAAAGAAGAAATTGCTTCGGAAGCTGATGTTTCTGAAGGTGAAGCACAAGCTATCATCGAGCAGGTTATCTCAATCGTTGAGGATAAGGTTGCTGAGGTTGAAGGAGGAAACGAAGACCTGAGAAAGCGTCTTGACAAAATGGAGGAAATCCTTTTGGAAATGGCGAAGACTCAAAAGTCTTTCAGCTCTGACATCGACAAGCTTAAGAAAGAACCTTCAGGCACACCTATCTCTAAAACTGCTTTCTCTACTGAAGAAAGAGCATCATCTCTGTTGGATCACAGAACAAACTTTATTAAAAAACTTAAAAATAGCTAATACTAATCATGAAAAAGGATTTACAATTCAACTTTGACGTATCTGCTCTATCTGACTATGTAAACCAGACTAACGAGAACTTGCTTTCTCAGTCTTTGATGTCAGATCCTACAGCTAACTACGTCTCTATCATGCCTGGAATCAAGAGCGCCGAAAACATCAACACTCTCGACTCTGCTATGGCACTACAAGCTGGAGCGGCTGGTTTCTCAGCTGGTTCATCTACAACCAATTTCGACGCCGTAACCCTCGCCGTAGACAAATTTAAGATAAATGAGCAACTCGATCCGTACGCTTTGGAACAGAAGTGGATTCAAGTTGCAATGACCCCAGGTTCAATCCAAGAGGGCATTCCATTCGAATCTTATATCGCTAACGAGAAAGCTGAAAAGATCTCTAAGATCGTTGCTCAACTTTCTTGGCAAGGTTCAACTTCAGGTGCAACTGGAGCTGGTAACTTGGCTTACGCTGATGGATTCATCAAGACTTTGGCTGGTGAAGCTACAAGAGTGATTCCTTCAGGTGCTACTGCAGGTACTGCTTTCAACGCTTCTAACATCGTAGCTACTTTGGATGCAATGATCGCTTCTTTGAACGTAGACGTTCTTGACAGAGACGATTTGGTTCTTTGGTTGTCACCTGCAATGTACAGAACTTTGGTTTCTGCATTGAAGACCCTAAACAACTACTGGATCGATCCTTCAGTTACTATCGACGGAACGTTCATGTATCCGTTCTCGAATGTGAGAGTGGTTAGAACTTACGGTCTTGCTTCTTCTGGTTCACAATCAGGTTATGCAGTAAATAGCAACGATTGCGTCGTTCTCGGACCTGCTCAATTGTTGTTCTGGGGAACTGACCTGGTTTCAGATTACTCGACGTTTAAGTTGTTCTACGCTGACGCCGAAGACGCCGTTAGGTTCATCTTCCGTGCTAAGCTGGGTACAGCGGTAGTTTACCCACAGTACTTCGTAACCAACTTCTAATC
>Ga0208898_1002566_pt1 | contig 11089 bp, 10 predicted proteins | sample VirMetDEL_Mar_4_FD_184513 | JGI IMG/M metagenome (GOLD analysis project Ga0208898, IMG submission 184513) | Aqueous microbial communities from the Delaware River and Bay under freshwater to marine salinity gradient to study organic matter... | ecosystem: Environmental > Aquatic > Marine >...
TTACTGGTTGTTGCCATCACATGCTCCCTATAACACTGACTAACACTGTGACCAATGTGGTCACTGTGAAACCCATTATCCAAAATATTTTTGTGTCGATTTTGTCTAACCTTTCTAAGAAAAAACTTCTGTTGTCTTTGAGACCTAGTTTTAGTTCATCGATATCCTGCGCCATGTGTGCTAGATGATTATCTCTAATCGTCTCCACATCCTTTTGCAGTTTAATTATTTCTGCTTGATGTTCAGCCATGTTGCTTCTCTAATTCTGCCTCTATGGCCTTTATGTTGTCATATTCTTCTTTGGTGACTATAATTTGCTCACCATCGTTGTAAATCACATATTCACTCATCAGTATATCCCACTTGTTTTCTTAAATCTGTTAGCAGTGCTCTATCTTGCACTATCACACACGGTTTTGGTGTGTTATTATCACCTTCTATGGGGTGACTCCAAAAAGCTATCAACTCTTTATATTTTGCTTCTATTTTTTCTGTAATTGCATAAAGCATATCTACACTGGCTTTGTTATTATACTCAAACAGTATGGCTTCATGTGCTAAATGTTCTTTGCCCGGTTCTGGTGTTCCAGTAAACGCCGCACACCAATTCAGCTCACAACCGTTTGGATCTTTTACGTGAAGTATTTTGTTTTCCATCCAGTACTTTAAACTCCATGGGCATAATTTTCTTATGCTTAGGAAGTAGTCCTCAATCCAAGTTACTTCTTCTTGGAGCCTCTGTTCTTTTTCTTCTTTTTTGAAGAACCTCTGTTCTTTTTCATCATAGCCATTATCTTCTCCTTTTAGGTTTGTTGCTGTATCCACTTGCATAAGCGGCTCTGCCTTGACGTTCTGCTTGTTCTCTTGTCTTGTACACTTTGCCACTTTTGCCCCATTTGTATCCGCCTTTAACTCTCATTACAGGCATCACTTACTCCTTTTGGTTACGCTTAATCTACTACGCACACCTTTGTTTTTTAGTGCTTTTTGTTCTAACCTCATACCACTGTTAAAACTGCTTGAACTTCTTGTTAAACTTCTACCACCACCTCTCACATATCTTGCACCAGCTCTGTGTCCACTGCAATCTGTTTTACATGGTGATCCTTTATACGTTGCCATTTTATATCGTCCCTGTTACATTTTGTGTTACCCAACCAGTGCCTGTGATATAACACACTCTTCTGTTGTTGGTGGTATCATAATATTGTTGCAAATAAGCAGGAGAAGAGATACTTTCAATCTCTTCCCATGTTTTATGTTCTAACTCTGCTGTTGGAATTATTCTAGGTTCTGTCATTATGTCACCTGCGAATCATCTGCATAGTAGTACCAGTTAGCACCATCACCATATGCTGGCTTACCAAAGTTACTAATGAATATCTGTCCACCTGCAACACTTGCTGGCAATGAAGTATTTGTGTAACTGGGCACAACTGGAATATTTGTGAACGTGGTATGTGCTGGGGTGAGTCTTACTTGCTCTGACCCATCTTTGCTGATGTGTAAACCTTGACCACTTTGATCAAACTCTATGTCCCAGAAACCTTTAGTAACATTATTTGCTTCATGTGTTTCTAATCTCAGTGTGGCATTGCCTTTAGAATCATAGTTAAAGTCTGTGCTACCACCAGTTTCACCTGATGAATCCTGAATAGTTACAATGGTGCCTGTTTTAGCAGATGTGTTAGCAAAACTTGCACTCAAGAATGTGTGATATTCATGCAATTCACTGGGGTATCTGTTTTCTGCATAACTGGTGCTATCACCAGCATCACCATAATCTCTCATAGGACGCAGTGAGATAGAGCCATCTGGCTTAGCGGCAATCACTGTGTCGCCTGCCTTACTGGCTAAGAATGTTCTTGGTATACCACCATTAGCATTTGTGGTGCCATTTCTAAAACTGTTTCTAAACGTTGTTTGCAAGTACATATCATGTGCACTGACATTTGCGTTTGCACCAGTTGATGTTTGATCTTCAGCTATTTGAGCTGTGATTGCGGCTGGTGGATATATCAAATCAGCACCACTTAGTGCAGTACTTGTAAATATGTTTACACCATTCCATGCAATTTTACCCACCACAGTGTTTGCTTCTACACCAGTACTTGCGCCTTTTGATCCGCCCAATGTTTTGAAGTTAAATGTTGGTGCTGCCAATTGCTTGTTGTCTAGTGATGCATTACCACTAGCGTATGAGGCTGCCCAGTTAGGCACCTCTGATGCACTAAACAAACTATTGCTGAGGAAGTTGTTAATCAAGAATTTAACAATTGGTGTGGTGTTGGCATCTGTATAACTGGTTGTACCATCTTTTTCCAATGTGACACCAATACCATTTGTTGAGCTAGTCACAGTGTTACCACCACTATACACATCAGGTGTAGTATTTTCACCAATCAATAAACTTTGTGGTGTTCTGATACTGCTTGTGATTCCTGGATCTAGATCAACAATCTGTTTCATTGTGATGTTGCTCATTGTTTCAGAACCATCACCATATGACACATAGTCTAAAGTAGTATTTGCCAATGTTTCAGGTAAAGCATAATCCTGTCTGAGTGGTGCAACATAAGTGAATGGGATAGAAGAGTTGTTAGTATCACCATACAATCTCAAGTGTACATCTTGTGTGCTACTGTGAGCACCTGGATATAATATAAATGCCGCTGTAACGTTGCTGGTAAAGTTTTCACTGAAAGTGATTGTGTTACCACTAAAAGCAGTTGTGTAAGCATTCAAAGGTAATTGACTTACCTGACTGCCAGCTGATGTGTTCAATACCCAGCCCTGCTGATTGGCATTTGCAACTGTGCCCAATGCGGCTTCACCAGTAGCACCAAATACCCATGTACTGGTAAATGATGTGAGACTTGTCTGCAGACCAAAGAATGCTGTAGAAAAGAATGGTGCAATGTATAAAGTATTACCACCTACAAAACCACTACCTTGTACTAATAATCCAGGAACATTGTCTGTGGTCACATTGCTAGTACCAAAGTCTACACTTAGAATATCATGACCTGGTGAAAATATATCAACTACACCTGATTCTGTGCTATCCGATGTTCTTGTTATTTCTACTAGACCGTTTTCTGCTCTCAGTTTGATGTTTGCACCAGTTTCTGATGTTATGCTGTTTACATCTGTTAAACTGTTGCTGAGTTCAAATACATTTCCTGCTGTAACAAAGTTTGTATCTGGTGTTACTGTGATACCAACGTTGCTGGTGCTACCTAATATGATTTTGCCTTCATCAACGTTGTAAATGTCATTGGTTCTACTGGCACCTGCAATATTCAAAGTGTTTGAATTTGTGACTGTGGCTATTTTTTGAACCAATTGATCTTCACCTGTTGGTCTAGTTTCTGTGAATGTGCCTGTGCCATCCACATACAGTTGAGCACCAACTGTGAAACCATGTGAACTGTAGTTCATTTTACCACTGATAACTACTTCACCTACATCAGTTGCGCCAATGTTGTTTTTCACAACACCAAAACCTGGCATTAGACTTGCGTTGCCACTGTCTGCCAACACAGCATCTGGTGTATCACCATGGTTTCCACCATTAAGTGCCACAATGTCACCTTTGTTTAATGTGCCACCTGATGCGTTCCATATCTCAGCCTGAATAGCACCATTTAGATCACCTATAAATATGCCATCTTCACCAGCATCATTACCTGCTATGATATAACCACCTGTTATGTTACCAGTTGTTGTGATATTTGCTGTGGTATCAATCACACTGTTTGCAATAATGTTGCCTGCTGTGATATTGCCTGTGAATTCAGCAGTTGTGCCACTTACGTTACCTATAAAGTAAGAACCGGCTACGTTTGCTGTTGTTGTGATATTTGCAGTTGAACTAATATCAGTTGCAATGTTGTCTAAACTGTCAGTGAATGCGGCGTTTGCTCTTGCATTTGTGAAATATAAATTTGTGCCTTCAGCTAGATCTGTTGTGCTGGTAGGTATTTTGAATGTGCTTGTGCCATCAAATATTTCCCACTGGTCACTGACTTCATTCCATTTGAGGTGTGCATTTGTTAATGCTGATCCGCTTCTGTCAACATAAATGAATGCATCTCTTGCAGTTGCGTTGCCATAGTTCAGTGTTATGCTTTGGTCATTAACTAGGAGGTCTACTACGTTTACATAATCTATGTTGCCCTGAACTTCTAGGTTGCCCACAATGGTTGAATCGCCAGTAACATAAAATGCACCTGCATTTAAATTGCCTGTTGCGTCAATTTGTCCATTTTGTAAGTTGATATTGCCATCAACATTGAATCTGTTGCTTACGTTGGCATCTGCAAAATTACTTGTGCCTGTTGTTGCTTGCACACCACCATTTTCTGCAATCAATGCATTGAATGCTGTGATGTTGCCACTGCTGTCAATTGCGCCCACATTCAGCATACTGCCTGTGTATGCACTGATAGCACTGTTTGCTCTGTCAGTGGTGTAATATAAGTTTGCACTACCTTCTGTGAGATCATCTGTGGTCTTGCCAGCAAAACTTGTGTCGAATAAACTTTCTGAGTAAAATAAATTTGTTGTGCCTTCAGTGATATCATCAGTGTAAAGGCCAGATGTGTTACCAGTGAACTTGGTTAAACCGCCTGAGCTGAGATTGATGTTTCCTGTATATGTTGCGTTGAGATATATTTCTCTATCGCCATTGTTAGCATCATATTCTACATAAAATGGTGTCGTAGCACCGTGAATGACCACACCATTTCCATTAACTCCAGCACCAAATCCCATTTCGTAATTGCCACCTGAATTGGTGACTTTTGCAGTAATGCCAATGCTTGGTGTTGTGCCTAATGGATCACCGAATAGTATATAACTGTTACTAAGGTTTAAGTTGCCACTGTTTTTACTAAAACCCTCTTCGTTGACAATTATGCCATTACCACTCAGTTTTAATCCTACTCTGGTTTGGTCATGTAAATTGCCGCCATCTGTGGCATTAACACCTACTCTGATTAATTTTGTATCACCATAAACAAGATCAGTCGTCTGCGGCGCTTTGAGCACATTAGCATACACACTGTTTGCAAACACATTGTTAAATATTGTGCCATAGGTACCGATACTAATATTGGTTACATTTGCGCCGCCACCAACCGCGGCTGAATTACCATCTGGTCTGAGTGTTCCATTAAACTGTGTTTGGGTATCGATTGTTAAACGATGACCAGCAGTATTTGAAGATGTTATTGAGCCACCTTCTTGTATTACCAAATTGCTGGTGAAAGTGTTGTTGAATACGTCAGTGTTTGCAACACCAATATTGCTTACACCGTTGCTGGCAGGCAATATAGGATCAAATGTTGCACCAATGATCTGACTGTTGTTGGTCAATGTGATGTTGCTGGCAAAAACAGCAGTGCCATTTACATCTAGGTTGCCCTCAATGTCAAAATCGCCTGCGCCAAAAACATCATTTATGTATAAATTGTTCCAATAATTTGTGCTGTTACCTAAACTTTGTGCTAGATTGCCGCTTGGTATAATGTCACTTGCAACATTTGTCCAAGGAATAGTAAAACCACCTTCTACTAGGGTGATATTTGATTCAGCACTGGTAACTGTGATGTTAGATAAGTCTTCACTGACCGTAACATTACTGATTTCAGTTGTTAAAATTATATTGCCGGTTATGCCTGCCATGTTTACTCCTTAAAATGATACGAACAGTGCTGGATTATCGCTGTCTGTTGGATCACCTGGTGTGGCATTTGGACTAAACCTTTCTACTATGCTGTATCTATGCGAATCAACGGCCGGGTTTGTGGCTGCACCATCACTCCAACTAAATTCTGCTACTGTGATTACTACATTTGTTCTTGCATTTGGCTTGATATAGCCATCACTTTGAACTCTGTTTGCAGGTATTGTCACAACAACGTTGCCGTTGCCAGCATCTGTGGTATCAATGTACACACTTGCGTTTGCTGTAACTGTGCTGTTGCCTGCGCCATCTATGTTGCCCAAATAACCAATAACGTTAGTTGATGCATAGTTGGGTGCACCGTTTGCAGTGCTGTATGTGAGCGTGTCTGCAACCAATGCCATGTAATCCAGTTCAAATGTGTATGTTGACACATCTTGCCCGAATTGATAAGTGAATGTTTTGGTTTGTTCTGGTAGTAGCTCAAGGTTTATAACCTGATCACTGCCACCAATTGCTTGTTTGAAGTCAAGGACTCTGCCTGATGCCATTGTTCGCCTCCTATTGGAACTTCCCAAGCGAGTAGCCTCACTTGGGCTTTAAATTGTTTCTACTATTTATCAGGTTTTTGCAAAAACCAACACAGACAGTGTTATTCTACTGTGCTACTGCCTTTTCTCAATGCCCAAAATCTGATGTTGTCATATCCTGGTCCGCCTACGCCAGTGAAAGCATTACTTTGTGTGCTGGCTTGCCATTTTACTTTAACACTTGTGCAATTAGCTGGCACAGTAAAATCTACACTGTTACCATAGCCACCTTCTTCAAAGTATGCACTTGATACATCTAAGTTACTGGTGTATGCTGTATTACTTGTTGCAGTGGTCACATAAATTGTGGTTTGATGTTGATTTGTGAATACATCATCTGCAACACCACCTGTTTCTGTAAATTCACCAGTGGGCATACAGTGTCCGCTGTACACATAATCGCCTGCAATGTATCTTTGGTGGCCTGATGGACCATCTGTGAAATCAAACACATGAGTTCCACCACCCAAACTGGTTAACACATTGCTGTTTCCTATTAAATCTTGTCCTAAATTTTTAGCAAACAACACAGTGCCCATGCCATTCAATGAAAAATTGATAGTGCTGTTAGCATCATCTACATAATCAATAAGTCCACCGCCTATAACATCAATTACGGGTACTTCAATTACGCCTGTTGCATCAAAACTGCCTGTTCCATCACCATACAGTCCTGGTGTTACATTTGCTCTAGGTCGCAATCCATCACCATCTATGTTGTCATCGAAATCTTCTGGATCAAATTCAATGTCATCCAACACTGGCTTCTTGTGAGGTATTCTTTCTCTGAATATAGCAAGATCCCATTCTAGACAAACCAGGTTGATCACCAATATATCGCCATCCATGTCCTGCACAGTTTTTAAAACCCTAAACAGCTTTTCGCTAAAGCCATAATCTGCATTTGTGACTTTCACAATATCACCGGGTTCCACAGTGATTGCACTGTAATCAGCAGTAAAGTTTATGGTCAAATCTAATCTGTTCTGAATTAATTCTTGTTCTATCTTTCTTGTTGCTTCTGGTCCACTGCTACACAATGGATAATTCATTTCCAACTTGTGTGGCGTTTCATTTGTGGCTCTTTCACTGTCTGGTGTGTAAATGATTGATTCTTCTTTTACACTGTTGTGAGTTTTTTCCACATAACTGGCTCTTGCACTGTTGTAGAAGTTTGATAGGTCACTGGTTGTTACTTTTATTTCACCAATGATGTTGTCATCATTAAACACAAAAGCATTTGCAGTGTCACTCACAGAGTTTGGTATGGTTTTCCATTTGCCATCACCCAAGTCCCATGTCACTGTGGCACCACTGTGTTGCAGTAGAGTTCGCAGATTGCTTTGTACGTCACCTTCTGTGCTGAGCAGTCCATTTATGCTTGCCTGCTTCTCTTGGCCCAAATAAACAGTGTCTTCTTGTGGTAAATCCACGTAAAATTCTGTGCTAAATGTTGCATTACCTACCAAACAGTTGCTGAACAACACATTTGCAAACACGTCATATTCATCCGGGTGTGTAACAGCACCATTAGCAACTGCACCTGTGAAAGGCCAACCGCCCACTTGATAAATGCCTCTCACATCGCCCAATGTTTGTGTGGTATACACACCACTGTTGCCACCAGGAGTGTTTAGCACTGTGTAAATGTTGGCATTTGCATCATCCTGATTCCATGTAACGTTGGCATAATCAAATTGTATAATTCTTTCTTTTACTGGTATTTCAAAAGTTCTGTATCCTGGTGAAATAACATCCACATTGCTTGCCACTGTGTAAACATATGGCGAACCTTCTGGTCTAATTCTATCACCTTCTACTAAAAAGTTTTCTATTGGAGTTGCTGGAGCAATGATTGGTGTTATATTGCCCGGTGTGCCATAATCATATGTGTCACCTGGATAAATGTTACCTGCTACAACATCAGCTTCAGCGCCTGCAAGTGGGTTAGGCGCACCGTCTGGTACTGCTCTACCTATATCTAAAAATGCAGTAAACACATTGTTGGATGTCATGCTCACATTGATCACATTTCCTTGTGCATCACTGTTTGCCCACAATATTTTTAATCTGTTTACTTTTGTATAATCTTGGTTTATGTTGCCATAAAAACTTGTTTGACCTACGCCAGCACAGTTTGCATATATTATACCAATAGTATCACTGTTTGCCATATGCAGTGTGGTGTAAGTGTTTGAAAAAACATTTCCATTTGTTACAAACTGTGTTGCACTGTCTGCATTCACAATGTTTGCATTGGCATCATCTGCACTGTCTAAACTGGTAAAGAATCTTAATTCATCACTGATGTTTCTCAAACTGTCAGCGCCACTGAATAGCGATCCACTGTCAATCACACTGTTGGAATAACCATGTCCATATCTACCAGAGCTGAGATAATCATGTATAACATTAGCAGGGTTTGAATAGTCCTGGTTTGTGATATCAAACGTCCATGTGCCTAAGCCTTGTATGCCCGCTTCAGCATCATAGTCTTGCACAACATAAGCCCACAGTGCACCTCTACCAATATGGTTTTGAGTGTTCCATGGGTAAAAACCATAACTGGTGATGTTGTACATTTGATTATAACTTGGAACACTGCCTAGCACGTTTGCAAAAGGTGTATCAATATCACCTTGGAAGAAAAATGCTCTCATTTTGTTGTTGTATTTTTGTGTCACTGTGCCATCACTGAGTATTGCATTGCTCACTGTGCCATTTGCATGTAACAGAAGTTCTACATCATTCCAATACAATCTGTTCAGTGTGTAATCTGCATCTCCATATGCACCGTCTCCTGTTCTTTCTGCTACAACAAACACTGTTCTTAATTCTGAATTGGTTGGATATACACCTTCAAGTACGCTGTCTACCACTGAACCTCTAACTTGACACTGTCCATACAGTATGGGCAAACTGGCATTGGTGTCTGCAGTCATCTGATAACTGCCTGTGCCTGTTATTGTGCTGTTTACAGTTGCACCTGTTTGGCTGCCTGATCCTTGACTGGGATCTGCATTTGAAACTTGTGAAGGACCTATTTGTTCATTGTTTTGTGTTGCACTGAATGCGGCTGCTTGAGCTCTCAGTGTTGCTTGTTGGGCAATAATTCTGTTACGCTCTGCTTTTTTCTTTTTTCTAAAACCACTGTATATTGCGGCAGCACCACCTAGGTATGCCAACGTTTTAAATAATTTATCACTCATTAACCTGTCCTACCAAATGCAAACTTTTTACCATTCAATGCGGCTACATTGTCCATAACTTTGTCATAACCATAACCCAGTGAGAATCTGGTATAATCATTCCAATCATCCGGGTTACATCTTCTACACTTTGGCGTGTTCTTTTTGAGTCCAAACAGATTACTGCATTCAAAAATCACAGTGTCATCATGATCCACACCCAGTTGTGGAAACGTTTCTGCAAAGTTGATGTTTCTCACATAACCTCTGTACACTGTGTACACTTTGTCGTTTTCCACTATGTCTTCACTGCTAGTTGGTGATAGTCCTCTTCTGATAACCACATTGCCACCTTTGCTTCTTGGTGCAAGTGCCAATGCTTTGAAATCTCTGTCGCCTGCTATTCCACTGACCACAATGCTGGTGGCATTTTCTCCCGGATTGATGTCAGCAGTGATCTGCCCAACATTCATCAATTCTCCTAGTGGCTGATACACATTGCCTTCGAATGTGTAATCACCATACAAATCACTGATGTAGTATGTTACGTCTGCAATTTCAAGATCTATGAGATATGCATGAAATAGATTGTCACCGCTAGTGTCTGTTGCCAGTGTCATTATGTGATAACCTCCATCAGTGCCATGTCGCCATCCCACTGAATATACCTTCCTGGTATAACACTGTATGTGGGTTGTTCTATCATCTTGACTCTGAATGTGCAGTTGTTGCCAAACACCACACCATTGCTGGTATACACATATCCATCTTCATCAAATATTGCTCTACTGATGGGTATTTCCACTGTGCTAGTAACACCTCGTAATACTCTTTGTGTTGCTTGATAAGGATAACGACTGCCAGCTGGTTGAACGTAATCACCTTTTTCTACTACCACAGAAGTGGGGTTTGCACCTGTTGTTGCACTCACATTACACACAATTCTTGTATCACCTGCTACTGTCAAACCAGTCATAAACAAATTGCCTCTATCACTGGCACTGAGCTCACCTTGATATTCCATCAAGTATGCACTGCCACTCACATTGCTGAGGCTGACTTCTTCTTCTGTGGTTCTGCCTGTGTCATCATATTCTTCTAATAGGCCTCTGTTGCCGTCAAGGTCATATCTTAAACCGGGATTTAGTCCTACCACAAATTTATACACCATAGGTGCTCTGCTTTGTGTTTTTAAATGTTGTCCTCTGCTCACAGTAATGGCAGTGGGCTTTCTTTTGTCAATTGTTAACTGAGTTGCAGTGTTCAATAAAGTTTGTATAACTGCCATTATAATCTCCTGCTAAACATTCTGCTGTCTTGATCCATCACAAGACTGTGAATAATTTCTGGTTGCTCTGAAAGCATTTCAACAAAACTTGCACTGTCCACAGCATTGATGTTGTATGTTACTTGAGTTCCACCACCACCCATGCCTGCAAAGTTAGGAATGATAGTGCCACTGCTTGCTGGTGTAAATATTTCTGGTCCTCTTTCACCAACTATCACACTCTTGTTACCAGCAACATATCCGCCTTCTGAAAAGCCGAACAAGCCTTTAACAAAATCAACACCCTTGTCGATCAGTCCGCCTAGGCCACCTCCGCTTGATCTACCACTTGAGC
>Ga0208898_1002567_pt1 | contig 11086 bp, 15 predicted proteins | sample VirMetDEL_Mar_4_FD_184513 | JGI IMG/M metagenome (GOLD analysis project Ga0208898, IMG submission 184513) | Aqueous microbial communities from the Delaware River and Bay under freshwater to marine salinity gradient to study organic matter... | ecosystem: Environmental > Aquatic > Marine >...
CGAATTGGCCCTGATCGCTGGCATTTGATGTGTTATCAGTCGGAAGAACGTAATTAACATTATTAGTTGCTGGAGCTGAACTCCAATTAGTTCTTTGACCTGAAATGCCAACACCCCTCCAGTAACCACTGCGATGAGCGGTTGAGGTTTTTGCACCCTTAGATTTGTTGCTATTAAGTGTATGTGGACGATTACCAAGTTGACCATTTACTGAAAGAACAGTGCTTGCTTGATTATTGATCTTTGTAGCAACAGTTCTGATCATGAATTGAACTTGCTTGTAAGCAAAAGTTCCACCAGTATCTGCTTTTGTAGCACTTGAAGCATGAGCAGCACCTGAAAGTTCTTGTACTCTAGTTCCTCTCTCAGCGAGAGTGATTGCATTAGAAGTTAGTGGAAAAGTTTGAGTGATAGGTCCGTTAGTTGTATCTGATCCAGATGTAATACCAACTACCGTGCCACCATCTCTTTTCTCTGTTGGTGATGAATTGTCACCAGTTGTGCCATAAACAATTGTATTTGGTAGTAAAGCCATGTTTTTCTCCTAGCTTTAATAGCCAGTTTCCCGTTTATCCCAAAATATTAAATTTCCATTTCCTACTAATATTATACTCCATCATAGGCTGTCGTAGGTTATGATATTTCCACTTTTTAGAGATTTCAATATTTTTAATTTATCATTATATTCGTACTCGTATTCAAAGTCTGAATTTTTGATAGTCTCTATAGTTCCATCATTTCCTATGTATATGGCCCATTTTTCAGAATCTTTGATACTAAAGATAGCATCATTGATTTTAGATATGGCAATATCAATCATTTCGTCAGCATTTTTAGAATACGAAACGAGATCGTTATCAAAATCAAGATTATTACATAAGTCTTTTTGTATTTGTATTCTTATTGCTGCAAAAGTAAACATTTTCTCTATACCAATAAAAAATCTATAGGGAGAGAGAACTTTTAGGCATCCTATTCCTTCAATTTTTTTATTGAGAGTATTAAAGTCGTCATTAGTAATTTTGAAATTTGTGTGACCTATCCAACAGTCAAACATGTTGTAAGGAGAGAAGTCATCATCTATGTCGTAATACCCAAATGGCGTTTTGATTTTACTTCTTATTAGGATAGCATCCATATTATTCAATACTTGAGCTATGTTATCTTGATTTTCTTCTTCTTCTTCTTCATCATCATGCCAAGTGTTTTCTACGTCATCATTTTCAACGCTATCATCTTCTTCTGGTATATTACTGATGTTTTCTCTTTTAGGGTTAAATTTTTCCCATGCTATTTTTCTTTGCATTTGTATGCCCTACTTAAAAGAACTTGGATTTGTAAAGCTTTGTTTTTTCTTGTCTAAATCATCAAGTGTATTGACAGAAAGTATACTGAGAAGTTTTCCTATTATTTCAATCTCTTCTTTTTTATTATTTTCTATTAGCTCTGACTCTATTGTTTTGTATATTAAGTTAGATCCTCGATCTGATATTAAACAGAACATTAATTCTTGAAAGCGTGTAAGGTCTTCATACTCAATTGAAACAACTGGATATGAGTCTGTTAGCTTTATTTTTATATAGTTCGTTTCATTGTTCATGAGAGATATCTTTCGTTAATCTGTGCAGTTGCATACTATTTTTATGATATGAAACAAAATCTCCTTTCTTTAATTCTTCCGAAGGTGCGATTAGATTCACTATTATTTTTAGGCAATCTTCTTCAAAAACTACATTTGATATATTTTTTGTAGAGTTTGTTATGTATGTATCTTTTTCATAAAAGAATTCTGAAATGAAATCAAAAACCTGAATATCAAAAGATTTTTTATCAGAAATATAGAAGCTTGGCATATTTCCATTTTCATCTAAGAGTATCATAAATGGAGCATCATAATCATCAGAAGATGTTATAATAGCTAGTTCTATTTTTACTTTATGAGAAGATTCCATACTGTTTCCTTTATTTTTAAGGCAGTATTTTCCCAGCTGAATTGTTTGCCAGTTTTTATTCCTTCTTTATTTATATCAAGATTTCCCTCTTTCCTTTTCTTGTGAATGTATCTCATATGATTAACGGCTTGTTCTATCTCATTTTCTCCAAACTTTCTCCACTCAAAACTTCCATCGAAAAATTTTATATCTTTTGCTGATTCGTATCCGCTTTCCATTTCAATTAGATGAGAATTTTTACTGTTGCAGAACTCTGTATGAGCAGTTGCATTTGTTATGATAAGATGTCTTCCTATTGATAGAAGCTCTAATGCTTCTAAATTCCAGCCTTCCGCTCTAGATGGGAATACGCCGCAATGTATTTGTCGCATAATATTATACACCATACTGTGACTTTCCTGCCTGTTGATAAATAATATTTTGTCTCCAAGCTTTGTGTTTTTGTATTTAGATATCCATGAAGTAGTTTCTTCTTCTGTTAGGAAGAAATTATGAGGCATCATTACTAATAACACATCGTCATCTTTCTCGAAAGCTTTGTTAAATATCTCAACAAGTTCATTATGCCCTTTTCTTACCTCCCATTTCCCAAAATTTCCAAATATTGTTTTTTCAATATTAGGCATTGGGGTTTGTTTGAATATGTTATTATCAACTCCAAGAGGTATAACATGAGTGTTTCCAATAGAATTTGGAACCTCTGACTCTATAACGTTTTTAGCCCAATTTGAGCAAACGAATAATTTGTCTGGATTTTGAAGAGAATGTAATTCATATTTATTGAACTTTTCAAGTTCAAAAATTGGCATACCAATTCTCATTCCTTTTCCACAGAAGCTACCAAGATCATGTTGATGCCATATTTTAAGAGAGGGGGCATCAAAAGAATATTCCCAATTTTGTAATACATCAATTATATCTGGAAGTATTTCTTTGTCGGGATCTGTTCTTCCAATTGGTATATGTCTCAGATCAACATTAAGCTTCTTTAGTTCTTTTATTACATTACAGGATACATATCCATATGATGTCACGTTTATTGGAGCGTGTATATTAAGTATCATTATCTTTTCTAAAGGGTTCTATTTTTTCTTCTTGAAGTCTTTTTATATCCTCTAGCTCCTTTTCAAGTTTCCTGTAAGCCCTCATTGCGGTTCTTCTTCTGAGAATCTTTTCCTTTACACGTTTTTTTCTGTTCTGTTCTTTTCGTTCTTTTTGCTTTTTTTTACTCATCTGTAATATCTTCTTGTGTTTTTATGTAAAGAATTTCATCAGACCTTAATAGTATAGTCTCTTTTCCTAGTTCAGTGTTGCTCACTATTTCTATGCAATTGTCATCAAATTCACCAGAAAATACACTGTATACTTGATCTATCAATGCATTTGTGTCATGATGAGATAAGTATGCGTGTATCTCCTGTGAATTTTTAAGAAAGATTACTATTTTCTTCTTATGTGCTATTTTATGCATTAGAAACTATTCTGAACATTTTCTTTCTTTGCTACCTTCATGATGCTGCTAGCATAAACAACTGGTTCACGACGCTTATTTTCATTCTTGTCAGTAAATTCTTCTACTGCGAGTCTGCCATAAGCAATAACCTTATCGCCCTTTTCGATGCTATGATATTCTAAATCGTTAAAAGCATATCCAAAAAGCTTTACATCAATAAAGAGGGTGTCCTCAGTTTCTCCTCGCTTTGTATTGCAAGCGATTCTAACCTTACCAAAGTTCCCCTTTTCAGATTGGAAAACATCTGGTTCTTTCACTACGTTACCTATTAGTCTTACTTCATTATTCAACGGCATTTTATGTTCTCCTAATTTATTATAGCAAGATTAGGGGTTGGAAATTCCAACCCCCTTCTTTTTCTTTCACCATCCAAAAAGCGTACTAAGCATCTTGCCGCGAACAATTTGGGCATGTCCACGATTTGATTGCGAATAAATTGCATTTGCAAGATTTGAATTCATGCCAATCTTTCGAGCGGCCCGAAGAGTACCACGCTTAGTCGTTGGGAATACCCCGTGACCAAGACTATACGCAACAGCAGTTACTGGATTAAAAGTCTTGCCACCACGAACGCCAAGAAGTCTATTGTCAGTGTAGTAGTCCCACTTATATCCACTAGAAACCTTAGACAGAGTAGTCAAAAATTCGTTCTGATTCATAATGTCCTCCTAGAAAATCCTAAATTAAAAAACAAACCACAATCTATTCTATCCGAAAACAGTTCGGTGTCAACTCGGTTTTCTAAAAAAAAATTTTTTTTGTTGATTTCCCCTTAAAAATGGATATAATCTAGTAGCTGGAAGCTGAAATCCAGCACACAGCCCTTAAATTTGGCAACTAAAGTCAGCAGATTTGCAGGTCGTAGGCGAAATAAATTAGCTAAAGAACCTTCAACGGCAAAGATTTCTCATTTGAGTTTTGAGCAGTCAAGTAAAATCTTTGTCACGCCTTCAAATTTTTTGTTTTTTTTATTATATTCTGAGCTTAAAAGTTTTTAGTGAGTATCATAATGATAGGTTTTTCAATAGTACTTGTATCAAGATCAAGACCTGATATGCTAAAAGGCTTAGTAGAATCATTAAGACATTCTTCTTTGATTGAATACGAAGTAATCGTAGGAATAGATGATGATGATCCATACTTAGATCAATATCTTTCCCTTTTCTCTTTATATGATATTAAGTATCAATGCAAAAATAGGATTGATAATCTTCATGTAAGGATTAATTCGCTAATTGACCTCGTTGAAGGTAAATACATATTTGTACTTAACGACGATTGTTCATTAATGAATTTTGCATGGGATGCTGATGCAATTGAAGTTCTTGACTCTTTTGGTGATGTAGTATATGGAAGAACACATGATAATAGCATTGATAGAGTAAATCAAGAGTATGCAGCGTTCCCGATAGTATCAAAAAATGCAGCATTAAAACTTGGTTTTATAATGGATGAGACTTTTGGAAATCATGGATCTGATGTTGTAACATATAGAATCTACAAAGAAGCAGGAAAGGTTGTAGATCTTCCTTCAGTAGAAATTGATCATATATTTCATAACTCCAGAGAGTCTTTAGAAAAGCGTAAAGAAGACGGAACGGCAGTGGAAATGATCAATAGAACTTTTAGTTCAAATTTTAATGTCAATTTATTGTTTTCTATGGATGTATCTGAAAAATCAAGGAAGCTAACATGAGTTTTTTAACCGTTTATAACATATGTGGAATAAAAGGAAAACAAAACCTATCATACTACAAAAAATCAATTAGTAAAATCTTGGATCAAAAAAACATTGATCAAGAAGTAGTGATATCTTCGTGCTGTTCTTCAAGAGAAATTTTAGATGCATTACTAGAAGCTTTTCCTCAAGTTAAGATTAATGAAATAAAGGATGTGGTTCCAGTAAATGTTTCATTTAATCATACTTGTGATATTTTTGATAGAGGACATGAAGGTTTTATATACATTGATTCTGGAATTGTACTTAGTGACGAAAATGATCTATCAACACTAGTAGAAAGAAAAAACCTTGGATCATACGCTATGGTGTCAGCTTTGGTGGATGATGATGTTGGAGTAGCTATAGAAGCTGAAAAATTTGAAATGGATAGAGGGCTTGGACTACTTGAAGATGAAAATGGAAAGTTTGTTTCCATTGGATCTTCGTTAAATTTGCATTTGCAAATATTTTCTAGAGAAGTCAAAGACTATTACCGCAAAGTACTTCCAGATATTTTTGCTGGATATTGCACAGAGTCAGTTTTTTCCTTTATGTGTGCTGCATTAAAAAGCAAATGGTCTGTTTGTGATAATGTTATCGCCCACCATCATCCAAGTGTTGACGGACAAAGTTCTGGCTTTCATCCTCATAACTGGATGGTCGAAACCGGTCGTGAAACTTATGACCATCCATTTCAGATAAAATCATACATGAGTAGATTTTTCAATAAGGAAGCGTATCGTCTTGGTCTTGGATTTGAAGAATGCAGAAAAGTTTTGATTCATGATCCGTCACAATATGATGATAATAGCTACTGTATAAACGATAAATTAAAAGAATACATTAGAGATAACTTATACTTGAATTCGGATGAGTTTGAATATAGCTCAATCAATAGTTTTATAGTTAAAGGAAATCCAAAACAAGTTACTGTTAAAAAGGGTATTAATAAATGGTGTTATGATTACAAAATATCAGTAATAATACCAACAAGATCTAGAATTAATTTGTTAGATGAATGTCTAGATTCACTATTGGATAATTGCTATAAAGAGTACAGAATGTTTGAAGTTATCCTTTTGGTTGACTTTGATGATCATGAAACTTACAATCATATTGTAAACAACGTTAAGGATAAATTCAAGCATGGCTATTCAGATGCTGAATGTTGCTTATCAATCATATCCGTTGAGAGAAGTGAATTTATGCAAAGAGACTACAATAATTTTGCTTCTCTTGCTGCTAGAGGAGATCTTGTTTTCGTTCTGAATGACGACGCTGTAGTGACTACTAAAGACTGGGACAAAAAGATATATGAATTTTATGTTGATAATAAAACCGATGACGATATTATGTTGATATCAGTACTTGATGATTCCCACAATGGATCTTTGGATTCATTTGGAAATAATAGAACTAGAGTAAGTCATGGTAGTTGTTTCCCGATATTGACAAAAACATTTGTCCATAATATGTATGGAGTGATGCCTGGACATATAAAAATGTGGACCGCAGATACTTCAATAAACGCACTATTTAATGATGTTGATAGAATCTTTTTGCTGGATAGTGTATTTGTAAAACACAACAGTTATCATAGCGGAACTAGAGATAAAGATGCAATAAATCAACACGTTTCAAATGTTAGTTCAGAAATGCACACAAATGATCATATTATCACAAGTAAAAACAAATCAATAATGAAAAGGATGTTAAGTAAGTGCTAGTGGTAAAAAATAAATATTTTGAAAAAAGAGGAAGCATATATACAATATATGAAGATAAAGATTTGGCTATTGATTTTGTACAGGACAAAGTATCAAAATCTTACCAGGGGGTAATCAGAGGGTTTCATGGAGACGCTAGTACTTACAAGCTAATATCATGTCTTCATGGAAAAATAAAGTTAGTAACTTATGACATATATAGTGATGAAAAGCAAAGCTATATTCTTGATGGAGATGACAAAAACTTTACATCAATTCTTGTTCCTCCAAATGTTTTAAATGCTCATCAATGCCTTAGTTCTTTTTGTATATTCCATTACAAATGGAGTGAATATTACACTACTCCAGAAAAACAATGGAGTGTACGATATGATGATTCTGATATTAATGCAGATTGGAATAATGAATTTTGCGATATAATATCAGAAAGGGATATGAATTCTGGATCATTAAAGGAACTTAAAGAATGCTTAAAGAAGACCTAATAGCTTTTGAAAAAGAAATAGAGAGTTTGTATACAGAGTCAAAAATAAGAGGACCAATACATCTAAGGAATGGAAACGAAGATTTTCTTATAGAGATATTTAAAGATATCAAGAATGATGACTATGTTTTTTCCACATGGGCTAATCATTTACACGCACTTCTTAAAGGAATTCCAAAAGATGCTGTTAGAAAAAGGATACTAGAGAGTCAGTCAATGGCTATGAATTTTCCAGAATACAATTTCTGGACTTCGGCTATTGTTTCAGGCATATCTCCAATAGCTGTTGGTTCTGCAATTAGTATTAAAAGACTTTTCAAAAACAATAGAGTTTGGTGCTTTCTTGGAGACATGGCTTTCAGAACTGGCATATCACATGAGTCAATAATTTACTCAATATCTAATGATCTGCCAATAACATTTATTGTTGAAGATAACGGAAAATCTGTTGGCACTCCAACCCAATCGTCATGGGGTGATATTGAAATTGAAAGTATTGTAAATTTCTACAAAGAATTGACAGAGAAAAATCAATCTTCTTGTGACATACTTTACTATAATTATTGCTTAGAATATCCGCATTCTGGTACTGGAACTTTTGTTTCTTTTTGAGGTGAAAATGAAATATATAGATGAAGTTAATAAAGGTATGAAGCTTTTGGCAGATAGTGGGACCACCATTATAGGACAAGCTGTTAATTTTAAAGGACATGCTATCACAAAACAAGCACAGTTTTGGAATGAAAATAAAAGAATAGAGTTACCAGTTGCTGAAGAAATGCAAACAGGAATATCTTTAGGAATGTCCTTAGCTGGCGAAATTCCAGTTTCAATATATCCTAGAATGAATTTTTTAATTTGTGCGGCGAATCAGCTGCTTAATCATTTAGATAAATGGGAGTCTATGGGTGGAGGTAAATTACATGTCATACTAAAAGCTGTTGTAGGAAGTGACTATCCATTAGATCCTGGTCATCAACACAAGGCAAATTGGGCTAGTGAAATTAAATCAATGTGTGACGAAGTAAATGTTTTCAATTTATTATATCCACATAAAATCTTTAATGCGTATTCTTTTGCTATTGAAAATAAGGGAGTTCATTTAATTATTGAACATGGAGATTTATACAATGCTTGATCTTTTGATTATATGTCCTTCTGCTGCTAGTCTCTATCAGGATCTCAAAAATGATTTTTCTGCAAAGGAAACAAATATATGGGCTGGACTTTTAGCTAACTCTATTAGAAATGATTATGGCGTTCAAATTTATGACCTTGAAGTTGAACGTCCAAGTCCAGATGATTTTGTTAAAAAGGTTGCTGACTTCAAACCAAGAGTTGTATTGTTTGTGGTAACTGGTCAAAACCCAAATGCTTCTAGTGCCGCCATGCATGGTGCTACAGAAGCTTCTAGGCTTCTTGTTGGAGATTATAAGATAGCTTTTGTTGGACCTCATGTCAATGCACTTCCGGTCCAAACTCTTGATAGGAATCCTGAGATAGATATTGTATTGACTAATGAAGGCGTTTATGCTTTACGAAATATTCTTGCTAGCAACCTATCTGATGATGATCTTAGTGGCATTAAGGGTATAGCATACAGGGATGAATTAAGAGAGGTTAGGTTAAACGGCCCAGAACAAATAGTTCCACAATCAAAAATGGATATTGAATTGCCTGGAGTTGCATATGACTTAATGCCATCTCTTGATAATTATAGAACTTCTCACTGGCATTCAAACTATCAAGATATTAGATCTCCATTCGCAAGCATATACACTAGTTTAGGATGTAGTTTCAAGTGTAATTTTTGTATGATAAATATCATTAATCGCACAGAAAACGGAGAGGGTAAGTATGCTGGAATGTTTAATCATTTTAGATATTGGTCTGCTGAACACACGATAAAACAGTTAGATTATTTAGCAAATAATGGAGTTAAGCATATCAAAATAGCAGATGAGCTTTTTCTTAATAATCCAAATAAACACGCAATGCCTTTGTGCGACCTGATAATAGAACGTGGATATGATTTCAATATATGGGCATATACCCGTGTAAATACAGTAAGAGAGAATCACTTAGAAAAATTAAAAAGAGCAGGTGTGAATTGGCTGGCTATAGGTATCGAAAATGTAAAACAAAATGTACGTCAAGAAATAGAAAAGGGAGTGTTTAAAGACTCTGATATATCTACAGTTGTTAAGATGGTAGAATCTGCTGATATTAATGTAATACAAAACTATATTGTTGGTCTTCCTGGTGAAACAGTAGAAGATGCAAAAGCAAATCTAGATTTTGCTCTAGAATTAAATTGTGCTGCATATAATGTATATCCATCAATGGCATTGCCTGGATCTCAATTGTATAAAGATGCTTGTGAGTCTGGCAAACAAATACCAACAGAATACTCTCAGTTTGGATTTCTTAGTTATGACTGTATTCCATTAAGCAATAACATTATGTCGGCTAGTGAGATATTGTCATTGCGTGATGAAAACTGGAAAAAATATCATACCAACAAAAAGTTTTTATCTGAAACTAAAAAACGATTTGGTAAACAGGCTGTCAATAACATAAACAATATGTCCAAAATCGAACTAACCAGGAAGATTCTTCATGGATGATAAAAAATGTACAGTCTATTCAAGCGAAAAAGGAAAAAGTGGACATACGATATATAAATATTTAAGAGACATAACCTCCGAAACTGATTATGATGTTAATATACTAGGCATTGATGAAAATGCATTATTAAAAAAATTCCCTAAAGAAGCTTTTGATAAGAACTTTTTTTTCTACACAGAGTCTGTAGTAAATTACAATCCAAATCATCTTGATATTATTGAGCACGATAATTTTCGTGGTTTTATAACCCATTTAAGTAAAACATGTTCTATATTATGGGAGATGTATAAAAAGCCAGTATTTAAACTTGATCTTGGTATATTTCATAGAACAAAAGATGAAATAGACTTCATTAAAAAGCATATAAAAAAACAGTGTTTCTCTAGTGATATCAAATTTCTGTCAACAACAACATATAATGACACGCTTGATAGTAATTTCTTAAATAGAGGAGGTGCAATATCCGATATTCTAATGCAAAGGCTTCTGGATAATGAGTATAACGTAAGATTAACTCACAAAGGTCAGAACAGATTTAGTTTTAGCTCATATTATCCAGAAAAATTAACCCTGATTCAAAACTATATATCAGATAGTGAAATGCATGACTTGTTCTTAAAAAATTCATTTTATCTTTTACCTTCTGTTCAAGTTCATGCAGCATCGTTAACAATGGCTATGTCCTATGGATTAATTCCAGTAATTAGCGAAGGTTATGGTTTTGAAGAATATTGTAGCGATTTCAATTCAATTAGATGTTTTTCATATCCAGATAATATAGTAGTAAATGAAGGTATCAATCAAGACAATGTATCATTCATAGCTTATGCGGAAATTGATGCTTCATTTTTTGTTAAATTTGATGAACTATATTATGATAGAGAAAAATTGTATTTATTCAGAATGAATTCGTTAGGACAATACATTAGCAATTACAGTCCATACATGTCTAAAATTGGAATAGAAAATATCTTTAAACAGGCAATAACTTGAGGAAAACTAAATGAAAAAAATAGAATTTGGTGAGCTTAGGATTGGAGAAAAAGCTAGAGAAAATTTGAA
>Ga0208898_1002572_pt1 | contig 11074 bp, 11 predicted proteins | sample VirMetDEL_Mar_4_FD_184513 | JGI IMG/M metagenome (GOLD analysis project Ga0208898, IMG submission 184513) | Aqueous microbial communities from the Delaware River and Bay under freshwater to marine salinity gradient to study organic matter... | ecosystem: Environmental > Aquatic > Marine >...
TCATTTTAAAGCTCCGCAGAAAAGGCAATGTAGGCTCCAGATCCTTCAATTCTAAGCCAACCTGAAGTTCCTTGAGCTAAACCACTTACGTCGTTAATTCTAAGCTCACCATTATTAGTGTTTGCCCCAATAAGGTCTAAATTAATACTGCTATCAACACTACCACCGCTATAGTAAGTTAAACCAGAAGAAGGTGAAGTAAGTGAAGGACGCGCACGCATTGGAACTATAAATTTCTGAGCACCATAAGCAGTAGTCGGTGCCCAATTATGAAACATCATAAACCCATCGTCTGTCCCGTCATCACTTGCCAAAGCATTACCAAAATGTTGGTAATAACGCATACACTTTAGTTGTTCGTCGTGAAAACTCCGATGTTCAAACGGGGTAGCCTTGGAACCTAACTCTACTTGAACTCCAGTAATACCAAGCTCGTTGGAAGTGCTATCTAGAAAGTTGACTTGGTTGGGAGTTGAGTGATAATAAGAGCCGCCAAACCATGTGTCAGTTGTAGATGATTGATTAGTTGTTCCGTTTGCCAAAAAAATCTCAAAACGCCAACCAATATTATTTGTCTTTTCCCAAGTTCCAGTAGTGTCGCCAGGTACCGTATAAGTAATTGTTTGCCAATTACCATCAGCAACTGGTGTAAATTCGTGAATGTAGTTTCTATCTGCTACGTTATTGCGGTGAGTTATGCAATAAGTGCCCGCCTTGTTGGTTTTAAATTTAAAACTAACAGTTACTTCTTTTGCGTCACTAAGGCCATATTGTGCAGAAGCAAAATTATATCCTTCAATTTTTTGTGCAACGGAACTGTAGTCGTTTGGAGAAATAGTAGTGTCTGCTGTTGATGGTGATATTTTTAGCCAGTTGTTAAAACCTTCAGGTCCACCAGTAGTTTCATGACTGTGTACTAAAACTGCGGAAGTGTTTGGGCAAACTACTTGCCAACGGTCAACACCGTAGTTGTTAATATTGTGTTGTGAAGTGTGACTTGTACCCCTTTGCGCCACTGTCATCGCCCCATTGATGATGAGGTTTCTGTTACTTAGCGGACCAGCATTAGGGAAACCTAAGTCATTAATACTATCAACACCATAGACAGAACCAATACCTGCGGTTGTAACACCAGTGATACTTGAGTTTCCTGATGTTCCATCAATCGTAACTGAACCCTGACCAACTGTCAGAACTCCAGTGATTCTTGCATCACCATTTACCGTAAGAGCAGTCTGTCCAACTCCAGTCACAGTTGTGATACCAAGACTGGAGATACCTACAACGTTCACTCCATCAGCAAATGTTGGAGCTCCAGTCCCTTCTCTATTGGTATATCTGTCAGCTCTAATTCTAGACATCGTGAGACTTTTTAGTTATTTATTCAACTGGTCTGACAGGCCAAACAGGGTTAGTTGGATCAGTAGTGTTTGCAGGTAGATCCCGCAAGGCTTGGCGGTAAGTAGCCATCTCAGTAGTCAGAGTGCTGTCAGACAACGCCAGGTAATCGGTTTCAGCGATTAGACGGTTACGCTCTTGGCGTAGTTCTTTCCACTGATACTCAACTTCAAGTTCAGCGACTTTAGCCGCAACAGCAGCTTCATCAACTTCAATTTTGTTGCCGTCAGAGTCAAATGCACCATAAGTGCTACTAACTCTTACAGCGTTTGGATAAAGAAGATACGTAGCTTTAATTTTCATCCTGCTACCTCCATCAAAGTGAAGTGTGAAATTGGTCGCATTAGCTTGCTTTGATCGCTATCGTTTTCGTATAAATTTACATACACAGTTTGAGTTATGCTGCTTGCATGTCTAATCTTTACTGCATAAGTATATGTACCCGCAGAGCCAGGGGTATCTAAAAACATAGCGGTTATGCTTTCTGTTGAATCCTGTCTATCAGGATCAGAATACCCAAGGGCAGTAGCTCTAAACCTGCTACCATCTGCATCAGCAATTCCAATACTGGTTCCATCACGGTTAAATACAAAACCGTAACTAGGAGTAGTGGCCATCATGACCATGCTGCACATTATTAAGACCTTACTACCAGCAGAAACAGTAATTGATTTTTCAATAATGTTTGCAGAAAGTCCGCCAGAAACCAAAGCGTAACTATCAGCATCCGACTTAACTGTCTGAACAACCTGCAAGATATTTCCAGCACGCTCAAGGCGGTCAAGAGTACCTCCAGAACTTGGAAAGACAAAAGAATTTCCGTTACTCTTAAGATTTCCACCTATAGAAATATCAGTTCCAAAACCAACTGTTTTACCAACACCTGTTGTAATATTTCGATTAACACCATCAATTGTAAGATTATCTCCAACAGTTGTCACACCAGAGATAATGACACCTCCACCCACTGCCACCTGAATGGCAGGAGTAGAGGCATCTAAGTGTTCGATATTATTAGTCTTTAAGGTACTCATCTCAATATCTTTTTAGGTATTTATCAGAGTGCGTCTCTGGTAGCAATCAAGTGTGCCTTATATGCATCCTTGACTGCTTGTGTCCATGCAGCGTTACAAATTGCTTGAACGTCTGCATCTTCACCACTGATGTCAGTATCAGTCCAGTTGTCATCTGCATCAACTGAACCAGGCATCAGACAATGACGATGGAAAGTACGTGCAATCTCTGTACCGTCTCTCTCAACGATATCAGCTCTACGTACTTGAACTGCTTTGTATTTTCCGACAACTTCAATCTTGTCGTTTTCTTGTCTTTCAGAAAGTGCCATTAGGATAATCCTCCGAATTAAACAGGGTTAGGCGTGAAGTATTTATGAGCCGTTGCGGGCTTAAGTTGTAATTAAGCAGATTTAGTCGGCTGTTATGTAAGAGCCACCAAGAATAAGGTCAAAACCGTTGGTAATATCAGACGCTACAACAGAGCTTACTGAAATGTCAGCAGTGCCGGCGACTTTTCTTAAAAGTAACCAATTGGTATTTGGTTGAACTGTGGCATACAAAGTGCTGTGATTGCTTGTCAAACCAGAAAAAAACCCAACAGCTATACCATAATGAAGCTGGCCATTTGTATCAGATGCATAGGGTAAATTATCAACTGATACGCCTCCTGTGTTTGTTCCCTTAGAGCTGCATTGAATGTAGCAACTGATGTAAACAGTTCTTCCAATTTTTACATATTTTGCAGCTCTGCTTCCAGTGCTAACGGTAGTCGCACCGTTCTGGTCATTAAAGAACTTTGGCTGCCAGATGCCCTCTTCGTAATCATCAAAGAGTTCGTTGTTCATAGTGCCAGAGCCGTCAGCAGTGGCACTAAAGTCAATGCCGTTGCCGCTTGCAAGTACTAAGTTTCCACTACTGATACTGACTGATCCTTGGACCTCAATATCTGTACTAAATCCGACTGTCTGACCAACACCTGTAGTGATAGTTCTTGTTGTACCATTAATATCAATGTCACCAATACTAATCACACCCGAAGAACTTTCGGTCATTGAGGAGTGAGTAATAATTCCTGCAGTATCAGAATTCTTATAGAACTGATTAGCACTACCATTGCCACCAGGTAGTGTGATAGTATTATCACCAGCTACATCTGGAGCGTTGATATCAACTGCTCCAGAAGTTTGTCCTCGTAAACTCAGTCCCATGGGATTATACTTTTTTAGTTATTTATCACGCAGTGGTTGAAGAAACCAATGAATGCTGTGAACTTGGTATAGCATTTTGAATAATGACTTCATAGAAGAATTGAACACCATCATCACCTGTTGGATTGGTAATATCAATACTATATCCAAATCCTCCAGAATTATTAAATGCATAGTGACTTCCTGATGAATATGTGAATGCAAATGGCGTAGTTACTGTTGCATTATCAGAGGATGTACCACTTGAGTTAGTAAACACTCTAGACATAAACTGTGCAGCTACGTGATTAGATGCTGTGTCGGATGCAGTCCAAGAACCTGTGGCATTGATTGTAATCATTGCACTCGTTCTATCAGTACCCGTGAAAACAAATCTAGTTAATTGGCCAGCGTTTAATGTATCTCTAACATAATACTTTTTGATTGCACCACCTGCAATTTCCTCATATCTGTAGACTTCATTTAATGTAATGGAGTCGTCACCTAACTGTAAGGTAGAACCAGTTGATACATTGACATTACCATTAGTAGAGATACTTAGTCTTTCCGTATTATTTGTTATAATAGAAAAACTACCGGCATATTCAGTACCTACAGAAGCATTCTGAGTTGTTGAACCACCTCTTAATTCAACATTTCGAGTTCCATCACCAATTCTTAAAATTGGACTTGTTGAATTCTGAATTTCAACAGTTCCTTGAGGATTGGTAGTTCCGACTCCAACAGAACCAACACCACTAACTCTGACGGATTCGGATGAATTATTTGAGATTGAAATATTCCCTGCAGAAGGGAAGAATACACCAGTAGTTGTATCAACACCAACTAAACTTGGTGCTGCTTCCGTACTATAACCAACTGATACTGCAGCACCAGCAGATACTGCAAGACCATAAGGGAACTTAGGTGCCTTAACACCACTCTTATCTGTTATATTATCAACTCTTACTTTACCTTCACCATTGGCAAGAATACCAGGAGCATCTACATCTGTACCAATACCTAAAATGTCAGGAATAAAGTCATCACCATCACCTACAATCAGGTCTGCATCACCTTGTAGTACGATGTTGGTATATTGTGTATATGCAGCTGAAGCAGATGCTGGTGGGTCTACAGTAATAGTAGAACCAATCGTCAGGTTTGCATCAGTATAATATATCTTATTCAGCGGACTGGTAAGGTCATCTGGTAACAATGAAGTACCAAGACCACCAGGAGTACCAGTCAGGTTTGAGCCGTCACCATAATATTCGATTGCAGTAACAATCCCTAACCTGACATTAACAGGATTTTGAGGGTTAGTTACCGCAGAACCAAAACCAGCAAGATTACGAGCTCTTGACATTTTATCTACTTTTTAGTTATTTATTCAGAGTCAGTATGTAGTGGTTTGTGAGCTAAGAGGTTGTGTCATGTTAAAAATTAACTACCAATTTTCATGTAATAAACTGTTGATGACGGGACTCCGCCACCTGCGCTGTAGGTAATGTTGCTTCCGCTAACAGCAAAAGCACCAGAACCAGTCAACCCTGCAAAATTGGTGACTAAAGTTACATCAGTTCCAAAAGCAGTCCTACCAGCAAAAGCAATTATACCGTGCCTTGTATCACTTCCACTGTAGTTGCCCAGTATCGAATACAATAAATAAAGTTCACCCCTTCCAACGGTAAGAATTGTTGTTGAGCCACCAGCAACAGGAACACTACCTGTGGCAAAAGATGCTGCACGAATATCTCCAGCAGCAGTAATTTGTGCATTAGGTGAGCTTGGTAGGGTGCCTCCAATCATGAACCTACCATTATTGTCCAGCCTCATCCGCTCCGTCGGGGTGCTCTCTCCGTCGGCAGTAGTGGAGAACTTTAAGTAAGTTGGGCAATCTGAAGGTGTGTTCCAGCTTCCATCTGATACAGCCGCAATACTTGCACCCCAACCACCGCTTAAATCTTCAAAATTAATAATGCCTAATCCTTGAAGTCCACTAGCAGGGTTAGTGTTACCACGTCGTAGAGTTACCACTGCATCCGCTCCGCTTGACCCTGCTCCGCCTTGAACAATCAACAAGCCAGAGCCAGAGCCGGAAGACGTGCCAACTAACAGCCTGCCGGAACTGTCGATGCGTACACGTTCTGAACCATTAACCAAAAATCCTAAACTAGTACCAGTACCAACTGCACTAATAGTGACACCAGAACCTACAGTTCCATAATGAACACCAGACCTTGCAGTGACAATACCAATAGAATCTACGTTAGTTACATCCTCATAGGTCAATGTACCACCAATTGATACGCTCTGGTCAAAGGAATAATTGGTTGATACACCTGTAAATGTACCGTCGCCTGAAATTGAAATTGACATTTAATTACTCCTTACAGAATGACCCATCTTTCAGAACCAGGGATAGTAACTGTAACCCCAGCTGATACTGAAACAGGACCAACACTGACTGCACTGTATCCTGATGTTAATTGATAATTAGTTGTGACAACTCTCTGGTTCTCTTGGAAGACTTTATCAGATCCACCACCTCTTGCACCACCAGAGATTGCAATATCAATAGAACCATCACCCTTCAACGTGACTGTATTACCAGCACCAGTGAAGTTTAGTGTGGAAGTAATACCAATGGTTGTACCACCAGATTGAATGCCAACCTCACCAATACCATCAACACTTGCATAAAGGGTTCCAGTAACAACCAAATCACCACTGATAGTTTGTGATGATGCAGCACTTACAATTGCGTCAGGAACGGCAAAGACATCATTTAATACAAAAGATACTTCATCTCCCGCTTGACATCCAACATTCAATGTAACGGTGGATGCATCAGCAGCAGTATAATCAGTACCATTTGTGAGTCTTACACCATTTCTGAAAACAGAAATCTTATGTATCTCATACCCATCAGCAATAGTGAAGAGTGTCTGACCTGCTGTAGCAGTGACATCTATAGTCCTGAAGTTATTCTGACTTGATATAGGATTTCCAATGGCCATTGTAAACCTTTTTAGTTATTTATTATTCACCAGCAAGAGCTTCATCAGCTCTTCTACGCCATGGTGTAACTGGGATATTTTTCTTATATTTAAGTGGATTCAATACTTTATCTTTTGCTTCTAATACAATTGCCTCATTGGCATCCATATGTTTTTGTTTTTGAACTAGGTCAGCATCCAAAGCCCATTGAACAACTGTATCTTCTTCAAGGTCATCAAATGTTTGGAATGATGAAATACTATCAGTATTTAAATCAACAAAGATTTGTGATGTTTTTTCTGCTACCTTAGTCTCAGTAACTGTTGTCTCCACACCCTCACTTCCAGGTTCTTCATATACCAACTTAGTATATGTGTGGTCATAAGAAATTGATGAATGAATTCGAACAGTTACTTGTTCAATCACATCATAATTTGAATCAACCTGTCCTACGGTCTGTAGAGAAGGAATCGTAAAGTTGTGAGTAACTGAATTAGATGTGACAATCATTTTCTACAGTTTTTAGTTATTATTATTTAGAATTGGCAGTCTGGAATGGAGACTCTGCGAATGCAGCGAAGATGTAAGTTTCACCACTATTATTTCCGCCAAAACCCGATGCTTGTCTTATTTTAAATCCATTAGAAAGAAAATCAATATCGTGGGCACTAAAAGTTTCTATATCAGAAGTATTTGGAAATAAAACACCAGTGATTGGATTTGATGATTTTCTTGAACTGTCAAAAATATACCAGTTAGTAGCAACAGTTGATGATTTAATCATTACAAATGCTGGACGACCTCCCGTGTAAATAAAAGGTCCATCAGCACTTCCATTTCCCACATAACTTCCAAACTTACTGAATCCTTCTATTTCTGTCCAGCAGTATGCAACAATATCCTGACCACTAGTACCCGATGACTGGCCAGTTGTAGTGGAATTTGCAAGACCAAATGTATCATCATCAACTGAAGGCCATTGATTAAAGGCAACTTCGGTGGTGTTTAAACAAAGCGAATTATTAGGACTAGGAATTCCAGAATGATAAACTCTCCAATTTACTGCAGCATCTCTATTCTTAAGAATAATCATATTGGGTGCGGTATTCAATCCGTGCCCAACTGTTTGTAATGCATCATTACTTCCAGTTGAAGTCCAAGAAACAATACTAAACCCAGCATCCTGATTGACACTCACCACAGAAGGTATTGTGCCGTCTGTGTTTGTTGATGTGGTGCCTACTCCTGCTCTCCAACACCATGCCACATAATTTTGACCTGACTGATTTGTTCCTGTATATGTTGCAGTACTATAACCATCTTCATCAAAACTCATAAGACCACCAGTAGTAGTTGATTCTGTGGATGCGGTCATTGTTAGAAGTCTCTTTTCTGGACCTCTAACACTATCAAAAACAATATGACCTTCTGTGTTAGTTCTTGACTTTACCCAAACTAAATCGGGAGTAAATCCAACACCAACAACACTTCTTGAAGAACCTGTTCCAGTATAAAGTACAGTCTTAAAATACTCACCAGGATTCTTAGTCGCAGGAGTTGGTAAGTTGTCCTCACATAATGCTAGGAAACCACTTGGAGGTTCATACTTGAAGAGTCCTTTGCCGTTGCTGTCTGTGAAGGTTCCTGCGGTTGTGACTCCAGAGAATGTTGGGTTTTGTCCGAAGTTTACATCCCATTGTTTTGTCCCTGCGGCATTATCAAAAAATAAAGCTGGTGTATATGATGTGTAAGTAGAACCAAAACCAACTGCTGGACTTGTTCCACTGTCAGGGTCTCCACTATAAACCCAAGAACCATTCTTAGAAAACCACATATTTCTGGTATTCATATCAATGGCTACACCTATAACATCACCAGTAGTATAAGTTGTACCTGATTGAATTAAGTTATTATTATCATCATAAACAGATCCATCATTCCTATACGAAGTTCTATTTTGAGGATTATTAGTAAACCATTCTGCTGGTCTTATCCCAATAAGATTACTGCTTCCAGTTGATGTAGTTGGTATTCCTTCAAAATACCATTTTCCTGTAGAAAATCCTATACTACCAGTTGCTTGTCCACCATCACTTGTTGTCTGATTTAAAGTAAGATTTCCATTTGAAAAGTTTAAATCACTACCAGTTATTGTTGGATATGAAGGATTCAAAGTAGCAAAGTTATTCGCAGTCGTATCAGGAACTGCTCTCCAAGTCGCAATACCTACTGGTGTATAAGGTTTCGGAACATCAAAACCACCTTTGTATTTTGCTACGTTATACATTCTTATATCGGATACTAGTCCATCGTAATAAAATGTGTCACCATCACCAGAACCTCCAGATAAGTAATGACCACCGATAATTAATCTAGGATTTGATGAATAGTTTATATTTTGAGGAACATTAGTGACTTTTGCGGCAATACCATTTACATAAGTTGTAATATAACTCGTGGTTGCGGTTCCAACTTTTTCAAATGCAATATGAGACCATTGATTTAATGGTGGTCGTGTAGTGGTTCCTGAATCATTAACGTTCCAATCACTACCAGTATATGACCACAAGTGCCAAGGATTTCCAGAAGAATCAAGAAGTAATTGAATTTGATTAAAATCTGTTGCATCTCCAAAGTTAAATAAATTAGATCCACCAGTACTTCTTGATGCTGGATTAAACCACCCCTCAATTGTCCAGTTTGCGGTGGTTAAATTTAAATCATCAAAAATATTATCATCAACAACCCTAATATGTCCTCCTGCATGGGCGCTTCCATTACCATCTATATAACACGCACTTCCATAATAATTAGTTGAAGAACTTGCATAACTTACAATTGTCGGAGTTGTTCCATTGTATGTGATTAATTGAACGTCCTTTGCTGTTTGAGAAGTATTAATAATATGGGAATAATCACCAAATCCTGTGCTAATTCCACTATTTGTTCCATCAGTACATAGACCACTATTTACAAATGGTATTGCCAGAACCAAGTTTGCAGCATAAGGATCTGCTCTTAAGACATCAGTATATCCAAGTCCCGTTTGTGCTGTGGATGTAATAGAAACTTTTGGTTGTGGTAAATCTTCTTGAAGTTTGATAATACTATTTGGTGTGGTATGGAAGTCAGCACCAAAGTTGGAACTATCATTCATAGGAAGATAGAAACCATTGACTCCAAAGCCACCATTGCGTTCAATTTGTGCTTTGATGACTCTTGGTGTCTTTGGAACCCATTGTCCTGGTCTGAAGTCAGTTGCTTGTGTAGAACCAGCAGAGATATAACCGTTTCCGTCCTTATAGAAACCAAACACATCTGGTGTGAGTGCTTGACCGTCTACGAAAAAGACATCAAACATTTCGCTTTCAGTAGCAAAAGTAGTTGATCCATCAAATAGTCTTCCAACTCCATGCATTGTTAAACTATTAACCCAAGTATTATAATTTTGAGTAACAGTGTATGATTGAAAACTAGTAAGGTTTATGCCATTAACATACATTTTTACTCTATTTTCACTAGTTTCTTTAGTAGTATCTACAGAAACTACAACATTCAACCAAGAAGATACATCTCTTCTTGCTTCCGAAGTCTGCACTTGAAGTTGAATTGACGAAACAACCTCTAGTAATCCCACACCAAGAGTTGCATTTAAATGTATACCCCCCCAATTCGCAGATAGACTTCCTGCAGAAAAAATATAACTATCATTGGAAATTTGATTTCTTTTTACCCATCCACTCCAAGTCCAAACCTTACGATTACCAGTGCTTGTAGGAGTTCTCTGTAAATATTCGTTTGCCATTATGTCTTACCTCAACCTAAGATTGTAGAACCAGAAGGGAAGTAATCAGTGATGATTTCTACCCAGTTTGTACCGTCGTATACTTCTAACGCAGTATTTGAAGAGTTCCATCTCATATATCCATTATATGGTGTTGATGGTCTCTGAGCAGTAGTACCAACAGGTAATGCAAAACCGTCAGTAGTATTTCTTGTATCAAGTGCAACAGCAGGAGAAGTAGAGTTAATACCAACTCTATTTGTAATTCCGTTTATAGTTACTGAACCTGTACCAACTGTTAGAATACCAGTGATTCTTGTATCACCAGTCACAACCATCTCTGTGGTTGCACCTCCAATGACAACATTTGATAATGTAGAAACACCCAATGGACTATTAATACCACTGGAGTTAATAGTAGTAACACCAACTAAAGTAGAACCAATACTAACACTATCACCAACTGTGGCAATACCAGTGATACTTAAGTTGGTAAACTCATAAGTATTTGATGCTGTGATGTTTTCAGCGTCAATACGAGTTGCGGTAACCACACCAACATTCAGGTCGGTAGGTTGTCCTATCGCAGTAGTAAAACCTGATAATGTACTTGCTCTAGACATCTTGGTGTGTTTTTAGTTATTTATGTTTGCCTGTTAAACTTGATACTCATGATGCACCTCCTT
>Ga0208898_1002574_pt1 | contig 11069 bp, 5 predicted proteins | sample VirMetDEL_Mar_4_FD_184513 | JGI IMG/M metagenome (GOLD analysis project Ga0208898, IMG submission 184513) | Aqueous microbial communities from the Delaware River and Bay under freshwater to marine salinity gradient to study organic matter... | ecosystem: Environmental > Aquatic > Marine > Coastal...
CGTACCGTCAGGATTGTACTCAGCCTGCACATCCACTAGCGCGGCTTGAGGCTGCGCGGACTTGAGTGTAGCAATCTCCTGCTTGATTGCAGCAATTTCTGCATCCTTGTCCTCGACCAGTCGGAGAAGGTATCCAAACACATGCCCATAGGGGGTATTGGCAACAGTGTTGATGCCGTACTCGACGCAGGCATGGCGTCCGTCGCTCACAGCTTTAGAGGTCGGAATCGCTTGGCCTTTGGTATCAAACGAGAACTTGCGCATCAATCACTCCTTTTTTCGCCGTCTTCGCCCTCGATGTCTTGAAGGGCATCGACCATAACTTTGTTCATGTGATCGTGGAACCCGTTCATCCTCTCGTTGTCGAACATGTGAATGAGAATCTCGCCGTTAGGCTTGCCCTCTTTCAACGCCTTGATAGCATCAACGCGCATCTTTTCCAACCTGACAGCTTCATCGCGGGCTTCGTCTCGCGAAATGAAGTTCATCGGCCAGCCGTAATTCAACCGCATCTGCGCTGCCTTGATCGTCGCGTTGATGTGGGCTTCGCTTACGAGCGAGCTTCTGATTTCATCTGCAATGTTCGCTGGCAGAGACGACTTGTAGATGCGCTCGTCATTCTTGATGACGTTGGCTTCGTGACGCATACGACGTTGCAAAGCCTCCATGTAGGCCATGGAGTCTACAGCGTTAGGCATGAACCAGCCGACTTCCTTTCCTGCAACTTCCAACGGACTGAGTTCTGCACCGTATACATTTTTGTACACGGGCTTGTCGTTCATAATCGCGCGGACTTGTTCTGCCGTTCCAGACAGTGCGCGTCCAAACGGCATGACAATCGGGACTTCTCTTGTAAAGCCGATGTTCTTGACCTGCAAAGTAGAGGGAAATGTTGCAAGCGTAAGCGAGCGGAGCGTAGCCTTGGCCCAAGGAGAAATCCCTGGGTCACCAGGCATCGGCATCGAACCTGGGTCGTTGAAGTTCTTGTTCAAACGATCAATCTGTTGCGACAAGACAGGGCCGTATACGCCGAACTGGAAGAAGTAATCGCCACCAGACCTGTCAGGGTTGATCTGGTGAAAGAACGTCCTGCCGCCAGTAGGATCAACCAGACTCATGTTCAACGAAGACTTCTTGTCGCCGAGCCTGTCTACCCAGGTCTTGGGCCAGCCCATTTCCACAAGCGACCGTTGAACATTGTCTAGGGTTCCAAGGGGCATTTCCGCAACCGCAGACCGTTGCAGGTGCATCTTGGCCAACCTGCCTTTGTACGCAGAGTCTCCGAAGTCTTCTTGCAGAACAGCGTGTTCATTTCCTGCGCGCAATCCTTGTTGTAGGACGTAAGACATCCAGAGGTTTGGATCGTTCAGTACGCGACGGGAATTCTTGCTCAACTGCCAAACACCGAAGTTGAAGAACATCGGGGTAGTGAACAAAGCAAGTGGATTGTTGGCGATAGCGCGGACAGTAGGGTTGGCTGTTTCATGCCCGTAGATAGCTTCCCTTGTAAAGATAGCTGCACGATCAGGAGGCAAGCCGAGTTCTCTACGCGCCAACGTGTACGACCAGATAGCGCGCTCGCGCTCCATCTTGGCGGCAGCGTAGGTGATCGCAGTCTGGTGCAGATGCTTGTTGAGGTTGGCCATGTATTGAGACGGCCAGATAGTCGGATACTCAGGGTCGTTGACTCGCAGATCCGATGCCTTTGCCTGTTCAATTGTCTGATTGATGCGGTCGTTTGCTTGCGCAACCTCCGATGTCAGACGGGCAACCTCTGCGTTTGCGGCTTGTTGCGCAACAGGATCTTTCTGGTTCTTGGCAATTTCTACCTTGCGTCTTTCTTGCAAGATGCGCGCTTCTAGCATCTCGATTTCATGTTGGTTCTCAAGAACTACCTTCTCAAAGTTGCGCGTCTTGCGTGTGTCGTTGAAAGCTTTCCAGATCGCCATCGTGCCGCCGCTGATCGTCTTGGCGTATGCACGGGTGTACATAGCAGCGCGGCCAGCGGCGCCAATCCTGTCCATGGGATTGGTAGCTTCGACCGTGGCGTTGTGGATGTAATCGCCTGTGCGCTGGACTACGCCGCGCATGCTTTGCGGCAAGTCGTTCAACACCGAAGTAGTTCGAAGGTCAAACCCCTGTTCGATCATCTCCTTCATTTCAGGCGAAAGCACGGCGCCTTCAGGAGAATCGACTGTGCGGTCAAAGCGGTCAGATGCTGCTTGGACTTCAAGCAACACTTTCTTGCCTTTGCCGCTGTACGGAGTTTGTCCAGTCGCCGCCATTGTAATCAGCGGGTCGTTTGTCGCGTTTGTCCGCAGGTATCCGTATGAGTTCAACATGGTGTGCGTAAACCTGTTGAACTTCAGTACCTCGCCACCCAAGTCTGTAAACACTCGCGCCCAAGGCTGAGAATCACCAAACTTCTGGAAGGCATCTCGCACCATGCCAAGCTGGTTAGCGACATCGGAGCGGATGTACTTTGTTGCAAGTTTTCCATAGACAAAGTTGTACGGATCGTCGCTAGCGGCTTGTTTACGATCTGTAACGCGCTTTGTATTTGGTTTTGTGTACCCAGGTCGAGGAGTGTCTGACGTCACACCAAGGGCAACTAGCTGGTCAGTAATTGCTGCCATGTTGGCCAGGTGCTTGTTGACGTTCATCGCGCTAATAACCGTCATGGCCAACGCGTCGTGCAGCGAAATGTCTCCACGGTTGACCATGTCAGTGAACCGCTCGTTGCTGGACTCTTGCGATAGCCTGCGCTTGAACCGCGAACTCTGTATGACCGTTGCAGCTTTGCCCAAAGCTGGCGATTCGCTTTCCATCTTGCTGATGAAATCTGCAAGTTTGGAACTTGCATCTATGGCATCCGTAAACGCACGCGACAGGTACATGTCGTATCGCTTTGCAATTACCGCAGGGTCGTAGCCGTAATTCTCAGCTGCCTCGATAGCGGCCTGGTTCAACAGGTCAACAAGTTGACGGCGGAGTCCACCTGGCTTGTTGGAAAACGCAGCCAGCGCTTGGATGTGTGCAGGCGCAGTCGGGTTTGCAGCCATGCGCGAAAGCGGTTGAGAACGCAGCATGTTCAACACACGCTCTTGACCCTGTGGGCTGCTGCGCAAATCGTCGATCAGGTTGTTGTACAGTTGGAACGTATAGTCTTTGCGCAGTTCACCAAACTCAGGAATGCTGATGTCGAACACAGTCCTGCCCATTTGGGCATCTTTCTCCCTGATGGACTCCAACGCACGCACATAGCCTTCTCGCGCCATGACTTCGCGACCTGGCGTCCAGCGGTACACGTTGGTTCCGATAGCAACTTGCTTCTTGTTTGACCAGAACGCATCCGCAGCGGCGAAGAACGCGGGATCGTTCCTGCGCGAGGTAATGAACGTGTCGATAGCCCGAACCAAAGCAGCAGCTTCTTGCGGGTTGGACTTGGCAATCTTGTCCTGTATTTCTGACAGGACTACAAACGGATCTGCTTGTTGGACTTGTTCCTTTACGCCTCTGAATCCTTCAATCTGCGTTGCTGTTGCTTTCTCGTTGCGCAGCGATTCAAAGATGAGGAACGGGATAGCGTGTTGAGCCGTCTCTACGTTCATGCCGTTGGCGACAAACAATTCGCCCAGGTTGGTAGCAATCTGCCTGCTATCCCTGTCCAACACAGGAACGTCCCGCATCGACGTTGTTTCGCCAAGGGTGCCTTCGATTGCCTGGAACTTCTGCAACGCTGTTGCGCCGTCGTATTTGGGATCGGCCAGTTCTGTTTCAATATCGCGTAGCAGGTTGTAGTCGTGTACGGCAAGTTTAAGCTTGTCTGCTGCTTCACTACGGTTGGCGTATTGCGGCGCCCTAGCAGCCGCTACAGCGCGTTGCTTCTGCATTTCCCGCTGTGTGACTACGTCGAACGCAAACTTCTGCCAAGCAGGCTCAACGCGCTCTTTGCCGTAACGCAACACATCGACCGCACTGTCTCCGAGTTTGGCGCGCATTGCGTCGTTGTATTTCTCTGCCGTAGTAAACGGCTCAAACACAACGCGACCCAACTCGTTCAACTTGACAGGTTCGCCTTTGATAGTGCGGACGACTTCCACATCTACAGGCACAACAGCTTCAGATGCAGGTGCGCGCGCAGGTGCAGGGGCAGGGGCAGCCTGTGCAGATGGTTGGGCTTGTTGCGCAGGTTCAACTGGACGTACAGGGATTTCTTTGCCGCCGACACGCAGAGCGCCTTTAGCCGCGTGAGTGAGAGGTAGAATAGTCTCTAGCGGGTACGCGGCAAAGGCTTCCATCGCTTTGTCAAACGCAAGCGGGTCTTTGTTGGCCTTGCCTTTGATAAACGTGTATATCGCTGGATTCAAACCAAAGGCCAAACCTTTCACGGTTTCTTCGGCTACAGCTTCAATATCATTGCGCCATTCGGCGTAGAGCCGTGAGCGTGGAGCGTTCAAGGCTTTGTCGAATGCTTGAATTGCTTCTAAAGATTCAGGGTTTTTTTCTAGACGTTTGCCAGCGTCATCAAGATTCTTGTCGTACTCTTCTGCAAATAGCTTCTCTGAATTAGACAAATGTCGAGCTGTTTCCTTTCCAAACATTGCTTCAGCCAAAGCATGGTGGCCCATATCGTACAGAGATGTGGCGCCAAGGCTGGCCATCGTTGACGACGCTCCGCCAAGATACCGTCCAGCGTATACTGCAAATTCCAAAGGAAGGCTGACTACAGAGCCGAGAACACCTACCGCGCCAGCAGAAACATTGGCTGCTGCTTGGATAGCAGAGCGCGCGCCAAATCCTCGCAACTTGCGGTACTCAGGCAAGTCAGATTCCCGCGAAGCCATCTGCATGTCTTGCGAAGCCTGGGCACCTGTAGGCTTTACAGGCCCAAGAATTTCGGTAGGCAGTGCAGCTACTGGCTCGCCAATCAACCAATGCCTGGCTTTCTGGACGTAGGAGCCGACAGGAATACCAAAGACCTCAGACTCTGTAAGGTCTTTCTCTGCACTGGCTAGCGCAGATGGTTTCTCTTGGACTTGCGTTTGAACAGGAACAGAAGGCGCTACAGGTGCTGTTGCAACGGGCTTCGATTTGCTTAACGCATTCAAGAATTCTTGTTCGTCATTGACAACGGGTTTTGATTTGTTCAACGCATTCAAGAATTCCTGTTCGTCACCAACAGTCTTTGGCTGTTGCTGAGACGCGCTAAGTGCTTTCAGAAATTCCTGCTCGTCGCTCATGTCAACCGCCTACGTCAGACCAAGAAGTCCCGTTCCACGTTTGATATTTTCCACCCGACTTGCGGAACCACATACCAGCCTTGTCGCTCCATTGAGCGTCTGGCGAAGGCTTGTTGCCAGCAGGTGCCGTTGCGCTTTGAGAAGGAGCCGGCGCTGCTGGCGCTGGTGATTGAACAGGAACAGAAGGTTTTGGTGAACTACCCAACAATGCCAACTGGTTGAGTGCTTCTTGTCGTTTTGCTTTGACGTCTTCACCATAATCGTTTTGTGTTGCTTTGAGAACTGCTTCCCAAGCATTGATTTTGTCTCTAGGCGAAGCACCGGCTTCGGTAGATTTTGCTTTGGCTTCATTTCGAAGACGTTCCAACCTTTCTGCATATTCTGCTTTTCGCTCAGCCGATGCAGTATCTATTTCAACCTTGGTTCCGCCCAGAGATACGTCAAATATTGACTGTCCACTCTTGACGGCATCCAAAAATTCAACTCCCGACTTTCCGCTTTTTTTGATAGCCAATTCGTAGGCTGCAAGCGATTTTCGCCATCGTTCTTTTTGTTCTGGCTCAACAGGAACTTCTCGCGATAGTTTCAAGTATTCCTTTTGCAAACTGGTCATGTAACCAGCGCCACCGCCACCGCCTGTACGCTTAGGAGCGTACTTGGCCTGCATCTGCATCTTGTACGCAAGGCTGTCGCGCTCTGCCTGCTCTCGCGCCTGCATCTCTGCAAGGCGCTGTTGGTGCTGCAATTGCATCTGCTCAAGGTTTGCAGCCCGTGCGGCAGCCCTGTCGGCGCTGTGCTGCCAGTCGATAGGCAACCTGGTCGGCTGCTGGGGAGCGAGCGGCTGGATGTCGGCTAGCTCTTTGAGCGTGGCTGCCTCTTGAGCAGCAGCCTGCATCTCTTGCTGAGCGCGGATCTGCCGCTCTTGAGCATCGCGTGCAAGTTCTTCACGGCTACTTGTAAGCGCCATCTAGTCCCCCTGCTTTATTCAAATTCGCTAGTATCTACACCAGCCGCATTGAGCGCATCCATAATGGCTTCGTTGTCATCGCCCCAAGTGTCATCAAGCACATCTTGAAGCAACGACTTGTAGGTTGCTGCAAAGTTCTTGAGCGTCTTCTTGTCCATCTTGGTGATCTTGTCCACCATTTGCGATTCAGCACCAAGAGCATAACTGTTGACCAACTCACGCATCTCATTAGCAAAGCCTGTGAGTTTCTCAGTCTTGGTAGTTGTGTCGCCTTTGCCACTGAGAACTTGAAGCATTTGCCCAGCCGTAGGGTTGGGGCCGTATTGATTGACGATGTCAGCAGCAATAAGGTTGAAGTCTTCTTCGTCCAGCCCCAAGTCCAAGTCTTTAGCAAGACCGACAATGTCCATCTTTGCTTTCCTGACAGATTCTGCGTACTGCATCTGCCCTTGGAACTGCTGCTGCTTGGCTTGCTGCTCAAGCTGAGCGCGTTGCGCTTGGTATTCCATTTGGGCAAGCTGGTTGGCGTAGTTCTGCGACACTTGGGCAATGTTGCCGCCACGGCCAGCAAGCTGGTTCTGAGCAGCCATCATCGCGTTCTGCTGACGCATTTTCTCGTCCATCAGTGCACGCTGGGCAGTGTCGTACTCGCCACCCACATCGTAGTACTTGCCCATGCCCTCAAGTTCTTTGAGGTAGTCGTATCCCGTCGCGGTTGGCTGTGGAGGCTGTGCGCCCGTTGCAGCGCCAACAATTGTCGAGGTTTGCTGCTGCCCATAGTTTTGAGGCATCAAATCGAAAGACCCTGTTCCACCTTGGACTCCTCCGCTAGGAAGAAATCCTTTCTGCGGAACAGGAGTCAACTGCGGAGGCGGCGGTGTCGATGCTGCTGGTGTAGCCGAATACATGCCCTGTTGCGGGATGCTTGGCTGTCCAGCGGCTTGTCCTGATGGTTGCGGCAAAGCCTGTCCGCTAGGAGGGACGCCAGCTTGTCCTTGCGAAGACGGTTGCGGCAATCCCTGCCCTTGTCCTTGTCCAGGTGCAAAGTAGCTAGGCCCAGCCTGCTGTTGCATCTGGATCGGCGTTGCACCTGGAAGGGACGGCCCACCTGGTTGAGCAAACTTCGTAGTGACCGCAGGAATAGCGACAAACCCTGCAACCGAGGGAGACATCGGCTGCGGCGCAGTCTTGTACTGTGCGCCCTGTACGGCCCCTCCATTGAGGGTTCCACCACCAGCTAGCGGACGAGCAGTCGGCTGGGGAATGTTTGTCTGTGCGCGCTTGTGTTCAAACGGCTGCTGCGCACGTTGAGCAGGAAGTGCGCCTGCGTTGGCACTTGTCTCGCCAGAGGTCGGATAGCCTTCTTGCTGGGCGATGCCGTTGCTCAGACCTGTCTTGCGTGGGTTGCCTAGCATCTTGCACCTCTTACGAACGAAGCGGGTTCTTGATGTTGATCTGCGCAGAGCATTTGCTGATTTGAACACCAGCGCCAATTGCTTCAACTTCCAGACGGATCCAGTCGCCATCAATGATAGCTGGCAGATTGTTCAACACTGCCGTCTGGCAGTATGCGCTTTGGCTTGGATCCAAGACAAGATCGGCAAGCGTGGTGTTGGTCGGGTCGAACGTGATAGGAAGCGCCAAATCAACCCAGACATCTGTATTCTTTGGGCCAGACACGTTGGCTGGCGTACACTTCTGCCACTTGACGACTACCGATTGTCCAGCACCAAGTGGTCCAGGTGCAGGCAGCACAAGCGTTGCAGTCAGTTCAATTCCGACAGGAGTCCCGCCGACGTTGAGTTTCTGATAGCCGCTGTACAGCGTACCAGCACCTGGGCCAATCGCGCCGACTTCGCCTTGACCAGACCAAGTGTACTTGTACTGCAACAGGTTGTTCGACGGGATCGCGCGCAGAAAGTCCACAATCGTCTGGAAGTTCTGCATGACGGTATCTGCGACTAGCGCATCTCCCGCCTTGATGAATTGCAGCTTTGGCCCGTATGCCATCTGTGACCCCGCTATCGTATGTTGATGATGCCTGCGTTTCCGTTGGCGGACTCCGTCAGGTTATCAACCCAGCGGTAGTCTACGACAAAACTGCCGACAGTGCGACTCCACATGTTGCCGCATGCTGTGCCCCAAATTGCACCGTCTGCCCAGTACACATCACTGTCGCCTGCCTGCCTGCTTGCGTTCTCAAGAAATCTGTTGTTCTGCGCCGAGCAGTAATCGCCGTCTACCTGCAAGCCCCTAGGCCCAGGTGTCGAGAAGATACAGCCATCGACTAGCGAAGCGTTGCCAGATACAAGTACGGCTGCGCTTGTAGGCCCAGCAGCTACACGATCTGTGCGTTCAAACGTGACATTGCGGACGTCGCATTCGTCTGCTTGCAAATCCATCAGCAAGCCTTCGCCTTTGATGATAGCCCCAAGACCTACAATGCTGATGCTGCGGATGACGTTGATTGTCGTGTAGGCATCGTAAATGCCTGGCAGCAGCAAGACGGTGTCGCCGTCTTCGCACGCCCTGAGTATGTCGTCTAGATCATCCGATGGAGAGCATACAACCCCGCACATGTTCCGTAGCCGCGTGCGGTCTTGGTACAGTGCGCGCAATGCGGTATCTACAGACAAGTTGCCTGTAGGCAAGGATGCAGTCGGGAATACTGTGCCGACGTTCCTGTTGCTGGGAAACCGCACTATCCCCTCCGCGTGCCGTAGTTGGGGTTCATCTCGACAGAGGTCGAAAGGATGAGCGTAGGCGAAGCATTTGCCTCAAGGACGACCTTGGACAAGGCAATGCGGAACCACTGCGTCACGCGGGAAGGAATGTCGATACGACGGTCTACAGGCGCAAGAGGATACCAGCGCTTGATCCAGCTGTTCTGCCATCCAGGCGGAAATGTTCCTGTGCCGCCGTACATGCCTGATACAGGTGCACCTGGTGCATCCTGCCAGTACGAAGCGCCAAGTTGGCTGTCGCGCCAAGTGCTAAGCGCCTGCTCTGAAGTCACAGAAGTCGTGTCTGTGCTGTTGACCACATCCGTGTGGCCGTCTTCAGGGATGATGTGCAGCGTCAATTCAGGAACGAACATGTCCACTTCGTTGGGGCGAACACCCATTGTGCGCATGAACAGACGGCGTTGCAGTTTGTGTTCGCTATCGCCAAGGAACACAGGCGCAGAGATAGCCAAGAACGCGAATCGGTTCTTGTCAGGCAGCGATGTAGAAGCGTACATAAAGGCGTCGTCTGTATCCCCGCGCAATACGCAGATGCTCATCGACGGCACATCTGTCGTATAGCTTTCGTATGCGTAGCACTGAGCAAAGATCAGCGTGGGGTCAGCTTCGGATACCATCAACGTGTGGCGGCTTACAGCAGCACTCTTGGGCGCACTGAAGTTGGGTTGCCAATATTGATCAGGCACCGCACCAGCAAGGACAAACTCAGGTGTAGCAGGCTCGACAGAATCAATCCACCACTGGTTGCTAGTCGGACTCCAGCACAACACCAAGTCGTTGCTTTCTTTCTGCGTTCCAGACGTCACTGAGATAGCGACATATCCGTTGGCTACGTTCCATACAGCGCAAGCGTCATCTGATTTGGTGGTCAAAGCACGGAAGGGAAGCGCAGCAATTTCACCGACGTCATAGGTAGGTGTAGTGAAGTTCCAGCGCCAGAAACCTTGCGTTCCTTCGCGGAACAACATCTGGATCTGCTCTGACACAATCTGCGGGATACCGCTGCCATCCCAGCCGTAGACATTCGTGTCGCCAAGGAACACAAGCAAACCCTGAGAGGTCTGACAGAAGGCGCGCTTGCCCATGCAGCCAATGCTGGTCGATACAATCTGGAAAGAAATCTGGTTCGCTACAACGATTTGCCCAGAGATTACGCCCATCTCAGACTGCGACCAGATGACAAGACGGCCTGTGTGCGAGGCCATAGCCGAAATAGGATTTGTCAAAGGCGCTTGAAATATGCCTGCAATCTGGAAGCAGTTAGGCAACAGCGGATCCGAAACCATCATGTAGTACGGATTGAACACAACACCGTTGTCGTCTGGCGTGATCAGCAATGGCCCAGGTTTGCTGGGATCTGGACGCACAGGAGAAGCGGAGTTGTTGACACGCACAGCTTTGTCGAAAGCAATCGTCGTGCCCTGCTCAAAGCCAGAAACAACTAGGCAGTCAAGATGCACAGCAAGGATGCTGGCGCCGTAGATTGGCCCGACTGCATAGTTGCCTGCCGTTGCGTTGTTGGCGTTTCGAAATGCAGAGACAATCTCAGGACGATGGATAGAGCGCAGAGGTTCCCAACGCCACAGGTAGCCACCGTTGCAGAAGAACACCGTATCGACAAAGCGGACAAAGCAATACGTCTTGTCTGTCGGGTCAAACAACATGCTGTTGAAGTTGTCAATCAGCTTGCCGTTGACCGATGGAACTAGAAGTCCTATAGCCAAGTTGGCTTGGTCTAGGACTTTCTGTCCACTGGTCGTCCAGATTTCAAACTTGTTGTAAGCAGCGCCATCGTTGCGAATGCTGAAGATCCACTCGTCGCCTGTAGGCGAAGAGAACAGAAACGATCCTAGCGGCTTGCTTGCATCTACTACAGCCACTTCCCAGTCGTTGACCTGATAGGCAAAGCCGTCTGGAGAAGATGGATCCGCAACAGTAGAGTAGGTCTGCGGTGCGCGCATGATTTCCCAACCTGGGCGCGTCTGCAGGACTCCATCGACAATGCGTCCGTTGACAAGCAAAGACCAGTCTACAGGCCGCTGCTCCGCAACGGACAACTGCATCGAGCCTTGCTGCGGCTGGTAGTTTACAATGCCCATCAGCCCACCCCGCGTA
>Ga0208898_1002575_pt1 | contig 11067 bp, 13 predicted proteins | sample VirMetDEL_Mar_4_FD_184513 | JGI IMG/M metagenome (GOLD analysis project Ga0208898, IMG submission 184513) | Aqueous microbial communities from the Delaware River and Bay under freshwater to marine salinity gradient to study organic matter... | ecosystem: Environmental > Aquatic > Marine >...
ATACAACAAAGGGAGGAATTTGATCCGACTGATTTACCCAGTCAAAGATCTTTTCCTCCCTATACGGTGTCCAGAACTCTTGAGCTCTGAACCAAGTAAACCAGTCAGTGTCACTCTTGATCAAGTTGCAATCTGCGCAGGCAGCGATCAAGTTCTCTTTAGTCGTCTTGCCTCCACGCGCTTTGGGAACAACGTGGTCAAGAGTCGAGGGTTTTGATCTGCCGCAGTAGGCGCAACAGCCCCACTCATCTAATATTTGTCGTCGGAACTTCTTACGTGCAGATCTTTTTTGTAAACATGTGAGATCAAAAATAAGGTCCCGTTCGCTCACAAACGTGAGTGCGGCTGAATTAAGTCTAACGGAATCAAGAAAAGGGTCATCAAAGTTATTGAAATATTTATTCGACCAGTAAATCAATTTATGTTAACTTACTGGTAGTCAAAAATACACAACATGAAGTTCCCTGATCTCTATGAGTTCTCTGTGGGAGAGAATATAGTAAATTTTTTTAATGAAAAATTTGATATTTATAGTAAAAATACAAAATATTTACGAGACAAAAATACTTGTTTAACTGTTAATGGAGTTCAAACATGGAATATTTTAGCCTTCAGGCAAAAAGATATTTTTGAAAAATTGAATGAGCTAAAACCAGAGTTAGAAAAAAAATCTAACACTCAATTAGATTACGTCTGTTGCCATCTAATTGAATACAATAAAGGAGGCTATCAACTGCCGCACAATCATGAGGCTACTGAAAATTTTTCGGTAATTATATACCTCAACGACTGCATTAAAGGAGGAGAAACTGTATTTAAATTAGAAAAACTTGGAGAAATAGTAATTAATACAGTAACACCAAAAAAAGGAAAAGCCGTATTGTTTAACTCTTCAATAGTTCATGAATCAAAACCGTGCCTAGAAACTAAAAGAGTTCTTGTAGTAGGTACTAAATTTGTTTAATTTAATGCTGCATAAACTAAATAATGGTACTGTATATGTATCTAAGTAGCTGTTATATAGAAATAAACTTTAGTATGTGGTAAACCTAAGCTGCTCGACGAACTTCCACTTAACGTCACAGGGGGTGTACTGCTTGTTCCATATCCACTCACCACCGTGGCGGTGGTAGGGACGTCACCGTTATTCGATTGATATTGAGTAAAAGCCGCATTACCGGCTGTATAGTAAGTCTGATCAAACTCTTGAGAATCTAGATGAAAATGTAGCTCTAACTCAGACGCTTGGTACGATCCAATACCAGATGTAGTAGGTAACGATCCAGAAAGAGCAGTTCTACTGGCTACATCCGGATCAAAACTATTTACATAAGTTGTTTGGCCCCGAAGCGCTATATTATTGAGATCAGGTAAGTGTATATTTACATCATCGCTCCCATAAGAACCACTGGGCCACACTGTACTTAAAGAAGAGTATGTTGATCTCGAGTATGACTTACCGTTGCAAAGTAAGTAAACAACTCCGTTAGGAGCGGTAAAAGCATCACCTAGGTGGACGGGAAAGATTTTAATACTACCAACAGTCACGATTAAATACTCCCCTCAGCCACAAGGTAATATAACACGCTGATATTCCTGTGTCTTGTTTCGGCTCCACCTATATTGCTAAGACTAGAAGGAGTAGTCCCTGCTTGCTCGTGTTGTAAGCTATACAATTCCTGAGAACTTCCATTAGGGGTGTAATAAACGTTTGTACGAGTGTGTACGTGCTTACCTAAGGCATCTCTTAAGTAACCAGATATACTAACGTCAGTACCAGAGACTGTAATGTAATTTGAGGAAGAAGCTCCGCGAATAAACAGACCTGTTAAGTCGGGAACATTAAATGTTGTAGATCCGTCTCCGGCACCATAAAGTACTCCGATTCGACGAAACAAATCAGGGTAGTCTGCTCGACTTAATTCTTGTCCGCTAGGAATGATGTATGAGAAGGGTACGACGCTTAAAGAAGGCACGTCCTCCGGTTGATAACTAGGGGTTAAAATACTAACTAGGCTGCCCACGGGGCACTCAGGTAATGCTTTATTTACTAAACAATGAATTAGTTGGCGGTGTCTACCTTCGTTAGACCCCTCTGTGTTCGTGTTGTTGTTATTTTTAGTTATATAGGTCGTCGTAGTGGTGTTACCTCCACCGTAAGGGCTTCCTCCCCCATTTACAGCAAATGAGTTATATATACCTGTAGCAACATTTACATTGTGAGTATGGTTAGGTAATACACTCTGTACTTGATACTGAGATGGATAAGATAGCCCAGAAGTTGTAGTACCGACTAAATAACTATATGACTTGTTAATATCGAGAGTACCAAAAGTATTAGAGCCGTCACCGGCACCAAAGGTAGTGCCGTATTTTTCGTACAGACCAGAGTAAGTCGTTCGACTAACTGTGGCACCAGAAGCTATAAGTAAACTATTTCCATAGGAAGCTGTATTGTTGACTTCGTCTATAACACCAGTAGCTAATACTTGAATAATTTCACCGATTTGAGCAACATTAGGTACACCTGGAACATATGCCTTAGGCCACTCATTATTAAGTATATGACTATACACTTCTGTAGGACTTACAAAAGAACCGATAGCACCAGCTTGACTGGGTTGTGTATAAGGTCCAGAGTATCCGGCTGGTTTTTTCATGAAATACAGTGCCTCCCGAATACAATAATTTTATCATTGGCAGAATCGTACAAAAGTCCACTGCCACGGACCCAGTCGGCCTCAGGTAAAGCTGAACAGCCTGCTAAACGGGGGTCTAAATTAGGGATTACTCCATAATTTTCATACTGCCACTTATACTCTTCTCTATAAGCGTCAACTAACCCAGATATAGTTATCTCTGCCGCCGCAACTGTACTACTGTGTACCATAGGTTGACTAGGAATATCTGAAATACTTAGCTCATTTAAGTCACTTTTAAAGTATAAATCTAATAATTTACCTTTATAGTGCCCTACTTTCTCTTTAAACGTTTGAGTATACTTATTTTCTTTATCAAAAGAATCAGGTGAATTTTTTATTCTTGATAGTAAAAGAGCTTTAGCTTCAGCGTTGTCAGAAGGGCATCGTTTACAGTGGGGGTCAACGCCATCGACTACAAGATATTGTAAAGTATTACAACACCAGCATAAATATTGATTTTCTGTAATATTTGGGACTTCGATAGGACCGATATATCCTTCCGAAGTTAACTCATCAAGAGTGACACAAAATGAGTATCTAGTTTCTTTATTAGATAAACGAATACGCGATGGGAGTAAACAAGGTTCATCCCCTTTATACGAAAATAAGTCTTGAGAATAATCCATATAATTAAACCTCAACAAGGCTTACTGTGGCATCTAAGTATCCACTGGTGCTTGACTTAATTCGAAGTGTTTTGCCGCTAGGAAGAATATATTTATTAGATAATATCTCTAAGTTTGCGTCGTTAGGAACCGGAATAGTAAAGGCTAAATAACTCTCTAAAGAATTATCAGAAGCGTGCTGCGAAACAGTGATATCTGCTGGGTTAGCACCATCACGGTTAGCAGTAAGTACACTCAAAATAATGGTTGAATCAACCGTAGAGGTATAAACAATTGTCTCTAGGTCACTAATGTTTGAGATCGCTACGTTCTTAAACGTCGCCATGACACTGTGACTCTTACTTCTCGATAGTTAAAGTATAACTCAAAAACAGACTAGCTGAGAGCAAAAATTAGACCGATAACATCCCCCTCAGAAATACCCGGATTATTAGCAAGATACTCAAGAGCCGCGTTACCCGAGGCTAGTGCAGTGTTAGCAGTGGTCTGAGCAGTGTTAGCTGACGACTGAGCAGCGTTACCAGAAGCAATTGCAGAGCCATCGATACCTAAGTCGGTACCGACAAAAATTAAACCGCTAGGGGCTGCAGCAAGAGTAACAGAAGCGCCGATAACCAAATCGCCTTGCGGCAGCTCGGAAAAAGCACCGCTTACGATTACAAGTGGTCTACGCGTGGTCATGGCGTTCTCCTCTACTTAAATTTTAACCGATTAAGTCAGGATAACCGGAGCAGCAACTTCAACATGTAGTTCTGAAGAACTGATCGCTAAACCCACGGGTGTTAACGCACCGTATTGACCAGAGGTAGTAATGCCGGATGGTGCTGTGGAAAGAGTTAACTTACCGGGGATATTCGCAAGATAGTAATACTGGCCGGGAGTTAGCGCAGTTTGATGGATGATATTGCCTGAACCGATTAACGCAATATCGTCCAGAATTACATCCACATCTGCCGAAGTTGCAGCAGCCTCAGCTGTAACTCCGATAGCATTCCAAAGGGCAGGAGAAACCCCACTAGCGGCGGAAGCAGCAAGAACATAGGTTCCGCTGACATAAACGACTTCGCCCTGAACTAAAGTCTCACCAGCGGTAAAAGTTACTGTCGTAGCAGGAGAGGTAGTAGACCCTGCTCCATTAACAAGCCAGACCGGGGTCGAGCCTGGCGTATAAGACGTATAGCGCCGATTGAAAATAGCTCTGTCAGTCACCGCAAAAAACCCCCGTTATATCAACTATAGGATCAAACGACGTCACCACTAGGGAGAACGCCAGAAGCATCAGTAACAACTGCATCGGCCACGGTGTCAGCAGCCAAGACACTGGGCTCAACGTACTGAGGCCAGTAGTTGTAGTCAGAAATAGCCCCGCCGGAAGGCGAAACGTAGGTGATGTAATTAGCTAACTCGGGAGTATCGCGAGTCAGATCGATCATCGTAACTTTATTTTCGCAGGCATACCGAATCTCTTGGCGCCACGCTTTTAAACCACTTGCGACAGGGGTTCCGTTATCTGCTTCGCGGATAATTTCCCAGTCAGTAGGGCTAAGAAGGCTATTTGCAGTACTACGTGTTGTAGCACTCCAAAGAGTCACAAGACCAGAATGATCTTTAGGAATTAATGTTCCGCTGCTAGTCCAACCCCAGTAAAAACGTTGGTCATATCCGGGCGCATCCGGAACTTCCGTAATCCCAATAGCGGCACGCTCAGCAGGAGAAGCTAAGCGAAGCCAATTAGCTGGATAAAGAGTACCGTTTGCTTCAAACGGTGTGTCCAGCGGTAAAGGTCGCCCGTTTAAAACAAACATCGTCGGCGCTATTTTATTAAATTATAGCTTGAGCCCACGGGTACGATCTGACTCTCGAAGCTCAAGGTAAGTTTTAAGTGCGCTGGCAATTAGCGGGCGCGAGCGTAGGCTGAAGATACAAAGCCGCCTGACGAAGGAAGCTAGGCGTATCGCGGAAAAATCCAAGCCCACGATTGCACCGATCACAGAGAATGCCGCGTATTACACCGGTTTGGTGGCAATGATCAATGTGATAATCGCCAAGCTTTTGCCCAAATTCGTAACCACAAATAGCGCAAGCGTCATGCTGTTGCCAGAGAAGTTGTTGCTTCATCTCCGGCGTTAGCCCGTACTTCCGCTTCTCGTGGGTTTTGCGAGCGTAGGCTTCATAACCGGGTGATCCGCGCTTGGAGGCACCGTGCGTAGTCATGCGCTTCTTACTACTATCACGTCCGTAGCAGCCACACGATTTGGATTTGCCCGACGTAAGACTTTGTGTGTACACCTCACCCTCAACGCCGCATTCACACCGGACTTTCCAGTAAAACCCCCCATTGCCAGCGCGACGATTTGTTCGAGCTATAACAGTCCAGCGATTGAATTTTTGCCCAATTAAATCTTTTGCAAAACGTCCTCGTGGCATAACCTATCTTGCTCTAGAAAATTGAAATGGGTGCTCCGCGAAGGCGGCGTAGATGTAGGTCTGGCCAGAGTTGTTGTAATTGGCGCTGGTGCGAGGCTTGAACCCGTTACTAAGGATGTCTAAACCAGCAGTCGATGTATCTTCACTGTTAGATAAGTTTGCCCACAGGTTGCTTTTTGCAGCATTGTAGGGATCTCTAGCGGCGTCGTTTATAGTCCAAGAATTGGTAGAGGTTGTCTCTTTTGTCAGTATCCACCTCGGCCTAAACCCGGTATAAACAAACGGACCATCCGAGCTGCCGTTGCCGGTGTAGCTGCCAAAAGAAGAGTACCCGGCTACTGGGGCGAAGCAGTAGGCAATACAGTCCTTACTTGCTTCAACGGCATTAGCGCTGGAGATGCCAAAAGTTGTAGAGTTTGTATCAGAAAGACTTGCGCCCCAAGCGGCAGCACCGTTGTCAAGAGTTCCGTTTGTCGTAAACGTCAAATACTTATTTACAGTTGTTGCAATACTGATGTGATTGATAGACCAATTGAAGGTGCTCCCGTTTCTGGCTTTTGCAATAATTAAATGCGGTTTGGCGCCTAATCCATGACCCACGGTGTAATTGCCTGCGCTTCCAGAATTGAAGCTAACGATTGAGAACCCCGCCGTGGCGTTAGCTCGCACACTAGAAGTGATGGAGCCATCTGTGTTCGTGACGGTGGAGCTGCCGGCGTCCCAGGTCCAGGCGACATAACTCTTGTTGAGTTCGTTGTAAGCGTCTGTCCCCGTACCATCAACTGTAAAGCCAGTTGAGGATGTCGCTGTAACAGAGCTGACATAAGAGCTTGCATCATATGTATTGCCTCCATCTGTTGTATCGCTAAACAGTTGATACTGGATGCCACGAACAGTATCAATAAGGCGGTGGGAGCGGGCTTGCCCACGATCTTTTAACCAGATAAAATCAGGCGAAAAACCCGTAGTAATAACCTGCGTGCTCCCATTGCCCAGATAAGTAACCACATCCATGTACTCACTAGGCTTTGTGACTACTGGGTCGCCTAGGTTAGCCGTGCAGAGCGCCTTGAAGCCGCTGGGGGCGGTGTAGGCGAAGGGGCGTTGGCCGAAGTTGGCGATCCATTTGATACCGCTAGAGCCTGCGCCTGCAAAAACGTAAGTTACATAAGAAACAGCGGAAACACTTATGGCTCCTTGGCTTGCGCCGTTTTTGTAAAATACTAAAGAATTGGAGTCTGCATCATAGGAAATGCCTATAATGTCGTTTAAGGTATAGGTGGACCCATAGGCAGAGTCAACAGAGGCTATTCTTTTATTGCCATTTGTGTTGATGTATCCATAACTATTTGCAAGGTCTGGGACGTTTATACTTGCGCCTGTTGTGGCGGGAGTTATTCCAACAATGGCCCCGCCAGTACCGGCAGTAAGTACAAATTCGCAATACCATTTACCAGATAGCGGGAAAGCTATGGTAGAAAGAGCACTGTATTGAGCTGCAAGAGTTGCTTCAAGATTGCCATTGCTGAGGGTTTGCGCTGTAGACAATGGGTTGAGCACCGCATAATTACCCCTAACCTCACCACCAACACCAGTATCCGTCTCGGTGCCATTAGTGGGAACGTCTACGAGGCTGTCGTTGCCTGCACCAGCAGCCACGCTGATATTGTTGACAGTCCACGTATTCCCATTCCCACTAGTGTCCGTCCCTAATGCGGCGGCGGTGCTGTTGTCGGAGAAGTCAAGGTGGAAACCGTTGGTGCCGTAGGAGCCGGTATAAGCAATCGGATTCCAAACACCAGTATCTGCATCGAACTCACCGAAGCTGGTGGGGTCTAACGCTTGGCCGTCGATGAAGTGGATGTCGGCGAGGTAGCCATCGAAGTAAAGGGTTCCGCCAATATAATGAATTGTAGTGTCATTGATTGCAGTATCGGTGTTTTGAGGCGGGTAATTAAGACCTAGACCTCCTGCATCAGTAAGTTGAACACCGTTTACATATACTTTCTGCCTGTCTGCCGACGCTGCTTGAGTCGTATCGACCGCTACTACAATATGGTACCAAGCAGAAGGGTCTCGAAATACGTTTGCATAGTTAATAAAATAGTTAGTAGCGCCGCTACGCAAGTTTGTATATAAAGTATTAGATGTGGAATAATACTGAATATAAGTTTCCCCACACTTAAACAGAGTTTGAGTAACGCTAGATGGTCCCCGCTTGACCCACGCTGCCCAAGTCCACGTCTTGCGGTTGCCAGCAGATCCGGGAGTGCGATTCAGGTATGCCGAATCGGCTGAGTTGAAACGCAGCGACCTGTCGATGGTGTAGCCGCCACCACTGGCAGCAGCTCCGGCAGCACCGAAGAAAGCAGCAGTTTCAGAACCTAACGCCATGACAGATCAGGCTTGGAAGTTAAGAGTAGCGATTGCTTGAATCTCCGTTGGCGAGGTTACATAGTATGTAAGTAAATCAACCCCGCTGGCAGTTGTCGTTAGTGTCGGTGGACTTCCAGCGGCAAACTGCCACCCACCCGAATAAGCAAGGGTACGAGAACCCGTACCGTCCTGACGAATCGTCACCACGCCGGTCTGACCTCCGCTGGGTAGGGTCGGTGCGGCGAGAGTCGAATTACCCCCGAGAATAAACTCGAAGTTGTTACTACCAGAGAAATCTAAAACAATAACCCCAGAGGTTAATGCGACATTATCAATAGCACCAACCGATTGGGACTGAGTTTTTACGAATCCACTAATTGGGCCACCAGTCTTATCGTACTTACTGCTTAAATCAGTAAGAGCTGCATTACCAGAAGCTAAAGCGACTCCAGCATTAACAAGAGCTGCATTACCAGAAGCAAGAGCAGTACCGGCATCAACAAGAGCTGCGTTACCCGATGCTAAGGCGGTAGCCGCATCTGCAAGAGCAGCGTCACCACTGGCAGAAAGGGTGTATCGAACGTCTAAGACACCGACGTCAACACGTTTATTGGTAGTACCAGAAGCCTGAACAACAGGGAAGTAGTCACCGCTAGCCAGCGACGTAATCGCACTAAATTGCGAAATCTTTTGGCTAGCCATCGCTACGCTGCGTCCTCAGTAGTTATTGTAGAGCCATCTTCCTGAAGAATAGCATCGATAGTTAACCCAGCGCTGGTCTCAAGAAGTAAAACAGACGTAGTGTTAACGATATAACGAGGTAGAGACACCTCAACATTAATTTTATTAGCTGTAACAGCACTACCTACCTCAGTAACATAAGCACCCAGATAGGTAGTTAAAGCTAAACCGGACGCAACAGAGTCGTAGTCCGTTAAGCCTCCAGAAGCAGACAGTGAGAGATAAAGACGTTGTAAAGGTACATAGGTATTGCTTGAAGTATAAATAGCATCCGTATTTACACGAATTAAATCCCCAGCAGATCCACCATTAACCGCCAGGCCAACCACGGAGGCATGATCTTGCGTATCGGCAAGGGCTTTAAAAACTAAACCGGTAGAGGATACAAAAAGAGCGTCACCGGCCGAGATAGTTTCGCCTGCTCTAAGTGAAGCGATAGCCATATCGACCGTAGAACGCTTGGACTAATTTAAGTTTAGCCCTTACCTTGACCTCTCGTCTTCTTGCGGCCATGGTTCGGCAAACTATGACGACCTTGACCTTGACGAGATTTTTTGGGTTTGCTTTCGATTAGCTGAGTGTTCTTGGGCTTGGACATCAGTCAAATTAGATGACGCTCAAGATGATACCGAGAAAACCTAGATGCTGACCCAGTTGGTGCCGTCCCAAACCTTAAGAGTATTGGTAGTGCTATCGACCCAACCAGCACCCTCAGTGCTAGTCGATGCAGGAGCAGCAGGACCGTAAGCAAAACTACGTGAAGGTCCGGTCTCGTACCACCCGCTGGTCGTAGCGTCGTAGATAAAGAGAGAACCCATTAAGGTGTTGAACCAAATCGAGCCATCTCGCGGAGGTGCGTTCTCGCCAGTGCCTGACGGCGCGGTCTCGCTCTTAAGTGCGATTGCCTCAGCGTTGGTCTGGTACCACGCGGGTTCGGATACAGATCCGCCGCTTGCATAAACAAAGAGACGACCCTCGTTGGTGTCAAACCAGAGTGCGCCTTCTGTATAGCCAGTGCCAGGCTCGCCAGAAACGGTGACCGAAGTTCCTCCTCCGCCGCCTCCTATAGCACCACTAATCAGTGCGAGATCTCCGCTGTAAGAAACAGTGACACCGCCTTGACCCTCGGCGTAAAGATTGATCTTGGTCCCAGCGTCACTCAGGTAAATACCTGAACCAGCGGTAATGGTGAGTCCAGACGCTGAAGTAATAGTGGCGTTAATAACCTCAAAGTTACCACTTTGCGTTATATAAATACCCGACCCAGCGACGATGCCGCTACCAGCAGCACCACCTCCCGCAATACCGCTGATACTCGTATTTAAATCCTCTAAAGCTCTTACAACGCCTTCAAAATTCCAAGGGTATCCGTAGGGACACCGGGAATAGCTCGTAGTGCCCACGCCGCTTACCGTTGCAATGATTTCTTCAATTACGGTAACGATACCTTCGAAAGATTCAGAGTGAAGCGCACGAGGTAAAGAACCGTGTGTAAGACAGGGAGGTACGTTGATTTCAGCCATTTACAGACGAAGCCCTCCCGTATTCTCCAGTTTAACTGAGAGAACAAGAATCTAATCAATGGAGAGATTCTAGTTCACTTGTTTAGAGGTTTTACAGACACAAGCTGGCTGTTTTTCTCATGAAAAGCTAGTTCTTCAGCTAGTTTCCAGGCAGGTATACCGAGCAGAGACGACCTTTGACGCAGCTGCTTCCAAGAAAGTGTTTCTAAGGACTCGACATCTGTCTTAGACACTTTGTTGCTAACGGTTACTAAGAGTATACACAAGTATAGTTTTCAATAAACCCACGGTCGTTCTTCCAAAACACAGAGCAGAAAAAAAACCTACTAGGGATCGATTCTCTACGACTCTGTACTTATCTGAAAAACATAACTTTGTGGTAGGTCGAGTCTTAATTCGAGTCTCATAATCGTATATGTGGTAGACGGTCTAAATCGACTCAGCTGCACCCGACCAAATAAAATTTTTAAATAAGACGAGCAGAGCTCAAACTCGATGAGCATTCCGTTTTATATAAAGGTAAAATTCTCAGAAAATCCGCACATACCGGTCTCTGTGTGCGCTCGGTGCTGAGTATGATTACTCATGCCTCCAGGGCACTCCGATCTGTTACAGTGCGTGTATAGTGCGTTCAAGCGCATGGAAACCTCAGTACGAGCTCTAGCTCTTCTC
>Ga0208898_1002577_pt1 | contig 11056 bp, 11 predicted proteins | sample VirMetDEL_Mar_4_FD_184513 | JGI IMG/M metagenome (GOLD analysis project Ga0208898, IMG submission 184513) | Aqueous microbial communities from the Delaware River and Bay under freshwater to marine salinity gradient to study organic matter... | ecosystem: Environmental > Aquatic > Marine >...
GATTTAAATCATAACATTTTATCTCAACTGTTGCTTCTAATGTAGTTTGCCATTTACCTCCTGTATCAACAGATAATCCTACAATACCAGGCATAGGTCTTAAACCTAATTGATCATCTGTACCTTGTTTGTAAGTTTCTTTAAAACCTTTTTTAATAGTAGTAGAATCCGTTTCTTCGTTAACCGCAACTGTACCTCCCTGTAACACATTTGCTTTAGCTAAATCAGGAGTATGTCCTACAGTACCAGTATAAACATTAGCCCCTGAACTTAAGCGTACAAAGCTGTTTCTGTTGGTTAACCATTGAATTGTAGATGAATCCCTTTTAGTAGAATTAACTAATTCTTGTCTTTTATTTATTTGAGTTTGAACGTAATCGGGAAAAGGTGTACCAACAATATTTTTATACTTAGCCATAACATTTTTTAATTGTTAGTATTGTAATCATCATATTCATCTAATGCAGTAGCAATATTACCAGGTATTCTTAATTGAAATCCAGGAGTAACAAACATAGAATCACCAGGAACATCATTAGCCATGGCTACTACCCACCATAATGTAGAATCACCATAAAAATCGGCAGCAATTAAATCTAGTCTGTCTTCTGCTCTTGCTATAATATAATAATCATTATTTGAGGTAGCAACAGAAGGATACTTAGTTGGTAAATAAATTAATTTACCATCATTAGTAGTATATGTTCCTATATTTTGATATCGTCTTGCCATTAACTATTATTTAATTATAATAATCCATCTAAACTTGGTGGAAATCTATTATTTGCAGGTGGAGGTGTATATCCACTAGAAGCATTTCCATTAAAAGTATTTGCAGCAGTTGCATTAAGATATTTATAGGCATTACTTCCTGCTTCTTCTCCAGCAGTTAATAATATAGCTCCTCCTTTTCTTGGTAATCTATTAAGTATTGGTTTAAAGCTTGCTGCAACATCCATAATTTGTGGTGTTTCTAACATGTCTTTATCACTTCCTCCTTCAGGTTCATTCATTGCTATTTCCCAAGCATATTCATTATCAACTGATAAGTCTAAACTAAGTAATACACCAGGTGTTCTTACAAATAAATCACCTAATGTTAATTTTGTTATATTCCCTCTCATAAATCCAGCATCATTATAATCTGGGTATAGTGTAGATAATAAATAATTTAATTTTTTATAAAGAAATTTCATTTCTTGTTTTGATTGGGCAGCTATTCTAAATCCAAAAGAAACTGTTCTGTCAAATCCTTGATATGTATAGAAATTTTCTCCTCTACCTGTATATCTTTGTAAAGCCCAATCAGCAGAGTGATTATCAGTATAATTAGTTAAAAATGCTCTAAAGAACATTGCTTTACTTGTACTAGGAGCATCATTATTTACTGTTTCAAATACAAATTTAATTAAATCTCTATTTTCATTAAGTTTACTAAATCCTCCAATTCCTTCAGGTGTAGTAAGGTCTTGGATATCATACATGTTAACTTTATCTTGACCATCTACAAAAGGTGTATTTGTATTTGTTCTATCTTTTCTTGCTCCAGGATCTCCTATACCAACTCTTTTAGTTTTATTAACAGTACTAGAACCATAATCTCTACTTAAAACAACTGTTTTTCCTTTTCCTTGATTAACTTTACGTCTAAAATCAGATATAATAGTATTTGATCCGTTTGATCCACTAGTACTTATTAATTGATCATAACCCATAGTATAATTAAAAGCAGTAGTTTCTGGTATTCCTTCTTTAGGGGCTCTTATATAGTTTGGATCAGTTTGTTGTCCTAAAGTAATTATAGTGTTTTCTTCTATACCATTATCTAATGCAGGGTTAAATTTACTAGATAATCCTGTTAATTGTGAATAATCTATCTCAATAAGAGGTCTAGCTTGAACATCTTTACCTGTAATAGTATCATTTTTAAAATTAGGACCAATAAATAAGGGAGCTTGACTAGTATCAATTGGTGCCCCTTTAGAATCTTGTGCCCTTTGAATTATAGTATTTCCAAGACCATATAAAGAACCAGGACCACCTGTATAAAAGAATAATTCACCGTTATCAATAGTATTAATACCTAAATCTTGTGCTGATGTTCCAAATAAGAAATCTTCAGGTGCTTGTTTATCTATTTTTATATTAAGTAAATTAACTAGCCTATTTAATTCTTTAGGTTTATGAGCAACAATATATTCATATTTATTTTCTCTTAATTCTAAATCACGTAAAGTTCTACCAGCATTAGGATGATGAAATCCTGTTCCTCCTTCTGCTATTTGGGTCATTAAATTTCTACCATCACTATATGTTCTAGTATTAATAAACCCACCTGATTTGGCAGATTCAATTTTAGGGTTAGAGAACATTAACCCTTTTTGTTTATCTAAAAATGCTTTACCTTGAGGGTAAGATAATAAAAACCTATCTATACGAGCAAAATCCTCCCTAGCAGCTAATTCCTCATAGGAACCACCACGAATTGGATAGTCTAAGCTTAACGCCTCGGTAGTTAAAGAATTAAGTTGATCTCTGGTAACTGGGGCTGTTCTTTTTATAAATGGTTGCCCAGAGTAACCTCCACCTCTAATATCTTTATCGTACTTTTGATTTTTAGAATTAAGCACAAAACTATCTGGATCATTATATAGATCTCGTATAGTTGGATTAATCGCCATTATCTAGGTAGATTGTCTGTATATTTTGTAATATTAAGTCTTTCTAATACTGAAGGATCTGGTTTACCTGGTATGTTTGGATTACCATTAGTAGAGTAAGTGTCATGTAATTTAGAATCTCTTAAAGCGTCTAAATTATCTTGAGTAATACCTCCTGTACTTAAATCAGATGCATCTGTTTCAAAGTTATTTAAAATTCCGTTTTCTGCCATAATTAATTAATTTGTGTTTATAATAAATATTTTATACTGAATAAGAGTAAGTAGTTACAGCAAAATCTGGCTGTAATAAACTTGATGCTCTTTTACCATTAATGTTTAATTGTGCTCTTGATACTGCTGATGTGATTCTTTGAAGTTGTTCATCAGATATTGTTACAGTACCAGTACCTGTATTTCTTTCTCTTTCTATAACAGTATTATTGGTAATTGTTCTAATTGGGATAGTAGATATACTTGGAGTAGATAATGTTTTTGCAACACCAGGTGCCATTACAATATCATCATTTTCTGTTCCTTGTATTAAACCACCTTCTTGTGTTGATATAATAGGTCCTTTACCTGCAGGGATAATTGCATCACCTACTTGTTTTTTAGCTGTTAGCAAACCAGCAGTAATAGTTCCTATTATAGAAATAACACCTACTGCAAGCGCAGCAATTCCAATTGGACTTAAAGCAGCTCCTATAGCACCAGCAGAGACAGCCATTTGTGCTAAAGAGGTAGCTGTTTTAACTAAACTTACGGTAGCTAAAGATGCTAAAGCAGTATAAATTAAAAATGAATATTTAGCTGCTCCTCTAAGTATTGGTTCTACAACTACAGATAAAGTTTCTCCTATTTTAGCTAAAGAAGTTGCTATAGATTCATTTATAGTTAGTCTTTCAAAATCAGCTTGGGTTAAGCCTGCTGTTAATCTTGCTTGCTCATCAGTAATTCCAAGTTGTAATCTTTGTTGGAATATCATATCAGCCATTTCATCACGGCTCATATTTAAAGCACCAGCAATTGCTTCCTGCTCTATTCTATTACCAGTAGCAAATTTATTTATTATTTCTTGATTTGCAGCTAATTCTTCAGTTAAACCAGTTAAATCATTAGTTAAAGCAAAAAATCTTGCCCTTTCTAAATTTAATTGTTTACCTGTTATTACTTCAGCTTCAAATTCCGATCTTATTGAAGATTCAATGTCTAATAAACCGGCTGCAATATTATCTATTTGAGATAATGTAAGACCAAGTATTCTAGCTTGTTGTGCTGATCTTGCTAATTCAACTGTATTTCCTTGAAAAGTTAAGGCTATAGCAGATGAAGTATCTCCTATGTCTCTAAAAATTTGTCTTTGAGTTACTGCTGATTTATTTGCAATATTAATTTCTCCAACTTGAGATATAATAGTATCTAAGTTATCATCTAAACTAGTTCCAGTTGTTTGTGAGAATAAAGCAAATCTTCCTGCTTGATCAGCTGTTAGACCTGTAAGTTGTTCTAATTCAGTAGCAGCAAGTAAGTTTACAGAATCAAAAGCGGATGTTGCTGCAAAACCAAATTGTTGGGTTAAAGCAGTAGCAATCCTTACTTGGTCAGAAATTAATACTATACTACCTCCTAAAAGATCAGCAGCATCAACTCCACGACCTATTTCCCTAGTAAGTTCGGTTTGAGCGGAATTTACCTCAAATAAACCTTTTAAAACAAAACCTGAAATAACACCTGCAAAGTTTTTCATATTCAAAACTTGTGCCTTAAGTTTTGTAAGTGCCTTTGATTGGGCATCCGCACTTTCTTTATCAAAATCTACAGCTTTTCCTTTTTGAGTAAGTGTTTTATCTAATTCAGAAACAACCTCATCAAGAATTGAACTAGTTATTTTACCTAACCCTGGTATATTTCCTAATAAGTCTAAAAAGTTACTAGTAGGTTCTAAGGCCTTTACTGCTGCTTTTCTTAGGTTATTAGTTTCTTCTAGTTGTTTTCTATTATATTTAGCATTAAAAGCAGCTCTTTCTGTATCATTTTGTAAAGCTATTTTACTTAAGTTACCTTCTTTATCTTTACCATCTAAAAAATTTTCAAACTCCTTATCAAGTTTTCTTACAGCCTCTTGAGTTAAAATAATACCATCACCAATTTGGTTTAACTCAAATATTTTATCTTCAAATTCTTGGGTATCTTCTTTTCCTTCTTTAGATAATTGATTTAATTCTTGTTGAATATCTAGTTGATCCTGTAATGAATTTTTTTCTCTTCTTATTATTTCATCTCTTTGTTGAGCTATTTCTAATGCCTTATCTACAGATTCTGACCCTCCTTTTCTAATACCTTCTACTTCTCTTAAAGCTGCTTTCTCTAAGGTAATAGATTCTAATAATAACCTCTCATTTTTAAGGTTTTCTCTATTATATTCACGAATATTTGCTAATGAAGATTCTTGGCCTAATAGTTGTCTATTGATAGCTTTAGCATTTTTAAATATATCTCTATCTATATCTCTAGAGTTACTTTTAATACCATAAATTTCTCTTAAATTTGCAAGAGAGGAATATGAAATATCAAGATCTCCTTTACTTAATTCAAGGTTTTGTTTATCTAACTCGAATGCTTCTTTTTTCTTTCTGACTTTTTCGTCAAATATTCTAAGACTTTCTTTATCGTTATTTAGTTCATCTTTTGTAGCCATAGTAAGGTTTTACCGTATATAAATATAAAAAATGCCTACTTTTTAGTAGGCATTGATGTATTATAAACGTTAGATGGGTTTATATTTGGTCTTTGGATTTGTTTTGGATCGTTTTTTAATTGGTTATTTGACTTATTTTGAGCTTCTTCTTGTTTTTTATAATACTCTTCTAACTTTTTATAAGTAAAATTACGAAGCCAAATAGGCATAGTATAAACAGTATGCCAATCATAACCACCATTTCCATGAAATATTATTTCGTGAATTTGTGAAAATAAATTTGATCTATATTCTGCTGTCAGGCCAAAAAAAGGTAAGGTCTACTGGAATCCTGATGCCCTCCTCATCACCATCTTCATAGTACTTTAATTCAACATCAGGTGAGATCCTACGAATTTCCTCACGTAATGCTCTAGCATCTTTAGCTAATAAATAATTATCTACAAATTCTCGGATTGTTTTCTTTTCTCTATCACCATCTATTGAGGTAACCATGTATTTTAATCTTGTAGTTGCTTCAGGGAGTATATCTTTTTTTATTTTCTTTAACCCTTCAAGTTCTCTATCTATAGATTTTTCATCACCATGTGTTAACAATTTAAAAGTAATAATTGTTTTTGAATTAGGTAAATTAAATTCGAATTCATTTACACCTTCTTCTTTTAAATCTTTAGGATTTAAATTTTTATCCTTTAATGTAGTTAAATCAACAGTAAAGTCTTCAGCTTGATTTGAATTTGGATTAAATGCCCTAAAAGAATAATCTTTACCATAACCTAATACACGTGCTGCTACAAGTAATGCGTTTTTATCACCAGTAATTAAATCATTATAATTTATTTTAGATACTAATAATGATTCTAATAGTTTATCTAATACAGTACCTTTAGCAATGTAATTTTGGTTTGTTAAAATGTCTTCTTCCTTAGCAGTCATGTATTTCATTTCTACTTTACCTGAAGATAATGGGTTATCCTTAGGATAAATTAATCCCTTAGATGGTAATTCAACAATTTCGGTTGGGAATTTAAATTTTGATTCTGTAACGTTTTCTTCCATACAATAATAACTTATTTTTTACGGATATAAATATATAAAAAAGAAAAAGGTGATCCGTAAGGAACACCATTTTTCAAAGGTATGGAGGGTTGGGTATTAAAAGTTTAGTATACAATAATCCATTGCTATGGTGATATCTAAGCTAATTGCAGCATCTGTACTCCAATCATACTCACCAAATGTAGCAGTTTTAACATAAGCTCCTTTGATTACCCATTCGCTTACTACATCTCCTACTGGACCTAATATATCTAATGTTAAATCTTTTTTATAGAAATCTGAATATCCATCTCTACCAGTTACACTTTCGTGTGCTAATCTAGCCCATTCCATTATTGCTTGAGCTCCTGATGGAGTTACAGGATCATATAAGCCTAAGGTCATGTCATTCCATCTGACTTTACCTTTAACTTTTCTATATACGTTAATATGATCAAGGATGATTTCACCTGCTTCGAATCCTGGTGCCGTTGCATTTTTAATTAAATATGCTGGAATACCATCAACGTAGAGTATAAATCTATTTTGAACTTTTGGTTCAAAAGCGGTGAACATTATTTCGTTAGGATCTAATACTGCCATTTTTTATTGTTTATTATAAATATTGCCTTTTTAAGTTTTTAGAATTCAACTCCCGTTGGTGTTATATTGAAATCTAGTATAATATATTCAGCTGTTCTAGTTGGTTGTACAAATATTTGTCCTACCATTTGGTTTCTATCAATTACATCAGCTGTATTGTTTGTATCATCCATTACTACTCTATAAGAATACAATCCTTGTCTTTGTTGAACTGATTCTAAGTATGGGTTTACTTGGTTTAAGAATCTGTTTCTTGTTGCAGCTGTATTTTGTTCAAATAATAATGTATTTCCAACATTACCAATTACTCTTTTTAATTCGATCATTAATCTTCTAACATTTACTCTATCTAAAGCAGTAGCTGCTGTTTGTAATGTTTTCTGACCAAATATTACAGGTCCTTGTCCTGGGAATGTTGCAATTGGGTTAATTTTTCCAAGATATAATGCATCTCTATCTGTTGGAGATAATTTTCTTTCAGTTTGGATTACACCACCTACACCACCTCTGTTAAATCCTGCTGGAGCGAACCATTCAGCACCTATTCTATCGTTTGTAGCGTAAACTCCTGGTATTACTGTTGAAGCTGGTACATAAACTAATTTACCAGTTTCATTTGATAGTACTTGAACCCAAGGCCAATATGTTGCAGCATAACTTGAATCTTGTGTTGTTGCTGAAGTTATTGCTTGGTTTAATGTAGCACCATAATTTCTTGTATCTACTACTGCGATTGCATCTCCTCTTTGTGTAACTGTATCTATTGCAGTTGCTACAGCTGTAGAACCGTTTTGAATTGTTACACCAGGGATAGTTAAAATCTCGTAGTCGTATTCATCAGAATTTTGTAATAAAGCTAATGATGCTGTATAGTAAGCAGCTTCTAGACCTTGGATAGATGAAACATCAATTTCATCATACATTTTTAATCTAGTATTTCCATTAGCACCATTACCATATACTTTACCTGTACCATTTGCAAATGCACCCTCTAAAGAACCACTTCCTACTTGTGGTAATGATGAAGTATATTCTGATTTGAAGTTTCCTTCATTATCTAAGTAATTTAATGTTGGTAGACCTACTGAAGATACTCTTACGTAACGGCTGTTATTAACGTAAGATCCAGTAACTTGAATAAATTGATTTCCATCACCATCAGTATCAAAATTCTTTACTTGGTTACCAATTACTTGTTCTATATAATTTGTAGAATTTGGATCTAATGATAAACCAGACCATGATTCTAATATTGTTTTTGTATTTGTAGTATCATCTCCTCTACGAATTAATAAGTTAAATGTACCACTACCTGAATCAATGTTTGCAATTTCCCAACGTACATTTTCAGAAGAACCACTTACTAGTGAACCACTTGTAGATACACTACCTGAGTTATTCATTATTTCACCTTCTGATAAGGTTTCTAATGTAAATGATGAAGAATCAGCATGCATAATTGCTCTTACGTCTGCGGTTGCAGGAGCGAATGAACCAGATGCAACTCTAGTTACAAGCATAGTTTCACCACCTTGTTGGAAATAATTGTTTGCAGCGATTGATGTTAAATATTCGTATGTAACACTCGCACTTGTAAAAGAGCCACCAAATTTGTTTTTATAGTCACTATATGAAGTAACTAAAGTTGGTATGTTTACAGGACCTTTTACAGTTGGTCCAATAATTGCAGCACCAGCTACGACAGGCCCTTCAGTGATTAACGTTTGATCGTTTTCACGTGTTAATACTCCTGGGGATAATAATGTTTCAGCCATTTTAAAAATTTATTTTATCAATAATAAATATATAAGGAGTTTTTAAAAAATATTATTTAGTACTAGTAATTTCACCTGTTTTTAGATCAATTTGAGCAGTACCATACTTTTCTTGTAATTTATCTCCTAGCTCTTTTTCTTGTAAAAGAAGTTGCTCATATTGTGCATTTACAACTTCTTCTTCTTTTTTAAGATTTAGTTTTTTTAATGTTAACTGTCCTAGTTGGTAAGTTACAACATTAATTTTTTGTTGAAATTCTTCAATTTCTTTTAACTCTTCCTCCGTTACCTTTGTTTGTTTTATTGCCATATAACTGTTTTAATTAAACTTACTTATTCTCTAACTGTGTAATACGAGCAGATAAATCTTGAACTGCTTTAATTAACACAGAAGTTAATTTTGAGTAATTTACTCCAAGTGCATTTCCTTCACCATCAGATTTTACTAATTGTGGGTAAACATTTTTAACTTCTTCTGCTACTAGCCCTAAATCTTCTCTTTGATCATTTTTCCAAGTAAAAGATACAGGACGTAAATTATAAATTGCGTCGGCAGAATCTAATGTTGCTACGTTTTCTTTATACATAAGTGCTGAAGTTTCAGTTACTCTTACTGATGTTAGATCATCAATTGATGCTGATGTAGCAGTAAGTTCTTCACCTGAAGCCATTGTTACTGATCCTGAAAAAGCTGGGCCATCTATTCTCATGTTATCTTATTTTTTTATTAGGTTATGTTTATAATAAATATTATTTATTTGATGTAGAAATTTGAACTTCTAATTCTTTTATACGATTATTTAAATCTTTTATAGCTCCTATTAAAGTAGCTGTTAATTTTGAATAAGATATACCATGTACTTGGGTTCCTTGTTTAGATACTAAATCAGGATATATTTTATTTACTTCTTCTGCAATTAATCCTATATCATGTTTACCATCTTGTTTTCGATCATATTCTACAGGATTTAATTTAAGTACTTTACTTAATGAATTGTTAAGGGGTTGAATATTTTCTTTATATCTTAAAGCAGATGTTTCAGATATTGAACCTGCTACTGTAAGTGTTGAACCATCAAAAGTTAAATTTGCCTCAGCATTACCATTATTTGTATCCACAGAGGTTATTACTCTATTATCTGCAGAATTGGCAACAGCATAACTCGGTAAACCTGTTAGTCCTGAACCATCTCCTTCAAATGAACCACTAAAAGATCCTGATCCTATAATTGCCAAATCAGCAATTGAAGCACTTGTAGCATTATCAGCTTGTGATGCTGTAGTAGCACTATCAGCAATGGAAGCTGTTGCTAGTCCACTTAATTCATCTGCAATAGATGCTGTAGCTACAGTCATTGAAGAAGTTACACTATTTACAACGTAGGATCCACTTAAAAATGTAAAATTCTCATCCATCTCCGCGATGGTAAGTTTTCTGCCTAGTCCTGTTCTTAAAGTAATTGCCATAATTGATATATATTATAAATATTATTTTTGTTATAAAACATTTTGTTTTTCTAATTTTTCTATTCTAGATATTAAATCTTGATTTTGTTGAGTTAGTTCTTGTACTGATTTGATTAGTAAAGCGGATAATTTACTATATTTTATACCTTGTGCCTTTCCTTCTAAATCTATATCTACTAATTCAGGTAATACTTTAGCAACTTCTTCCGCAATTAATCCTATATCTAATTTTTTAGTATTTTTCCACTCAAAAGATACAGGTCTTAATTTATGTACTACATCTGCTGAGTTTAAGGTTTTAACTGATTGTTTATATTTCAATGCAGAAGCTTCTGTTACTGAAGTAGCAAATAAAGATCCTGTAATATTCATAGATCCTGTAATTTCGGCTGAACCTGAAAATGGAAACACCGTTATTCCTGAAAGATTAGTTCCATCCCCTTGGAATGATCCACTAAATGATCCACTAAATAATCCATCACCACTAGAAGCAAATGAAGCCGTTTCAGCTAATGATGATGATATTTCATATGTAATTTCATGTGAGGCTGAAACTGCATAAGAAGCAGATATAGCATGAGAAGAGGTAGTTGCTAAATCAGCTTGAGAAGCACTTGTTGCTCTATCTGCATGAGATGAAGTAACTAACCCTGTTAAACTTGAACCATCTCCATTAAAAGAACCACTAAATGAACCAGTAAAATGATCCGCACTAATATAAGGACCATATATACTACCGGTTAATATTATATCTCCATTAGAATTAATAGCAATTCCATTAAAATAATCATCAGCATAATCATCTACATAATC
>Ga0208898_1002579_pt1 | contig 11050 bp, 19 predicted proteins | sample VirMetDEL_Mar_4_FD_184513 | JGI IMG/M metagenome (GOLD analysis project Ga0208898, IMG submission 184513) | Aqueous microbial communities from the Delaware River and Bay under freshwater to marine salinity gradient to study organic matter... | ecosystem: Environmental > Aquatic > Marine >...
TGCAGCTTCTATATTTACTGCCGTAGGCTCTGTCCTGCAATGGTTACCGGAAGTTGCTGCAATATTTACAATCGTTTGGACAGGTATTCGCATTTACGAAACTAAGACAGTACAAAATTGGTTAGTTAGACGGCGTAACATGGCAACACTAAAACCTTTTCTAGTGAATGAAAAAGAAGCTAAAAAAGAAAAACCTGTAAAGCCAGAAGCATTTGATGCTAAAGCACACAGGGAAAAAATAAAAGCAATGGAACAAGACAATGCCAGCAAAGAGTAAAAAACAATTAAAGTTTATGCAAGCTGTGGCTAACAATCCTAAGTTTGCTAAGAAAGTTGGGGTACCTACAAAAGTAGGAAAAGAATTTACTAAGGAGACTAAAGTGAAGAAATATAAACCAGGTGGTAAAGTCATAACCCCTGAAAAAGAAAAAGCTCGTATTAAAGAAATGGTCAAAGAAGATAGATACAAAAAAATCCGCGAAAGAGATATGAAATTATTTGGTCCTAACGAAGAATCTAAGCCTGTTAAAAAAGCGGCTGGCGGTTTAGCTAAAGCTGCAGTTAAAGCTGTTAAAAAATTTCTACCTAAAAAGAAAGAAACTAATCCATTCAAAAGTACTGTCGGAGATAGTTATGCTGATCGTGCGAAAAAACAAGGGGAAATAGAACAATTTATTCTTAAGGATAAAAGTATTTATAAAACTAAAAAAGATAAAGACGAAGCGCTTAAAACTTTGAGTGAGCGAATGAAACGCGAAAGAAAAGAAACGCTTAGTAAAAAAATAGGTATGAAAAAAGGTGGCATGGTTAAACGCGGAGATGGCTGTGCTGTTAAAGGTAAAACTAAAGGACGAATGATCTAAGGAGATTATGATGGCAAATAAATATTTGAAACTGGGTAAGGCGCTATACAATGCAGGGAAGAAGAAACTTTCAGGAGTGGCAAGTAAAACATCGCCCAAAACTACATCAAAGAAAACAACGCCGAAGCAGGCTCCAGTTAAACCTAGAACAATTGATTTTAAGAAGGCTAAAAGAACATTGGCTGGAACAGCAGGTGTAAGTGCAGGTGTAGGTGCAGGCGGAACTGCACTTTATATGGCGGGTAAATCTGATAATAAAAAATCAGAAACTCCAAAAAAAGTAATTGATGCAACTGGATCTAAAACCTTTAAACAATCTTTTTCTGAAGCTCGTAAAGGAGGGCAAAAAGAATTTACTTGGAACGGTAAAAAATATAATACTAAGTTAGCAAGTGATACTAAACCTGCTAAAGTAGATTATCAAGATGCTAACCCTAATAAATCAAACGCACCTAATCCATTTAAAAAAAATGATTCAGATAATAAACCGGTTCCTAAATCAGACGACGATAAAATGAAATGGGCTCAGGGTGCTATGGAATCAGCACAAGGTTTATTACGACGTCCGACATCAATGAAAAAGGGTGGCAAAGTCTATTGTAAAGATGGCTGTGCTGTTCGTGGTAAAACAAAAGGTAGAATAATTTAAGGAGACTATTATGGCTGGGTGTGGCGGTAAAAAGAAATATGAAGAAGGCGGTGAAGTTGATAAGTCAAAAGGAGTAAAAGGCAGAACTTCTAGAAAAGCTAAAAAAGACCAACTTAATTTTCAAAGAGGATATGCAAAAGGGCTTAGTAAGGCACAACGTCAGTTTAATATTAAAGGTGGAGTTAATACTACTGAAGATGAAGTTGATAAAGCTTATAGAGGTAAAACCAAATTTTACGAAGGCGAAGTAAAAGGTAAGTCTGATATGAAAGAAGCTTTAAAAGGTCAAGGCGCTTATAAAAAAGGCGGTAAAGTTAAAAAAATGCAAGATGGTGGAATGACTGCAGCTGCAGCTGGTTCAATGCCAACAAAAGAAGAACTTGCTCTTTTAGCACAACAAAGAGCGGCTGCAATGGCTGCAGCACAAGCAAGAGCTGTACCTCAAAGATCTAGATTAGGAGGAGTTCCAGGAGACATGCGAGCCCTAGCACCACAAGGCGGAGCTAGTTTAGGGGGAATGAAAAAAGGTGGTAAAGTCATGAATGAAGGAATGAAAGCTTTGAAAAAAGAAGCTCCAGAAGTAGCTGCTAAAATGGGCTACAAAAAAGGTGGGGCTATGAAAAAAGGTTATCACAAAATGCCAGATGGTAAAATGATGAAAGACTCTGCTCACAAAGGTATGAAAAAAGGTGGTATGGTTAAACGTGATGGTTGCGCAGTTAGAGGCAAAACAAAGGGTCGCATGGTATGATGAAGTGTCGCGGTATGGGCAAAGCGATGAAACCAGTTGCTATGAAAAAAGGTGGCTCGGTTAAAGATGCGTGTTACAGAAAAGTAAAAGCACAATACAAAGTTTTCCCTAGCGCGTATGCATCAGGTGCTATAGCTAAATGTAGAAAAAACAAAGGTAAATAATGGCAGTCAGAAAGACAGCTAAAGGTGCTGCACTTAAACGCTGGTTTAAAGAAGATTGGAAAGATGTTAGGACCGGCAAAGCATGTGGTAGACAGAAAGGGGAATCGCGAGGTACTCCGTATTGCAGACCTAGCAAACGAGTCTCAAGTGAAACACCAAAGACTTCAGGTGAGATGACATCAGCTGAGAAAAAGTCTCGTATAGCACAAAAGAAAAGTCTTGGTCAGCCAGCAGGTAAACCAAGAAGAGTAGCACCTTTAAAAAGAAAAAGGAATAAATAATGGCAACTTCAGGAACAGCAGTATTTAATTTAGACTTAAATCAATTAGTCGAAGAAGCATTCGAGCGATGTGGTCAAGAACTTCGTACTGGATATGATTTAAGAACTGCTCGACGTAGTTTAAACTTAATGACTGCCGAATGGGCAAACCGAGGAGTTAATCTTTGGACAATTGAAGAAGGTTCTATAGCTTTAACAAATGGTACAGCAACTTATAATTTACCTGCAGATACCATTGATTTATTAGACCATGTGATTAGAACAGGAACAGGCCAGAACCAACAAGATATAACAATATCTAGAATATCAGCAGATACTTATATTGCTATTCCTGCTAAGAATGCAACAGGTAGACCAATACAAGTTTGGATTAATAGACAAGCGACACAGCCATCAATTAATGTATGGCCCACTCCAAACCAAGATAATACTTATACATTTAAGTATTGGAGACTAAGACGTATACAAGATGCAGGTACTGGAGTTAATACTCAAGATATACCGTTTAGATTCTTGCCTTGTTTAGTTGCAGGACTAGCATTTTATTTAAGTATGAAGTTACCTAATGCTGGAGATAGAACTCAGTTTTTAAAACAAGAATACGAAGAACAATGGATGTTAGCTTCAACAGAGGATAGAGAAAAAGCAGACTATAGATTAGTGCCTCGTCCTCAATATTTGTAAGGATATAGTATGGCTGATGATCAAAAAGATTTTGAAGAAAAAATTAAACAATTAAATGCCCGGCTAAACAAAAAAAATTCAAATATTAATGATAAACGCGCAATCGCAGAATTTTTAAATAGGTTTACATTTGAGGGAGAAGGCGGTCGAAGTAAAGAAGACGTTGAGCTTGGAGGAAGAGTTGGTTATAGACATCCACTGAATGAAACTTCTGATTTAGAAATAGGCGCTTCCGGGCATTATGCTAAAGGCAAAGGCTATAAAGATGTAGGTCTAGATAAAGCAGATGCTACTTATACAAAGCGTTTAAAAGACGATGCAGAATTAAGAGCAAGATTTGGAGCTAATTTTAATGAGATGGAAGGTAAGCGCGGACTAGATAAGTTCATGTTAGAGTATGAAAAAAGTTTTAAAAAAGGTGGTAAGGTAAAAGCAAAAGCTAAAAAGACAAACAAACCTAAAGTCCGTGGGCATGGATGCGAAAAAAAGGGTAAAACAAAAGGTAGATTTGTATAATGGGTAAATTTGATCCAGAAGGTTCTGATTTTGATTATGAGTCAGCAAAAAAAGCTGGGATGAAACCTACTATAGACCCTATTGATAAAAAACCTCATTGGGGTTCAGTTGTACCAGCTACAAAAGAAGAAAAAGCAAAACATAATTTACCTAAAGGTTCTTATAAAATTGTAAAAGGTAAGAAGCATAATACCTATTGGAAAGCTGAAGATGCTGAACAAAAGCGTGGAGCTAATGTAGTTAAAAAAGGTGATCGTTATTATTCAGTGCCTGGCATACATATGTCTGAGAAGAATAAAATGAAAAAAGGTGGCGTGGTAAAATGTAAACGTGACGGCATATGTGTAAGAGGAAAAACGAAAGGTAGAATAGTATAATGGCTAATAAGTTTACCTCAGGCAAAAATGCAATAGCCAATTGTGACAGATGTGGATTTCAGTTTAAGTTAAAAGAGTTAAGAAAGTTAACAATACGAACAAACAATACTGAGATCAAAGTCTGCAAAGAATGTTGGGAACCCGATCACCCACAAAATTTACAAGGTATGTACCCTGTAGAAGATCCACAAGCAGTGCGTGATCCAAGACCTGATTTAAGTTTTGTGCCATCAGGTATATATAGTAGTAGAGATATTCAATGGGGTTGGAATCCCGTAGGACTAAATAATCCTTTGCGGTTAGAAGGATTAGAAGACGATTTAGAAGCAACCGGCGGGGTCGGCACGGTTACTGTAATAACAACTTAGGAGTATAATATGAATAAAGATAGAAAAGGCTGTAACCACACTTATAAGCAACCAGAGATGGTTGCAGTACCAAACACAGCAGGCTATCCAGAAAAAGATGTGAAAACAGAAGGTGTAGTCACACGTGGTAATGGTGCAGCAACTAAAGGTACAAAAGCTCGCGGCCCTATGGCTTAAGGATAATTGATGAATTACGCACAACTAGTAGCGGCAATACAGTCTTATACTGAGAACCAGTATAGTACTACTGATATAAATATATTTATACAGAATGCTGAACAACGCATATATAATACAGTTCAGTTACCAGACTTACGTAAAAACGTAACAGGTAATATGACTAGTGGTAATAAATATTTGCAATTACCTAGTGATTGGTTGTCTACTTTTAGTATGGCTGTTATTAGTGCTACTAATGAATACACTTATTTATTAAACAAAGACGTTAACTTTATTAGAGAAGCGTTTCCAGATACAGATTCACCGTTTTATGGAAAGCCAGAATATTATGGAATTTTTGATGATACAGCAGTTATACTCGGCCCTACACCAGATGCTAACTATAGCGTTGAGCTTCATTACTATTATTATCCTGAGTCTATTGTTACTGCCGGTACTACTTGGTTGGGAGATAATTTCGACAGTGCTCTCTTATATGGGGCTTTACTTGAAGCCGCAGCGTTCCTTAAAGAAGAGCCGGATACGGTAGCAATGTATACAGCTCGATATAATGAGGCAATGCAGTTATTACAAAACTTAGGCGAGGGTAAAAACAGACGCGATGCTTACAGAAGTGGGCAAGAAAGGATACCGGTAATTAACCGATGAAAGAAATGAATTTTGGAACGTTACAGTTTGATGTTGTAACGTCAGAAGCAGGACAAGGGCATACGCCTGAACAAATAGCGGAGATGGCATTAGCAAAGATTATTTATGTCGCGCAAGATGCTAATCCGTTAATACGTGAGCAAGCAGAAGCTTACAAAAACCACATTAGACAAGTTCTAGTGCAATATATGAAAAAGGCGATTAAGTCTAATCATACAACCATAGCGAATAAACTGCGTGAAGCAGGGCATTCAGATTTAGTTAAAATTTTGGAGATATAAAAATGGCAATTACTCAAGCAATGTGTACGTCATTTAAAGTAGAATTACTGAACGGTGTTCATGCTTTTGGTACAACGGTGGCTCGCGCAGGTACGACCCCTGATACATTTAACCTAGCATTATATACATCATCAGCTACATTAGATGCGACAACAACAGCATACACAGCTACTAACGAAGTTTCAGGTACTGGATACTCTGCTGGTGGACAAGCACTTACAACAGTTGCTCCAACATCATCAGGTACAACAGCATTCCTAGACTTTAATGATGAAACTTGGACATCTTCTACTATTACAGCACGTGGTGCGTTAATTTATAACGATACACAATCAGGTGATCCAGCTGTAGCCGTATTAGATTTTGGTGGTGATAAAACATCAACAGCAGGTGACTTTACAGTAGTATTCCCAACAGCGGATGCTTCTAACGCTATTATTAGAATAGCTTAATAGGGGGCTAACATGGCTCTTGTTGTCAAAGACAGGGTAAAGGAAACGACCACTACTGCTGGTACAGGTACCATAACGTTAGCTGGTGCAGCAACTGACTATCAAAGTTTTGCTGCCATTGGCGATGGTAATACTACATATTACACCATACAGTTAGGTACAAGTGATGAGTGGGAAGTGGGTATTGGTACATACACTGCATCAGGTACAACTTTATCTAGGGATACAGTATTAGCATCTTCTAACGCGGGTAGCTTAGTAAGCTTTTCTGCGGGCGAAAAAGATGTTTTTGTAGTTTATCCTGCAGGTAAAGCTGTTTATGGTGATGCAAACGGTGATGTTACTGTTGATGGAAATTTATCAGCAAATCACTTAGCAGCTAATGATGGGATTATAGCTCATAATGCAACGATAACTTCTAGCTACACAATACCAGCTGGATACAATGCAATGAGTGTAGGCCCAGTTACTGTAGATCCAGGAGTGACTGTAACAGTACCGTCAGGACAAAGATGGCTGGTACTGTAAATGTTTTCCGATAGCCCATATTCCAGTGCCGCGTTTTCGGCGTTAGGCAATGTTAGTGTATCTGTAGCCGTTACAGGTGTACAAGGTACAACAGCATTAGGAAATGAGACTGTCGTTGCAGCAGCAAATGTAAATGTAACAGGCGTATTTGCTACAGGTAATGTAGGTAATGTAACAGTAACCGCAGATGCAAATGTAAATGTTACAGGAGTAGTAGGAACAACTGCACTTGGTACAGCTAATGTAGAAGCTGATGCTAATGCAACTGTTACAGGAGAAGTAGGTACAACTGCACTTGGTAGTGTAACAGTAACAGAAGGTACAGGTGTTAATGCTAATGTTACTGGAGAAGTAGGCACTACAGCATTAGGAACTGTGGCTACAACAGCCGATGCAAATGTAGATGTTACTGGAGTACAAGGCACAACCGCACTCAACACAGTTGCCGTTGAAGCCGATGGAAGTATAGATGTTACTGGACTAGAAGCAATTACTAGTGTAGGAACTGCAGTAATACGATTAAATGTAGCAGTCAACCTTGTAGGCGTACAAGGTACAATGGGCTTAGGCACAGCTCAAGCCGAAGCAGATGCAAATGCAGATGTTACTGGAGAAGTAGGTACAACAGCACTAAATAGTGTTACTGTTACTGCGGATGCAAATGCAAGTGTTACTGGAGAAGTTGGAACTACAGCTGTTGGCGATGTTACTATAACTGGTATCGCTAATGTTAATGTAACTGGAGTTCAAGGAACCACAGGATTGGGCACAGCTCAAGCTGAAGCTGATGCGAATGTAGACGTAACAGGTGAAGAAGGAACCACAACACTAGGTTCAGTTACAGTCATAGAAGGTACAGGTGTTAGTGTTAATGTTACAGGCAATTCAGCTACAACAGGATTAGGAAGTGCAACTGTTACTGCTGATGCAAATGTTTATGTATTAGTTACACCAGCGTTACAAAGCAGATTAGGTAATGTAACGGTAATAGAAGGACAAGGTATAAATGTTAATGTCACTGGGGTACAAGGTGTATGTCAGACAAATACATTTACTTTAGTATGGGGATTAGTAGATACTAATCAAACAGCGGGATGGGTAACAATACCTACACCGCAAACTCCTAATTGGACAAGGATAGCAGCATGATAAAAATAGAAGCAAAGAAAAACGAAGATGGTTCAGTTGTTTGTGCCTATGAAGTAGAACTTGAGTGTTCTAATTGTGGTATGACCGTAGACGCTGAAGAATATAATTCAGGTACATGTTCTGATTGCGGTGAACCATGGGATGGTAAAAGACATACTAGAGTACATGCAACAAGTATTCCATTAGAAGGCCAATCGAGTTAAAATAGCATAAATTCAAGGATTTATTATGGCAAGTACATATTCAGATTTAAAGATCGAATTAATAGGCACCGGTGACCAGTCAGGTACATGGGGTGTTACAACGAACACCAACTTAGGTACGGCGATTGAAGAAGCTATTACGGGTTCTGCTAATGTTGCTTTCTCAAGCTCAGATGTAACCTTAACTTTAACTGATTCTAATACCTCACAAACTGCACGTAACTTAAGACTAAACTTAACAGGTACATCAGGTGGCGCTAGAAACTTAATCGTACCAAACATAGAAAAGTTCTACATTGTTAATAATGGACTTGCCGATACAGTTACTATTAAAAATTCTACAGGCACAGGCGTTGCAGTTCCAGCAGGTAAATCGACCTTAGTATTTAATGATGCAACTAATGTAGTCGGCGTAGTTACAGACTTAGCTTCGATCTCAACTTCAGCAGCAGATATTAATGGGGGTACTATTGATGGTACAGTTATTGGTGGAAGCACAGCAGCGGCAGGTACATTTAGTACTTTAACTGCAGGTGGAACCGTGTCAGGTTCTGGTATAACTGCATTATTTGCATCACCCCCAGCAATCGGTGGAACAGCAGCTGCGGCAGGAACATTTACAGGAATCACAATCTCTGGTGGAACATTAACAACACCAGCAACTCTAACCTTCTCAACTACAGCAAGTATTCGTCTACCTAATGGTACAACTGCAGAAAGACCAGGTTCACCTACCTCGGGTATGATAAGGTATAATAGTGACACAGGGTCATTTGAAGGGTATACTACTACATGGGGAAGTATTGGTGGAGGTGCCACAGGTGGAGGTGGTGACCAAGTCTTCCAAGAAAACGAATTAACAGTGACAACAAATTATACGTTGTCTACAGGCAAGAATGCAATGAGTGTAGGGCCAATTACAATAGATTCTGGCGTTACAGTAACTATTCCAAGCGGACAACGCTGGGTTATTTTATAGGGATAAATTATGGCAGTTAATATTAATGCAGATACCACGACCGGTTTAGAATTAACTTCTGATACTTCGGGTAATATAAATATACAAAATGATGGTACCACGGTAGTAGCCGTAACTGCACCAGGTGTTGCTGTAACAGGTGCTTTGAGTGCGACTGGTAATATTACAACTCCAGGTGTTACTATAGGTGCTACCACTGTAACTGCAACTTCTTTCTCAGGTGATGGTTCATCTTTGACAGGTATTGCAGGTGGTTTTTCAAATATGGAAGTATTTACCAGTCCTGGTACTTGGACCAATCCAGGCAATGTGCAAAAAGTTAAAGTCACTGTAGTTGGCGGAGGTGGTAGCACAAACCCAGTTTCTGCTCCTGCGAATATTGCCTCATCTTGTGGTGGAGCAGGTGGTGGAGGAGCAGCTATAGAAGTTATTCCTTTCCCTTCAGGTACTAATGTTGCAGTAACTGTTGGTGGTGCAGCAGGAACATCTAGTTTTGGTGCATATTGTTCAGCTACTGGAGGCACAACAACAAACACATCCTCAGCAAATACTGAATCAACCGCAAATGGAGGATCTGGAGGTAATGGATCTGGTGGAACAATTAACATTCAAGGTGGATCAGGAGGATTTACAACGTCTGGCAATGCAGGAAGGATTACAGGTGGAGGTGGTGGCTCTATATTCGGATCAGGATCACTTTCAAGAGTTACTTCTTCCGCTAGTGGTACATATGTAACCCCTGTTGCAGGAGGTGCTTATGGTACAGGAGCTTCTGGAGGAACAGCTTATTCGGGAGCACCAACACAACCTGGACAATCTGGAGCACCTGGCGTAGTAATTGTAGAATATTAATAATTAAGGAATAAGTCATGGCAGGAATAACAATAAAAGGCGATACAAGTGGTGAGATAACCCTTAATGTCCCAGCAACCGCGGGTACGAATACAATTACAATACCGGCATCAAGTGGAACTTTGGCTGTAACCAGCCCAGGCGGCGATGCTTCGTTTCCAGGTACAATTACAGCAGGTACAATCTCAGCAACAGGCAATATCTCAACTCCATCTGGCACAGTAACAGCATCATCTTTCTCAGGTGACGGCTCATCTTTGACTGGTATTGCTGGTGGTTTTTCAAACATGGATGTATTTACTTCTTCAGGTACATGGACCAACCCTGGTTCTGTAACTAAAGTAAAAGTAACTGTCGTTGGTGGCGGCGGCGGAGGCGGAGGTCCTGGAGGTGCTTCCAGAGGCGGTGGCGGTGGCGGTGGAGGAGCTGCTATTGAAATTATTCCATTCCCTAGTGGTACTAATGTTCCTGTCACTGTTGGTGGACCTGGTCCTGCATATCCAGGCACAGGTACTGGTGGAGCTGGTGGAACATCATCCTTTGGTGCATATTGTTCTGCTACAGGTGGATCAGGTGGTGGTACGGGTAATGGAGAGCAAGCTTATGGTGGTCGAGGTGGTATTGGATCAGGAGGCAATCTAAATGTTGCAGGTGGAGATGGTGACGGTGTTGGCACTGTTGGCGGCGCTGCGGGTGGAACAGGTGGTAATTCATTGTTAGGCGGTGCTGGTACAGGAGCAACCCCGGGTTTTAGTAATGCACAAACAGGAAGAAATGGTGGCGGCGGTGGCGGTTCAACAGACCAAGGGTTCGCTAATCCTTTTGGTAGGGGAGCTGTAGGTGGAGCAGGCGTAGTAATCGTAGAATATTAATTTTTAATTTAGGAGTAACAAATGGCTAAAAAAGCATTAGTAAGCACTATCGAACCGAGAGGTAAAGATAATGCAGGATACAGAGTATTAGAGGTAGTAGATGCTGCTAATACTTTTGAAACACATACAAATCTACAATGGAAAGACTGTGCTGACACAGTTGAGATGGATAAATATTGGTGGGACCCAGCAACTTCAGCGTTTAAAAAATTACCTGAAGCAGTAGATCAATCTACAGCAGGTGAACTAGCAAC
>Ga0208898_1002586_pt1 | contig 11034 bp, 9 predicted proteins | sample VirMetDEL_Mar_4_FD_184513 | JGI IMG/M metagenome (GOLD analysis project Ga0208898, IMG submission 184513) | Aqueous microbial communities from the Delaware River and Bay under freshwater to marine salinity gradient to study organic matter... | ecosystem: Environmental > Aquatic > Marine > Coastal...
GGCCTCGTAAGCGATCAGGAAAGAATTTCTAGGTACAGGACAAACTTAGAAGAGCAAGGTACGCCTAACGCCGACGAGCTTACTGATCTTTATAGGCAGACTGTTGATCCTACTTTTGCCGAGGGCATTTCTCAAAACATTAGGGCGCTCAAGCAAGAACTGGAAGAGCTTTTAGATCCGATCAACCAAGTCACAGGCGCCGCAAACGCAATCGGTACTGCATTCACTGATTCATTTACTAGTGTCATTAATGGCAGTGCAACGACTCAAGAGGCACTTGCTAATTTCTTCGGCAATATCGGCAAATATTTCCTTGACATGGCCGCGCAGATCATCCAGAAGATGATCACGATGGCGATCTTGAATTCAATTGTTGCGGTGCTGCCTGGTGGCGGTGGCGGTGGCGGTGGCGGTGGCGATATTTTCGCAGACATTGCTGCCAGAGGCGGGTTGCGCATGAAAAACGGCGGCGTCTTCGGCAAAGGCGGACTTGTTCCTTTTGCTATGGGCGGCATCGTTGATAAGCCCACGATGTTTGCCTATGCAAACGGCGGTGTGGGGCGCTTTGGACTTATGGGTGAAGCAGGTCCAGAGGCAATTCTTCCTTTGAAGCGCGGATCCAACGGAAAGCTTGGAGTTCAGGTTTCAGGTGGATCGTCGAATAATATAGTGGTCAATGTTGACGCAAGCGGCACTCGTGTGCAAGGTGATGACACACGCGGCAAGCAGTTGGGTGGTGCCATTTCTGCAGCAGTGCAGGCAGAATTGATTAAACAACGCCGCCCTGGTGGTTTACTCGCAAGTTGATGGCTACTTTCCCTGACGTTTCACCTGATTACGGCGCATCTAAGAGTGCGAAGCCCAATGTACGCATTGCGCAGTTTGGCAGCGGCTATTCACAGCGCACAACATTTGGGTTGAATCAAGACCCTAAGACTTGGAGCCTGACGTGGAATTATCTAGAGGCTACTGATGCAAACAGCATCGAAGACTTTTTAGAAGCACGTGGTGGTGTTGAAGCATTTGAATGGACCCCACCAGATGACACGACAGAATACAAATGGATCTGCCGAGAATGGACCAAGGCCATGCCTGTTGGCTTGAGGTTCACGATCACGGCCACGTTTGAGCAGGTGTTTGAAGCATGAGCACACCACAGAAGATTCAAGAACAGCTTCAGTCGCTGGAGCCATCAGCAATTATCGAACTGTTTCAGTTGCAGCTCACGGCGGCAGTTAATGGCGTTGATTCGACGTTTTACTATCACGCTGGCACGAATGAGTTGTCGGCTGATATCGTCTTCAATCAGATCACCTACACCGCAGTCCCGATTGAGGTTGATGGGTTTGAAGTGAGTTCAAAAGGCACGCTGCCTCGGCCATCGATGCGGATTGCCAATGCGAATAATGCAATTTCTGCATTGCTTGGGCTCTATAACCCGCTTCAAGCAAAGGTTACGCGCATCAGAACCTGTAAGAAGTTTCTTGATGCCGTCAACTTCTCAGGCGGTAATTCAACAGCAGACCCGACGGCCAAGTTTGAAGACGAGATTTGGTATATCGATCGAGTGGCCAACGAAAATCCACAGTTGGTTGAGTTTGAGCTGACGAGCAAGCTAGACCTCACCAATCTTGCTTTGCCACGTCGTCAAGTCTTGGAACATTGTCCTTGGCAGTATCGCGGCTCTGAGTGCGGCTACAAAGGAACGCGCTATTTCGACCTGAACGATAAAGCAACAAATAAAGCGAATGATCAATGCGCCAAGCGTTACACAAGCTGCACGAAGAGATTTACGTCTGGTCGAATACCCTTTGGAGGATTCCCTGGTGCCAGACTTCAAATGTGAGGCTGAGGCTCATGCTGCAAAAGAATCACCGCGAGAATCGTGTGGCGTTGTGGTGGCAGGTCGTTACATACCTTGCCGTAATATCGCTGATCGTCCTGAGCAAGACTTTGTCTTAAATCCTGTCGATTATGCACGCGCTGCATTGACCGGAAGGATTGAAGCTATCGTGCATTCACACCCACAAGGCGGCCCAGCAAGTGAAGCTGATCTCGCAGCCTGCAAGCACACCAAACTGCCTTGGTACATTGTCCTGCTGCCTGATCGTGAATGGTTGACTATCAATCCCTAGTCGGTCTGCGCTGGGAGTATGGCGTCAATGATTGCTTTACGTTGGTGCGTCAATGGTTCAAGCTGCAAGGCATTGAATTGCCTGAGTTTGCGCGACCTGAGAACTTAGAGATCTGCGATAGCATTTTTCTTGAGCAGGCCGAAGCGATTGGGTTTGAGCAGGTTGAATATGACAGGCGATTGCCAGGCGATATTTTGATCATGCGACTGCATACACGCACGCCGATGCACGCGGCGATTCTGCTGCCTGATGAGTTGATTTTGCATCAGCGGCAAGACTCATTGAGTGCAATCGAGCCGTTGCGACGGTATTATGTCAAAAGGATTGCAGCAGTGTTCCGCTATGCAGCAGGTCGTCCGACTGCTGGGTGATCTGGGTGAGCGGTACGGCGCCGAGCACACCTACGAGAATCTGCGGACGCCTGCAGATGCAATCAAGCTGCTGTGCATTAACTCACCTGAGCTGCAGGAAGAGCTGATCCACGCGCATGAGCATGGCGTTGGTTATCGGTTGATTCAGGCTGATGTTGATCTGGGATATGAGGATCTGCAGCTACCGCTAGGCAGCCATGATTTGATTTTGACGCCTGTCGTTACAGGTAGTGGTGATAGCACCAGTCAGATTTTGGTAGGTGTTGGTTTGGTTGCGGCGGCAATTCTTCTTGGCCCTGCTGCTGGTGGTTTTCTTGGTTTAGGTGCTGGGCTTGGTGGAGCGGCTGGTGCTGGTCTTGTAACTGGCTCTGTTGCAACCGCAATCGGCGCAATCGGTGCCAGCTTGATCCTTAGCGGTGTCTCGCAGATGCTGTCACCTCAACCAGTTATCCCCAATCTTGGTGGCGTTGGTGGCGGTATTCGAGGCAGTGGTGAGTCAGGCGCAACTGATGGCCCGCAGTCTGTTGTTCGCGGCTCAAACGATCGGCAGTCGTATATGTTTACGGGCGCTGCAAACACTGTTGGCGTTGGCGCAACAATTCCTGTTGTTTACGGAGAAGTGATTACAGGTGGCCACCTGCTTTCTGCAAGGGTTGAAGTAGCAGATGATTCTGACCCTTTAAAGAATTCGATCAAAGAACCTGGCCCAAGCACCGTTTTAGTTGGTGGTGAGACGCTCAGTGGTTTGACTTACGCTTCAGGCTTTAGGTTTAGGCCATGGAACTCTTCCTTGATGAAGCCTTTGGGTACAGCCAGAAAAAGAACTATTTCATTGTCAGAGGGCAACGCAGAAAGGCTTGCAGATGTTGATTATAAGGATGATGAAAGAAGAAAGAATTACATGATTTTATTTGAGTTGACGAATGGCTTGTTTGATTATGTAAGCGGTCCAGGCACGACTTTAATAGATGGATTTATTACGTTTGAGGTTTCGCTAAGTATTAGTGCAAAAGGTCCAGATCCTGACGTGGCTAGGTTCCAAGTCACAGTGCAAGGCTTGCTAAAGAAAGGTCAGGCGTATCGCTGGATGCAATATATTCAATACCCGAAACTTGGCGACAGTTTGGAACCAGATGACATCAAAACAACAATTACTATCGTTGACTTTCGTTGCGCCAGCGGGTGCAATCTAGTTGTTGCTCACAATGGCTACGAGCTATTCGAGAGCAAGTCCTATTGGGTAGCCCCTGTCACCACCTAAATAAATGGCACTCAACTCAACTTCCGTAATCAAGATTGTTGACCTGCTGTGCGAAGGCCCAATCGCTGGCATCGTCGGTGGCAACAAAGGCGTTTACCTAGATGAAACACCAATACAGACAGGTGGTTCTCGTAATTTTCCGTCGCAAGATGTTTCTTACGACTTCCGCAATGGTGGAAGGAATCAGAGCTTTTTGCCGCAAGCTGGCGCAACATCATCAACGGTAACAAATATCAACGTTCAAATTGGCGAAAACTATACAGAGACATTAAACGCTAACGATGAAGTAACTGCTCGTGACTATGGCGCAGGGCAGCTGATTAGGCAAATTACGGATTTAGACGCAGACGCATTTCAGCTTTTATTTTCTATACCAAGGTTATTCAGTAGTGCTGCGGAAGGATTGGCCAAGGGTCAACTGTTTAATGGAAGCATTCGCGTCATAGTTGACGTTCAATCGCAAGGCAGTGGTTATGTTAAAAAATATGATCGCACTATAACTGGCATCGCTGTAAGTGGATACCAGCTTCAAACGCCAAACATTGCTCTCTCTGGCGCTGGCCCATGGAATATTCGTGTCAGAAAGATCAACCTAAAAGAAGAACATTTTGAAGTTAAATTTGCAAATTTTGAAGATATACCTAAAGACACTCCCTTGCAAAACGGAAGGGCAAATCAAATCATCTGGGAAAGCCTGACCGAAATTCAAAATGTTCGCACACCATATCCATACGCTGCGCTAACGGGCGTTTCATTGTCAACGCGGCAATTTAGTAGTTTGCCAACTCGCGCATATAAGGTGCGCGGAAAGATTGTGGCAGTTCCATCGAATGCGAGTGTCCGCAGTGATGGAAGCCTAAGTTTTAATGGTGCCTTTGATGGCAGCCTGAAATCAACTTGGACGACCTGCCCGGTTTGCTGTTGGTACGACATGCTCACCAACCCGCGTTATGGCGCTGGTGATTTCGTGCAAGCTGCAAACGTAAGCTGGGTTGATCTTTATCCGCTTGCTCGATACGCTAACCAACTTGTCACTAACGGTGATGGCACCAAAGAAGCACGTTTTTCGTGTAACACTGTAATCGGCTCACAGGCCGAAGCATTCAGCGTGCTGCAGGATCTCGCCAGTGTGTTTCGCGGGATGCTGTATTGGCAGGCCAACACGATTCAGGCAACTGCAGATCACGGCAATCTGAATGGCACTGATGTCTCGCCGGTTCATCTTTACAGCAATAGCAACGTCATCGATGGTGCGTTCAACTATTCAGGCACGTCACTGAAGACGCGCAGCACTAGCATCCGCGTTCGTTATAACGATCCTCAGAATTTCTACAAGTCAAATTATGTCGTTGTAGAAGATGCCAGTCTGATTTCTAAATATGGCTATCAGACTAAAGAGATCGTTGCTTTTGGCGCAACTTCTAAGTTTCAGGCGCAGCGTCTTGGCCGGTGGATGCTGGCATCAGAAGAGATTGACGGTGAAATCGTCACCTTTACGACTGGCCTGCAAGGTGCAGTGGTGCTGCCTGGTCAGGTGTTTGCAGTATCGGATGAGATGCGCCAAGGCGTGCGTCTTGCCGGTCGCGTCAGCAGTGCAACGACAACAGCAATCACAGTTGATCAGACGATTGCATTGCCTGCAGGTAGTGGCCATCAGCTGACTTGCACACTGGCCGACGGAAGCATTGAAACCAGGCCAATCAGCACTGATAGCGTTTCTGGTGCTGTTATCACTACGTCGGCATTTAGTTCTGCTCCGCTGGCGCAGTCAATTTGGTCGATTACATCTTCAAGCGTTGAGCTTCAGAAGTTCCGCTGCCTGTCGGTTGCTGACAATGGCGACGGTCAATATTCAATCACTGGTGTTGAGCACAATGACAGCATTTATGCGACGGCAGACTCTGGCTCGCCGCTTGAGTTTGATGATGTCACGCTATTCAATGATCCACCGGCTAAGCCTGTTAGTCTGACGCTTGAAGCGCGTCAAATCAGCTTAGGTCAAACAACCACTAATCGAATAATTGCCTCTTGGAGTCGTGGACTGGATGGAGCGACTTTTGGTTTTCAAATTCGCTATAAGATCGGTAACGGCAACTTTATTGGAGCAGAAACAACCAATACCAGTTTCGAAATTGACAATCTTGACCCAGGGCGGCAAGTCACTTTTCAAATTCGATCTGTTGGTGCGCCGCCGGTCAACCGTAAATCTGCATGGGTTCAGGCTATTGGCACGGTGCCAGAGCCAGACATCGATCCTGACGATCCAAACAAAGTTGTTCTGCCGCCGATCCCTGCCGATGTAACGATTCAAGCGATCGAAGGTGATCAGGCAATTCTTCGCTGGAAAATCCCAAACACTGGACTAAATGCCAGTAACTTTTTAGCGATCATCCGTCATGCGCCACAGGTTGACGGAACAGGCGAATGGCCAAATAGCACTTTACTGCGTGAGATTAAAGCGCAGACAAACTTTGCAATGCTGCCTTTGATCGAAGGCGAGTATCTAATCAAGTTTCAAGATGAGAATGGTCAACGCAGTGCCGAGGCAGCAAGTGCGGTCATTGATCTACCAAATCCAATCCCACGGTTGAACATTCAAGTTCGCCGCGAAGACCAAGACTCGCCGCCGTATCAAGGTGACAAGGTTGATGTCTTCTACGACGCAGAGTATGACGGCTTGGTGCTGGACGGTGACGCAACCTTTGATGAAGTCGTCGATTTAGATGCCCTGGGCACGTTTGACTTTATTGGCACACGCTTGGCGTCTGGCCGGTACTACTTCAACAACGTCTTAGATCTTGGTGGTGTTTTCAGTGTTGTCTTTACGCGCAAGCTGACGACTCGGGGTCTGTATCCTGCAGATACTATCGATGATCGCGTTGAGTTAATCGATCGCTGGTCAGACTTTGACGGCGACATTCCCGACGACACCAGCACTGACATCTATTTTCGCACAAGCGATCAGGCGACGACTGACGAGGAATTGCTGTTGGAAGATGGCAGCTTCTTCCTGTTGGAAGATGGAACAGACAAAATTCAAATGGAATCTGACATCGACTTTGGCGCATGGGTGCCGATGGAATCTGGCCGTTACACCGGCAGGCAGTTCCAGTTCAAAGCTGAGCTAAGTGCTGCACACGTTGACCAGACACCGCTTGTCGATGAGCTTGGCTACACAATGCAGCTTGAGTCACGCACCGAGAGCAGTGCAACGATTGCCTCAGGTGCTGCGGCAAAGGTCGTCACATTTGCAAACGGTTTCTATCAGGAACCGAGCCTCGGCATCACTGCTTCCAATCTTGCCTCAGGGGATTACTATGAAGTGACATCAGCCTCTAGAACTGGATTCACGATTACGTTCTACGACAGCAGCAACACTGCGATCGACCGTAATTTCCAGTATCAAGCGGTTGGCTACGGCACTGAGCAGACCTAAGCATGGCCACCCACGATTACGTCATTGCTAACGCTTCTGGCGCGGCTGTCAGAGCTGACCTGAATAATGCGTTGGCGGCAATCGTCACCAACAACAGCAACGCGACGGAGCCTGCCACGACTTATGCGTATCAGTGGTGGGCTGACACTACTGCTGGGCAGTTGAAGCTGCGTAATGCAGCGAATGATGACTGGGTTGTTATAGGGGAGCTTGACGGCACAAAGCTGATGGAGGACGGCACGGCGGCTGCTCCTGGCTTGGCATTTGCTGATGATCTGGATACTGGATTCTTTCGACCTGCTGCAAATCAGCTAGGTGTTGCGACAAATGGCGTAGAGCGTGTTGAGTTTGGCACGTCTGAAGTTGTCTTTAATGATGGCGGCGAGGATATTGATTTTCGGATTGAAGGTGACACCGAATCAAATCTATTCTTTGTTGATGCAGGGAATGATTCGGTCAGCATTGGCGACTCCGGCAGGCTGTTAGTTGGCAAGTCTAGTAGCCTTACCGACCAACCACAACGTTTACAGGTTGAAGGAACAAGTTTTAATGCAGGTGGCGCAAGTTTGCGTAGAAACTCAAACGATGACGGTGGGACGGGACTTCGTATTTGCAAGAGCAGGGGAACGGCTAACGGTTCATACTCTCTTGTTTCCTCTGGCGACAACTTAGGCCTTGTTCAGTTTTGTGGCGCAGACGGTACAGATGATGAACGTGCTGCCGAGATTCGCGCCCAAGTAGACGGCACCCCCGGCGCTAACGACATGCCGGGCAGGCTTATCTTCAGTACAACCGCGTTAGGAGCAAGCAGCCCGACGGAGCGGATGAGGATCCGAGCGGACGGTGACGTAATTATTCCGGAGGTCTATAACAACACAACAGCAAACGCCGCAAATGGCTATGTGTTCAATAGTGGCGGTCTTGGACGAAGCACGTCGTCTATCAAATACAAGACAAATGTAGAAACTATTGAAGATCAATACTCAGACGCGCTTTTAAATTGTCGTCCTGTTTGGTATCGCTCCATTTGTAAATTGGATTGCCCAGAGCATGGCTGGTGGGGTTTTATCGCAGAAGAAGTAGCAGAAATTGACCCACGTCTTGTTCACTGGAAAACCATTGAAGTTACCCACGACGAAAATGGTTCTGTAGTTGAAACTCCCTGCGATCCAGAGCCTGAGGGGGTTATGTACGACCGCTTCGTGCCCCACCTGCTGAATCTTATCAAACGACAGAAGGAACAAATTGAAGCACAAGGCACAGCTATCGCTGCACTCGAAACCCGCCTAACCGCACTTGAAGGAGGTGCCGCCTGATGGCTGATCGCAAAATCACAGACCTGTCGGCGCTGACATCACCTGCAACAGGCGATCTGTTCCCTGTTGTTGATGTCTCGGAAGCTGCCAACGTCGATAAAAACAAGTCGATTACGTTTGGCACGCTGTTTCGCACTTTGCCTGACGGTACTGTCGGCGCACCTGCTGTTGGTTTCCTGAGTGATGCTGGCACTTCTGGGATTTATCGCACTGCTGCCAATGAGGTTGCATTCAGCAATAACTCAGTCTTCACGGGCAAATTCACTACTGCTGGTTTTCAGCTTGGCACTGGCACGGCTGCAGCACAGCTTCATCTTTTCAGCACCGATACGACCGATCAGGTCATCATTGAGAACACTGACGCAGGTTTAGATACTGCGCCTGATGTGGTGCTGTATCGCAATTCTGCATCACCTGCTGCAAACGATAACCTCGGCAACATCGAGTTTCGCGGTGAAGACGACGGCGGCAATACGCACGCCTATGCGCAGATTCTTGCGCAGATCAGCGATCCAACCGACATCTCAGAAACCGGCATCCTTGATCTGATGTCATCTGATGCAGGCACTATCGCAAGCCGAATTAGGTTGTTGGGTGGTTATGTCGGTATTGGTGAGACTACGCCAATCTATCCGCTGCATCTCACGACCACCCTGACGGGCACGGCAATCAATTCAGAATGCACGGCTGATGATCCTGCCTCTGGTGGTGACATCACGCTGTATCACCGTCGTGGTGCATCTGGCGCTGGTCAGGATGACGACATTCTTGGCACGGTGTTCTATCGCGGCAAGAATGACAATGCCACGCCTGCAGAGATCGACTATGCAGCGGTGGAAGGTAGCATTGCTGATGCAAGTGACACCACCGAAGATGGCCGCCTGAGGCTGCAGGTTCAAACTGCTGGCACGCTGACGACTCAACTTGAGATCAACGGCGACACGATTGGATTCTTCGGCACGACTGCTGCTACTCAACCTGCAGCTATTGCTGATCTAACGACAACAGCAACTACAGGCACGCTGCCTACTCCTGATGGCACTGTCACGATTGCAGACGCTGCATCACCAACGAATGCAGAGCTGCTTGAGTATTGCGTAGAGCTTGAGGCTAAACTTGAGTCTGCCCTAGCGGCATTGCGTACGCTCGGATTGATTGCGACTTGATAGTTGACCCAAGCAAGCTAAACTGATTACATTGCACTAGACCCATGACCCTTGGATTGCAGTCTGGATTTGAGGTCCAAGCTTTTGACACTTTAAGCGGGGCAGGGGTCAGCGCATCTGTCTTAACCTCTGGCGTCAATCTTTGTTTCCAAGTAACGGTTAGTGATATTGGAACAAATGTGGTGATTCGTTTTGAAGGCAGCCTAGACGACACCAATTTTTTTAATTTAGATCAAAGCAATTCAGATACTACTATTACGGCCAACGGCACATATGGTTATGCGCTGGCAGGCTGTCCTGTGCAATACGTGCGCGTTCGCTTGGTGAGTTTTAACGGCGGCACTCCTAGCATTGCTAGCAAAGTAGGAACTATTTGACATGGCACGTAATCTTCGGGTCAGCTTGCAACGCGGATTGCAAAGCAGCATTTCTGGCGGGCTTGGTGCAAATGATATTTTTACGACTGCATCACTTGATCTGAATTTTGCTAAATATAAAAATCTAGGCAAGATAGTCGATGCCACTACTGGGTCGAACTTTGTTGACTTCACCCGCGCCAGTAGTGCGACGTATGTGGGCAGCGATGGGCTGATCAAGACGGCGGTGACGAATTTGTTGCTAAGGAGTGAGGAGTTTGATAATGCGAGTTGGACTGCATCTAACTCAAGCGTATCAGCAAATGCAGGGCAGTCTCCTGACGGGCTCAATGCGGCTGACCTGCTTGCAGAGAATAGCGGCACAAGCTCCCATTACGTCATTGCCGCGACAAGTAGTTCGGCTACGGGGATTATGTCGTTCTCTGTTTTTGCGAAGGCTGCAGGTAGGCGCTATCTCCGTTTAGTGCTCGCTGACACAGGAGTATCAAGTGGCAATAGGTGCTATACGACATTTGATCTTCAAGATGGTGTTGCGGCCACGCCTTTATCCATAGGTGGATCAGACCTGTCGTCAGCGATAATTCCGGTAGGCACGGGCTGGTATAGATGTGTGCTGACCGGAAACATCGGCAACACAAATTCTGCATACACTACTGCTTGCGCTTTGAGCGATACCTCAGCCGTCAGCAGTTCCCTGCCAAGCTACACAGGCGATGGCACCTCCGGCATCTACCTTTGGGGAGCCCAACTAGAACAATCCTCTACTGTGGGCGAATACGTCAAAACCACCAGCACGATCAACAGTGCTCCACGGTTTGATCACGACCCAACGACAGGTGAGAGCTTGGGGTTGTTGGTGGAGGAAGAAAGGACGAATTTGTTGATGTGGAGTGAAGACTTCAGGAATACGGCGGATGCTGGGGAGGCGAGGCCGTGGCTCTACAGTAATGCTTCGATCACGTCAAATGCTGT
>Ga0208898_1002587_pt1 | contig 11033 bp, 20 predicted proteins | sample VirMetDEL_Mar_4_FD_184513 | JGI IMG/M metagenome (GOLD analysis project Ga0208898, IMG submission 184513) | Aqueous microbial communities from the Delaware River and Bay under freshwater to marine salinity gradient to study organic matter... | ecosystem: Environmental > Aquatic > Marine >...
TCAAGAAAGCGGTAGAGGTAGGGAGGGAACTGGAAGATGTAGCTGGATTCTTTGGTAAGTATTTTCAAGGGGTCAGCGATGTCAACAAGGCGGCAGAAGAGGCACAAAACCCACCGCTGTTTAGAAAGCTGCTCAGTGCAGGTTCTGTTGAAGAAGAGGCAATGAACGCCCTGATTCATAAGAAGAAGATAGAGAGTATGGAAAGAGAGCTGCGTCAACTCATCACCCTTAGATACGGGGTAGAAGCGTACAAAGAGATGATGCAGATGAGAAGGCAAATCAGGGAACAACGAGAGCGAACGGTCTATAGACAAGCACAACGGAGAAAGAATTTCTTATGGAATACTTTGTACATTGGGTTAATCTCAATTATCCTTGGCTGTCTGTGGTGGTTGTTAGTGTTAGTCACAAGCTATAAGGGGTGAAATATGCCAGAACTAAAAGGTAAAAAATATCCATACACTGCCAAAGGCAAAAAGAAATATGCCGAAGACAAAAAGAAAATGGAGAAAAAAGATGCCGCTAAAAAAGGGAAAAAGTGAAAAAGCCGTTACTAGTAACATTAAAAAACTAGTAAAAGAAGGCTACCCTCAAAAACAAGCGGTAGCTATTGCGTTAGCTAAATCACAACCTAAACGCAAAAAGAAAAATGAAACTCGCCGTAGTTGAATGGGAAGATGCCTGTGAAATTGATAACACGCCTTGGGAATTTGAGCCAGAGGAGCATACGTATACTGCGTATATTGTTACGCAGGTCGGTTATGTCTGTTATGACGGGCCGGAAGGAGTTATACTTACATCGGCATATGGTAGTGGGCAGCTTGCTAGGCGTAATCAAATCCCGCGAGGAATGATACGTAACGTAACATATTTGGATGTTTATGACGGATAAAACTAAATATTTGGATGCTAAAGGTAAACGAGTAATTCTTGGATTGTTTAAAGAGTTTGCTCGTCCTGATGTTAAATATAAACCAGTGTACACGCTACAAGAATGGCACGATGCGTTTCTTGATTGCCGTGACCCGTCAGAATATTCTGCTGCTATGTTGTTGCTTGGTGATTGGGAACATTGGCTTGAAGTTCGTAACCACCCTATGATTAAACAACACGTAGATAAATGGCACAAAGAACTAGAAGTTAAGTTACGGTCAGAAGCTATTGTACAAATGCGTACACATGCTAAACAACAGGGCGGTACGGCTGCAGCTAAATGGCTTGCTGAAAAAGGATATGAGCTAGATAAAAAAGCTGTTGGGCGACCCAAAAAAGAAATTGAACCTGAAGCTCCTCAAACTAAACGTATTGCAGGTGATATGGCTCGTTTGGGCATTGTTGTTGGAGGTAAAGCATAATGCCGTACATGACTAATGGTAAGCGTGACTATAGTAAACAAAAAGCTAATGATGATAAGAACATGAAAAACCGTGCCAAACGTAATGCAGCACGGCGTAAACTTATGCGTGAAGGCGTAGTATCTAAAGGCGACGGAAAAGACGTAGACCACAAAGTTGCACTCAGCAAAGGGGGTGGCAATGGACGAAAAAATCTTCGTGTTACTAGTAGGTCTAACAACCGTAGTTTTAAGCGTACTAAGTCTGGGAGAATGGCATGATAGCATTATCAGCATTATTAGACCTTGGCGGTAAACTTGTAGACAAACTTATTCCTGACCCAGAAGCAAAGGCTAAAGCGCAGCTTGAACTTGCTACTATGGCTCAAAAAGGCGAGCTAGCTAGGATGGCTAATGAGACTGAGTTATTTAAATCAGAACAAGACAATTTGTCACAGCGGCATACAGCCGATATGGGTAGCGACTCTTGGTTGTCTAAAAACATACGCCCATTAACGCTTATAGCCATTTTGACGGGTTATTTTGTATTTGCCCTTATGTCTGCTTTTGACCTTGATACAAATGCCGCATACGTCGAATTATTAGGTCAGTGGGGCATGCTAATTATGAGCTTTTATTTCGGAGGTCGTACACTAGAAAAGATTATTGACTTAAGGAAAAAACTATGACCTTTCGACTTTCTAAACGGTCACACGAAAGACTTATTGGCGTTAATGAAGAATTAGTACAAGTTGTTAATCTTGCAATTGGTAAGTCTAAAGTTGACTTTGGTGTATCAGAAGGTATTCGTTCTGTAGAAAGACAAAAAGAACTTGTAGAGCAAGGTGCAAGTCAAACAATGAAAAGCATGCACATTACAGGTAGGGCTGTGGATTTGGTAGCGTACATTGGCCCTAAAGTTTGTTGGGAACTTAATGTATACGATGATGTAGCAGAAGCTATTCGAGAAGCAGCTCGTGAGCTACAAGTGTCTGTACGTTGGGGTGCTGCATGGAATATTGACGACATTACCAAATGGGAAGGCACAATGGAAGAAGCCATGAACCATTACATTGATACACGCCGTAAGGAAGGACGGAGGCCATTTATTGATGCGCCACACTTTGAAATATGAAATTTATTATTATTTTATTTACGTTCCTTTCTCCGGGCGTTTTGCAAGTACAAGGAGAAAAAACAGTAGAAACTATGCAGGAATGTGTAGAAGAGGCATATAAAATTAACACTGATGGTAATGTCCCTTTTAACGCTGCCTGTGTTCCAGCAAAAGGAGGTATGATATGAGTGAACGTGACCCACGACTAAAACGTGCAGGAGTGTCTGGATTTAATAAGCCAAAACGTACCCCTAACCATCCTAAAAAATCGCACATTGTTGTAGCTAAAGAAGGCGAAAAAATTAAGACCATTCGTTTTGGTGAACAAGGTGCTTCTACTGCAGGCAAACCTAAAGCTGGTGAATCTGAGCGCATGAAAAATAAACGCGCTAGTTTTAAAGCACGGCATGGACGTAATATTGCTAAAGGTAAAATGTCAGCAGCTTATTGGGCTGATAAGGTGAAATGGTAATGAAGCCCGGTTTATATGCAAACATCCATGCAAAACGTAAACGCATTAAAGAAGGAAGTAAAGAAAAAATGCGTAAGCCGGGAAGCAAGGGTGCTCCTACTAACAAAGCTTTTAAAGAGTCAGCTAAAACAGCTAAAAGGAAAAAAGCTTGAGCGATAAAGATTTAATTAAGCAAGCTGCAGAGGCTGATTTGCTTACATTTATTAAATTAGTAGCGCCACACAGGGTGCTAGGTGCTGTGCACGAAGAGTTGTGTTATTGGTGGCAACGAGATGATGCTAAAGATAACCAGCTTGTATTGTTGCCACGTGACCACCAAAAAAGTGCAATGATTGCGTACAGAGTAGCATGGTGGATAACTAAGCATCCTGAAACAACTGTGTTGTACGTGTCAGCTACAGCTAACCTTGCAGAAAAACAACTTAAAGCAATTAAAGATATTTTGACAAGTGACATTTATAGATTTTACTGGTCAGATATGGTAAATGAGCTTGAAGGTAAACGTGAACGTTGGGCGGTAGATGAAATAAGTGTAGACCACCCTAAACGTAAAGCAGAAGGCGTGCGTGACGCCACTGTTAAAGCCGCTGGTATCACTGCTAACGTAACAGGGCTACACTGTAACATTGCTGTGCTAGATGACGTTGTAGTGCCTGACAATGCCTACTCTAATTCAGGCAGAGAACAAGTGAGGGCATTTTATTCTCAGTTGTCATCTATTGAGTCTACTGGTGCAAAAGAATGGGCTGTGGGCACTCGCTATCATCCGGGTGATTTGTACAAAGATATGATGGACATGACTGAAAGCTATTACGATGACGATAGTGACGAAGAAATTGAACAACAAGTGTACGAAACATTTGAACGCACTGTAGAAACAAATGGTGAATTTCTTTGGCCTAAACAACGCAGAACTGATGGAAAAGCATTCGGTTTTGACTCAAAAGAACTAGCTAGAAAAAAAGCTAAATACTTGGATGTCACTCAATTTTACGCACAATATTACAACAACCCTAACGCTGTAGAAACACAGCTTATTGACAAAAGCAGATTTTTATATTATAATAAAGAACAAATTGATAACGTTAGTGGGGCGTGGTATTTAGGAGACAAACTCTTACATGTATACGCATCTATGGACTTTGCATATTCTGTAAGTAATAGTGCTGACTACACTGTTATTTCTGTATTAGGAGTAGATGAAGATAGTAACTATTATGTTTTAGATTTAGATAGGTTTAAAACTAATAAGATAAGCGTAATGTATGATAGAGTAGAAGCAGTGTATAGAAAATGGAGATTTAAAAAGTTAAGGTGTGAAGTGGTAGCTGCACAAAAACTCATTGTATCTCAGTTTAAAGAGTACATGCGTGGACAACAAATTGTATTTAGCATTGATGAATACAACCCCCCACGTAACATGAGCAAAGCAGAGCGCATTGCAGCTATCTTAGAGCCACGTTACAGTAATGGTCAGATATGGCATTATAAAGGTGGTAATTGTCAAATATTGGAAGAAGAACTTATTTTAAACAATCCTGAACACGACGACGTAAAAGATGCTGTAGCAGCATGTGTAGAAATATGTAAAGCTCCTATTACTTCTCGCACATGGAATAAACGAGGTAATGTCATTCCTTTTAATTCTAGATTTGGTGGTGTAGCAATATGAATGAAAATATTCAAAGCGGTTTAACTGAAGACCAATTGGCTAATAAAATTAGCGATTTATGGGTACGATGGAACGATGCTCGTGATGAGTGGCGCGAAAGCACACAAGAATTACGTCAATATTTATTTGCTACAGATAGTCGCAAAACAAGTAATAGCAAGTTGCCGTGGAAAAACTCTACAGTTACACCTAAACTTACTCAAATACGGGATAACTTACATGCTAACTATTTAGCTGCATTGTTTCCTTCAGAGACATGGTTTACTTGGGAAGCTGTAGATAAAGATGAAGAGCTATATGCTAAACGTAGAGCTATTGTTAATTATTTAAAACAAAAACTAAAAGCATCTAATTTTCAATTACTAGTATCAAAATTAGTATATGATTATATAGACTTTGGTAATGTATTTGTTACATATGACTATGTACGAGATATTATAGAATCTACTGATGGTCAAATTATATCTAAATATGTAGGGCCAAAAGCCTATCGCATTAATCCTAATGACATTGTATTTAATCCAGTGAGCGAATCGTTTTCTAAAACGCCTGTAATTCGCAGGATGTTAAAGTCTATTGGCGATTTAATTACTGACGTTGATACCAAACCTGCGTTAAACTATAACAAAGGCACGTTAAATAAAGCACTGCAATTTAGGCAAAACTATAGGGATGACCCTGAGTTTAAAAAAGAAATTAACTTGGCTATTGATGGATTTGGTAGTCTTGATGAATATTTAGATAGTGACATGGTAGAATTGCTTGAATTTTGGGGAGACATTTATGACCCTGAAACAAAGCAAATGCTGCGTAATCAACTCATCACTGTTATTGACCGTAAATGGATTTTGCGTAATCAGCCTAATCCGTTATGGACAGGAGAGAAACCCATTCATCACTGTGGTTGGAGATTGCGTACAGACAATTTGTGGGCACAAGGGCCGTTAGACCAACTGGTTGGTATGCAATATCGTATCGACCATTTAGAAAACCTTAAGGCAGACGTATTTGACCTCATTGCATATCCTGTAATGAAAGTTAAAGGCTCAACTGTAGAAGAGTTTGAATACGAACCCGGAGCCACTGTATTTGTTGGTGATGAGGGCGATGTTGATTTTATGCGCCCAGACGCTACAGCATTACAAGCTGACTTACAAATACGTGATTTAATGAATCGTATGGAGGAACTTGCTGGTACGCCTCGTGAGGCTATGGGCATTCGTACTCCGGGTGAAAAAACTAAATATGAAGTGCAACGTCTTGAAAACGCTGCTGGTCGTATTTTCCAAAGCAAAGTAAGCTGGTTTGAGCGTAATATTCTTGAACCACTTCTTAACGGCATGCTTGCTGAAGCTGTGCGTAATTTTGAAGGGGTAGAACGTATTCGCACTCTTGATGAAGACTATGGCACAGAAACCTTTGTAGAAATTACCAAAGACGATTTGATGGCTGCTGGTAAAATCTATCCCATTGGTGCTCGTCATTTTGCAGAGCAAGCTAAGTTTATCCAAGAACTTACGCAAACAATTGCTGCAGTGCAAGCCATTCCTTCTGTTGCTGCCCACATGAGTGGTAAGGCTATTGCCAAAGCATTGGAAGAAAACCTTGGTCTTGCTTCCTACAACATTGTTAAGGACAATGCTGCTATTTTTGAACAAGCTGAAACACAACGCCTAATGAACCAATCTCAAGAAGACGTAATGACTGAATCTATGGTTGAAGCAGAAGGCCCAACGGAATTTCCAGAAGAATGAACTTAAAGCTTATTAAAAATAAACCTGAAGATATTTCATCAACCGAGTTTCGTAAACTTTGGGACAATGCTGGGTACACATTAGAACCTTTGTATAAAGTTTTGCTTGAACTTAAAGATGAAGTAAATAGTATTAATAAAGAAGATTTTGATTGCCCTAACCATTATGCCAAATTAGCGTATAACATGGGGCAGACTAAAGTAATTGAGCAAATCATCTCAATGTTGCCAAAATCGGCAAAAATGTAAACTTTTGTGTTTTTTTGACTCTAAGCACATAACCAAAGGAGAAAAGCATGACCGATGCTACGATTTTTAATCAAGAAGCAGAAGACAACACTGTTTCTGAAACGCAAGCCGCAGAGACAACTGAGGCAAAATTGTTTGAAGCCCTTGTTGGTGAAAAACAAAAATATAAATCACCAGAGGATTTGGCTAAAGCATATGCTAATGCTGACCAGTTTATTGAAACCTTGAAAGAGGAAAATAGACAATTACGTGAGCAAGTAGCACAGGCTAAAACCATTGACGAAGTGATTGAGCGTATGTCTACAAAACAAGAAGCACCAGTGGCAGACCAGCCAACTGTTTCAGGGTTAAAACCAGAAGATGTGCAACAGCTAGTAGAAAAAACGCTAGAAAGTCGGAAAGCGCAAGAACAACGCACTTCTAACTTATTTCTTGCAGATAAACTTATGAAAGATAAGTTTGGTGACAAAGCCACGGAGTTATTTAAACAACGTGCGTCCAATCCGCAAAAACAAAAAGTGTTGATGGAACTTGCAGCTACTGACCCGAATGAGTTTGTAGCACTGTTTGCTGGAGTACCTGCTCAAACAAACACGATGGATTCAAGTGCTACTAATACTACTTCTGTAGCTTATAGTGGAACGCCACGGGATACTGTGGAAGGCACTAAAGAATGGGCAGCTAAAATCCGCAAGGAAAGCCCTGACCTTTATTGGTCACAAGAGTTTCAATATAAGTTGCAACAAACTGTTACTAAAAACCCTGACCTATATTTTGGTCGATAAGGAGATTTAAATGGCTGGTGTTGATTATGCAAAAGTCAACGACCATCTTGTTCGTACTGAGCTGTGGTCGTCTGAACTAAAAGACATCCTGCAAGAACAACTGATGGGCACGAAATATGTTCGTATGCTCAATGGTTTTCCTGACGGGAATCAATTTACTATTCCTTCTATTGGCGAATTGCCGATGCGTGAAGTGGCTGAAAATACTCCTGTTACGTATGATTCGATGGATACTGGTGAGTTCACCTTTACCATTGACCGTTACGTTGAGGCTGCTACGTTCATCACGGATAAAGCCAAGCAGGATAGTTATTATGCTCAACAACTGATTGGTATGTTCCCCACCAAAATGCGTCGTGCTTTGGACGAGAACCTTGAAGGTTCTGTGTTCTCTTTGGCTAACACGCAAACGGCGAACAACACCAATGAGATTAACGGTGCTGACCATCGTTTTGTTGCTTCGGGTTCGTCAAACACTGTGTTGTCGCTAGATGACTTTGCTAAAGCTAAATATGCTTTGGACAAAGCCAATGCTGGTGGCACTCGCGTGGCTATTATTGACCCGTCGCAAGAATATGTGTTTAACACTCTTGTTGGCGCACAAGCCTTCACGAACAACCCTGCTTTCGGCGGTATTGTGAATGGCGGTTTTGTGAACGAAGTGACCGGCATGCGGTTTATTCGCAACATCTTTGGTTTTGATGTGTATGTGTCTACTTTCTTGGCGACTCCTACCGACACCTCCATTGATAGCGTGTCTGTACCTGCTAGCCCTGTTACCAACATCTTTATGTCTGTTGGTGGCGACCTTACCCCGTTCGTTGGTGCTTATCGTCAAATGCCTCGTGTTGAATACGAGCGCAATAAAGACCTGCGCCGTGACGAGTATGTGATGAACGCTCGTTTTGGTTTGAAGCTCTATCGTCCTGAGTGTCTGGTAAGCGTCATTACCAAGAGCACCATCTAAAAGGGGGATTGAGAAATGACTCGCAAAACTACTTGGACGAACGCTGACGGTTTGGTGGTGGGCTTTGGCCCTAACTTCGCAGAACGTAATGTTTCTGGCGTACATGACACCGATGGTCAGCTTAAGGAAGCTCGTCTAGCAATCACTTGGGAATCGTCTGGCGCTGCTGTGACTATTCCTGCAGGTTCGGTTGTTATGGACGTTATTGTTAAGGTTGGTACGGCATGGGTCGGTGGAACCAAAGTTGAAGTTGGAGATGGCTCTGACGCTGACGGTTGGATTTCTGCTGCACAAGGTGCTACGGCTAACCTAACTGCTGGTGCTACGCTACGTGCTGGTGGTGCTTATGCTGTTGGCGGCACTGACGCTACGGCTAAAGCCCTTGGCAAAGTGTACGCTTCGGCAGATACTTTGGATGTTACCATCACTGGTTCGTATACGGCTGGTGACGCTGACATTATTGTTCGTTACGTTTAAGGCGTAACCGGGGGGAGGGGTGTAGCCTCTCTCCCCTTTTTTTGGAGATATTATGGCTAATGTACAGCACAGTGCACTTACTGACCCAAATTTGCATGAGCCTAAAGGAATTGCTAGTGCAAATGCTAACGAATTGTACGTAGCAGATGGTAGCACTAGTGGCGCATGGCAAAAACTTTCTCCTCCATCTCTTAGCGGCATTACTAGTAACGGCTCTGCAGGTCAATTTCTTTCTGTAGACGGTTCTGGTAATTTTGTTTTTGCATATTCTGCTCATGGCGGAATTTATTTTTTTGATGCTGCTACTCCAACTGTAATTACATATCCTTCTACTTATTCTAAAGTAAATGCTGTCACTACTCCTATAGGTAGCCCAGTGTTTATTACTGAAGGAACTAACTCTAGACTTACATACACAGGCACAGACACTATTGATTTAGACATAGTGTTTAATTTGTCTATAAACCAATCTACTGGTTCTAACACAGACATTCAAGCAGCCATTTACAAAAACGGCACTTTAGTTAATGGCACACAAGTAATTGCTACTTGTAGGTCAGGCGAAAAACTTATCGTGTCTTCACACGGCGATGTTAACATGGCTACAAATGACTATGTTGAAGTGTATGTAAAAAACAACGGCGGAAGTGGTAATGTTAATGTGTATTCTTTTTCATTAATGGCATCTACAGCAGGGGCATAATATGGCTAAACTTACTCTGCTAGACATGACACAAAACATTTTATCAGCTATGGACAGTGATGCTGTTAACAGTATTGATGATACTGTAGAAGCTGTTCAAGTTGCTGAACTTGTTAAAGAATCTTTTTTTGATTTAATGAGCCAACGTGATTGGCCCTTTTTGTTTACGTTAGCTGCTCTTGAAGCATTAGGTGATGTTAACAATCCTACTAAAATGAAAATTCCAGATACGTGGAATAAAATTAAATGGGTTAAATATAACAAACAAGAAGTTGAATATGTTGCGCCAGAAGACTTTAAACATCTTGTTGATAATAGAACAGAAACTGCTAATGTAGTTGATGCTAATGGGTATGTAATTAATCGTGACCCTAAATATTGGACTAGCTACGATGATGTGTACATTTATTTTGATGGCTACAATAAAACTGTAGAGAGTACGTTACAAGCTTCTAAAAGTGTGGGATATGCTGGAGTGCAACCTACATGGACGCATAGCGATTCTTTTATTCCAGCTATTCCTGAAAAGTTTTTTCCAACGTTGTTGTCTGAAGCAAAAGCACAAGCTTTTATTAATTTAAAACAACAACAAAACGTAAGAGAAGAACGTAAGGCACAACGTGGTCGTATGACTATGCGTAACGAAGCGTGGAAAAATGAATACGGAGAAATTAAATATAACACGAAGGTGAATTATGGCAGAAAGTAAAGTTGAAAAGTTGTTAGAAGAAAAAGCAGCTAAAAAACAAGCTATTAAAGAACGCAAAGAAGAACGCGAGCAACAAGGTATTGAAAATAAACTTGTTATTGAAATGAACCCCAACGGGCTTTTTTCTGTGCGCTACTCTTTGTCCGGCCCTGTGCCAAATGATTTGCGTGGTATGTTTACTCGTAAAGATAAAATCTTTGCAATTGCTCAACGCAAAAATATTCCTGTAGAGGGACACAATGGCTAAGTATGCAATTAAACCTGCAAAGCAAAAAGAAGATGCTATGCAACGTAAATTGCGTAAAGACAAAGCTTTAAAAAAAGCTACGGAACTTGTTAACAAAGACAAGAAAAAACGTCATATGCCTAAAATAGGAAAACTATAAATGGCTGTACAAGGTTCAGTAAAAGATTATTTTACATTTGTTGGTGGTCTTAACACTGAGGGTGGGTTTTTTGTTACGCCTGAAAATAGTTGGAAAGAAGGCACTAACATTATTCCACAATTGGATGGGGCTATACACAGACGCAATGGTTTAGACTATGAAGATGTATACCAGTTGTATGCATCTAGCATTACATCTGACCAAAAAGATTTGTGGGCGTTTTCTACAGGCATTTGGTCTACTGTAGGTGGTAATGGTAACTTAAACTTTTTAGTTGTTCAAACAGGCAGTACGTTACATTTTTATGGCGCTGGGTCTGGTACTATATCTGCAACTAAAAAATCATTCACTGTTAACTTAGCGTCTTACACTGCGTTTGGTAATACAGAAACCGCTGGCACAGCAGTGGC
>Ga0208898_1002588_pt1 | contig 11031 bp, 21 predicted proteins | sample VirMetDEL_Mar_4_FD_184513 | JGI IMG/M metagenome (GOLD analysis project Ga0208898, IMG submission 184513) | Aqueous microbial communities from the Delaware River and Bay under freshwater to marine salinity gradient to study organic matter... | ecosystem: Environmental > Aquatic > Marine >...
TGACAGAGTAGCCTACATTACCTATATCGGTGGTATGACAAATCAAAAATGTTGGGAACAATTCTTAACATGGATAAGAAACAACGGTGGGACTAAAGTTCAAGGTTCTACTGCAAAAGAAGGCATCGTCAGATTATGGCGAAAGAAATTTAAATTAGAACCTAAATATACACTAATGGAGTTAAAATTATGATATACGATTATTTCCCAGAGTTAGATGGCAACCAGTCTATCGACAATGGAAAAATGGGCAGACAGTTATTTAAAGGTGGTGGTGGTGGTGGTAGCACACAAACTACACAAAACCAACTAGACCCTACTGTCAGACCGTTTGTTGAGTATGGTTTACAAGAAGCAAAACAACTATACCAAACAGATACTCCATCTTACTATCCATACCAAACCTATGTAGACCCAAGTCAACAAACACAGTCTGCATTACAAGCAGCACAAAATAGAGCATTAGCAGGTAGTCCATTAGTACCAGCAGCTCAACAACAACAATTAGCTACAATACAAGGTCAAAATTTAGGTCTCAATCCATACTTTGCTAACGCCTTACAAGGTGCAGCAGGGGTTGCTACAACACAGTTCCAAGATGCACTAAAAGACATCGCATCTCAAGCATCACAAGCTGGTCGTTATGGTTCTGGTGCTATGGCTGATTTACAATCTCGTGCATCTACAAACCTAGCTAAAGAGCTTACAAGTAGAGCTGGTGAATTAGCATATCAAAACTATGCGGCTGAAAGAGCAGCACAGGAAAGAGCAATACAGCAAGCACCTGCAATGGCACAAGCAGATTACCAAGATATTCAACAGTTGCTCAATGTGGGTCAAACAGCAGAAGATTACCAAAGACAAGCACTAGAGTCAGATATTGCTAGATTTGAGTTTGAGGAAAACAAACCTTACACTAAACTACAATCTTACTTATCTGCTGCATACGGTGCTCCTATGGGTCAAGTCTCTACGACTACATCATCAGGAGGAGGTAAATAATGGGTGCTCCAGTATTAATAGGTGCAGGTATCGGAGCTGCAACATCTTTAGCCACAGGTGGAAATCCTTTACAAGGAGCTTTACTTGGTGGTATTGGTGGTGGTACATTTGGTGGATCAGGAGCTTTAGGTTCTGGTTTTACAGAAGGTGGTTTATTTAGCTTAGGGTCTGGTTTATCAGGTGCTGGTACTGTAGCAACATCAACTCCAACATTAGGTGGTTTGGCATTAGAAGGCGCTACAACTGGCGCAGTCGGTGGTGCATTAGCAGGAGGTGGTGCAGCAGGTGCTACTGCTAGCCCATATGCTTTTGGTAACAACGCATTAGAAGTTACAGGCAATACAATGAATCCTGCATTAATTGGTTCATCTGCTGGCGGTCAAATACCATTTACTGGTGTAGACAGAGCAATAGATGCTATTACTCCAAGCGGTGGATATGACCCAAGTGGTGGTAATTTTATATCTAATATGGTTAAAAAAGATCCTATGGGCTCAGCTATGCTAGCAAACGCTAGTGCACAAAATTTATTAAATCCACAAACATCAGGCATCACTCCTCCACAATTAGGAGAAATTCGTAGAGGTGCAACTGAGCCAGATGTAGGTGCACCATTGAATGTATTAAGTCCAGCAGACTATGGTACAGATATGGTAACAGATGAAATTGGTGTTACAGGTGATGTATATTCAGTATTTCCAGAACGACTAAAAGGTTTTGGTGGTCGTGGAATGTTTTATAGATAAGGAATAAAAATGTTATACGGATTATTAGATGATGATTTTAACCTCTTCGGTGGAGGTATTGCCAATTCTTTGCTGACCCCAGATCAAAGTAAAATGCTTACAAATCAAGCATTAAAAACGGCAGGTTTAACTACAGCATTAAGTTATTTAGCACAGCCTAAAAACAGAAATGTTGGTAGTTTTGTTCCTTATGCTGCACAAGCTGGATTACAAGGTTTTGGTGCTGGTCAAAATATATACAACATGGGACTAAGTTCTGTATTAAGAGACAAAACTCTTACAGCAGCACTTGGGAAACAATCCAATAGCCCATTTGCTAAAGTTGATCCTACAAAGATTGATTTCAATAAAACTACATCAGAAGATATAGCAAATTATCAAAAAACTCAAGACCCAACATATTTAAAATTTGTTGCAGAAAAACCAGAAATGCCTTCTTATTTAGGCAAAGCTGAGTTAGCAGAAACAGAGCTAATTGATACATCTAAAAACTTAGCTACAGAAACAGATCAATTTATGAAGCAATTTATGGATGGCACAATTCCAACAGGATTCTATGAAAAAGCATATTTAAGAAAAATGCAAGGCGCAGGATCAAAATTCTTATCAGATTCACAAAAACAACAATTAGCTGATCTAAATAGATATGAAAACTTTAAAACTAGATTAGTCAATGAATCATTAAGACTCAACAAAGGTGTTCAAACAGAGGGGGATGCACAGCGTGCAGCTAACGAGTTCCAAGCTGCTGACACTTATGAATCACAAATGTCTGCAATGGCTGAGTTAAGACAAATTAATGCTAGAGGTATGCAACAACGATCAGATAGATTAAATCTTGCAAGAAAATCAGCAGGATTAGAAACTATTGATTATGGTGCTAATATTGACTATCAACCATTACAATTACCAGAAAGCACTCAAGCAATTGATATTGTAAAAAATATTCCAAACAATGTATTCATGAATGAGCAGTTTCCTGTAGTTAAATTACCACAGAATGATGAACTTGCAGAATCAATATTCAAACGAATTCCTATTGGTGGATATTTTATGGATGCTGATGGCAGAGTCTTAAGAAGAAATAAATAATACAAGGATAAACTATGGGATGGCGAGACAATGTATCTATTATAAGCGGTGATAAGTTTACAGAAACTACAACAGATGCAACAAAATTATCGGATGACCAAGTCCTTAATATTATTGATGAATATAACATACCTGCACAAACAGTTAGACAAATAGCGCAAGGTGCATCTTTTGGTTTTGGTGATGAGATAGAAGCTGGAATTAGATCATTCTTTGGTAAACGAGATTATAAAGATATTAGGGATGAGTTACGCACTAAACAACAATTATTTGAACAAGACTACCCATTAGCTGCTACTGGATTAGAGTTAGCAGGATCTATTGCCGCTCCACTAGGTGTTGCTAAAACTGCATTAGGTCAAACAAAAGTAGCAAAACAAGTTGGAGATGCACTTAAAAGTGGATCTGCTAAAACTAGAATTGGAACAGGTGCTGGAGTAGGTGGTGCTAGTGGTGCTATGTACGGTGCAGGAACTGCACAAGAAATCTCTGACATACCTAAAGATGCAGCTACAATGGGAGCAGTGGGTGCTGTTGGCGGAGCTGTATTACCAGAAGCAATCAGGGGTATTGGGTCTGTTGGTGGTAGTGTAGTTAGAAATATTGGTGAAAGACTTGGAAAAGGCGATGCTGATGCAAATGCTACCAGACTGTTAGCGCAAAGACTTGCAGACGAAGGTCTAGATGAACAAGGTGTTACAAAAAGACTAAATGAGTATAAACAAGCAGGAGTGTCAGATGCAGTCATTGCTGACTTAGGAGAAACATTAAAAGATCTAGGATACTTGTCATATTCTATACCATCTAAATCTAAAACTGCGACTCGTGAGTTTTTAGAAGGTCGTGCATCAGATGTTAAACAAGAAACATTTACTAACCTTAGCCAATCAGCAGGTATACCAACTGACAAACTCGGAGTTAATTACTTAGATGAGTTAATAGCAACTAATAAACAACGAGCAAAAGATGCTTATAAAGGTATTGAGGGAGAGGTAATTAGCACCGCACCTTTTAGAAGATACAAAGATAGAGATGTGATGAAAAAAGCATACAAAGAAGCAGAAAAATTAGCCAATGCAGAAGGTGAAAGTATTGTTCCTTACGAACAGTTATTTGATGGAACAACAGTTAGTATAAAAACATTACAACAAATAAAGCGTGGCTTAGATGCAGAAATATCTGGCGCTGGAACAAAAGACTTTAAATTAACACCATATGGTGGCAGTGTTTCAACATTGAGAAAAGAGTTTGATTCTTTAATAAAGAGTAAAAATAAAGCATATAAGGAAGCAGATGAATTATTTGCAACAGATGTCAAAATCACAGATGCTTATAAAATGGGTGAAAAATACAACACGATGGATGTACGGACTCTTAGAAAAAACTTCTTAAATGCAACAGATGCTGAGAAAAAAGCATTTCGTGTTGGAATGATGTCTAACATTGAAAAAGAACTACAAAAAATGACTACTAATGACTTATCTGCCAAAATATTTAAGTCACAGAAACAAAAAGAAGCACTACGATATGTTTTTCCAACTACAGAATCTTTTAATAAATTTAAAGATATGGTAAAACTGCAACAAAATAAATTAGACACTGGTAGACAGGTTCTAGGTGGATCACAAACTGCTAAAAGAGAGTTAATAAAAGAAGAAGCAGAAACTACACAACAAGTCTTAAATTATGGTTTAAATGTAGCATCAGGACAAGGGGTTATACCGGCAGCATTAGGTGCACTAAGAGGTTTAGTAAACCAAGCTAGAATTAGTCCTGCAACAGCAGAGTCATTAAAACAAAAACTGTTTCAATCTAGTAATGTTGATGATGTACTAAAAGAAATTACTGAGTTACAGAAAAAACAAGCCATGAGACCAGCACCAAAAACATCTTATTATGGCGGTGTTATCCCATCACTATTAGCAACAGAGGAAGAAATTCCGGTTATTGATATTGTTGGTGGACAATATCCCAGATGATATGGCACACACTAAAACTACCCCCTATAAACTTATACAACGCACCAAAAAGAAAGGATTCTGATGGAGAAGGTTCAAGAAGCAGTAGCAGTTCATTCGGCAGAGATTGACCATATGAAAAGAGATATAGATCATATACTAGCTAAAGTAGATAAAATGGATGCCAAGATTGATAATATTGAAAAATGTTTATCAGAATTAAGTGGTGGTAAAAAAGCTATGATGTGGCTCATAGGGGTAGTCATTGCTGTGTTAGGTTTTTTATTTGGACACTGGATGGATAAATGATAGGAATATTAGCAAAAATATTAGGTAGTGGTGATGTTATTAAAAAAGGTCTAGAACTTATAGATGATATGCACACTTCTACAGAAGAAGAAATAAAAGCAAAGAATGATGCAAAGATTGCTTTGCTTGCCGCATATGCACCATTTAAATTAGCACAACGATACCTAGCAATTATGTTTTCTGGAGTGTTTGTATTTATCATGCTAAACGGTGTACTGGGTGCGCTATACGGTATAATAGATATGAACAATGTTAATGAAGCCAAAGCATTTGCTAATGAAATGTGGTTAGGTGAAATAATGTTAGCAATAGTTGGTTTCTATTTTGGCGGTGGTTTATTTGAATCAGCGAGAAAGAAATGAAGCTAAGTCCTAATTTTTTATTATCAGAATTTACATCTAGTCAAATATGTGAAAGAAAAGGGTGGGATAATACACCCCCACCTGAAGTCTTAAATAATCTTAAATTTTTAGCACAGGAATTAGAATATGTTAGAAATATACTTGGTCATCCTATGTATATTAGTAGTGGTTTCCGTTGCGATCTTCTTAATAATTATTTGGGAAGCAAGCCAACTAGCAGCCACAGACAGGGTCTTGCGGTGGATTTTCGTTCTAATGGCTTTGGCGATCCCTATATTATCGTCTCTGCTATCGTTATGGCAAAAGTAAACTACGACCAAATAATTTTAGAGCACTACAATAAAGAAAAGCAAACAGGATGGGTTCACTTGTCGTTCAAACAAGTAGATCCACGCAATCAGGCATTAATTATTGACAAAGATGGGGTACGACCCTTTGAAGATACTATTACTTGATATAGAAACATCTCCTAATACTGCTCATGTCTGGGGATTATATAACCAAAATGTGAGTCTAAACCAACTCATGGAATCTAGTTATGTTATGTGTTGGGCAGCGAAGTGGTTAGACGAAAAAGAAGTATTTTTTAGCAGCATTATGGAAGACACTCATCGTAAGATGATAAAGAAGATATACGCTCTTTTGGAAGAAGCTGATGCGGTGATACATTATAACGGTACGAAGTTTGATATACCAACGCTCAACAAAGAGTTCCTATTACTAGGACTTACTCCCCCATCACCTTACAAAGAGATTGACCTACTTAGGACATCACGATCCAAGTTTAAGTTCCCTAGTAATAAACTAGATTATGTCGCACAAGCATTAGGTCTTGGTGGAAAAGTAAAACATATTGGTCATGAGCTGTGGATACGGTGCATGAACAAAGATAAACAGGCTTGGGATATGATGAAGAAATATAATATCCAAGATGTTGTATTGTTGGAAAAGGTCTATGAAAAGATGTTGTCTTGGATTAGAAACCATCCAAACCATAATAGTCATAGTCAGGGTGTTGTTTGTCCTAATTGTGGCGGCAGTAATCTTATTAAGAGAGGCTTATCTTGCAATACAAATACCGTTTATCAGAGGCTACGTTGCAAAGACTGCGGAAAATGGTCGAGAAGCAACAAACAGATGAAAGACTTAAAAAAATTCGAGTCCGCCATCAGCATCTAGGGAGAAGTATGGATATAGACGAAATAGCAGAAGTAATGACTGGCAAGATCATTGAAGAAGTTATGGTGACTTACGGTGAGGACACTATGACATTATTCTTGTCAGATGGTTCTAGTATTGAGATTGTTATAGATTCTATCTATGCAGACATACCGGAACTTGATGACTAAAAGAGTTATTACCCTGCCAGACGGCACAGAAACAGATAATTATAGTCAAGCCTACCAAAGGTATTGCGAAGCACTTAATCTCTCCAAGAAGCCGCTTATGCAACGCCAAGCATGGCTAAATAAACTACAAGATACAAAACGAGTTGATACTTTAAAGTATTGGTTAAAATTAATATGGGAAAATAAGTAATGGCAAGAACTCTTAATCAAATTGGGTTATTAGATCCAAAGTTAAAACAAGCAGATCCTAATGCTATTCCATCAAAACAATATTATTTGAATAATGTTTATACAGGAAATACTATACAACCTACTCCAAGAAATGAAATAATTGGTGTTTTAGCTGATGCTGCCAACTATACAATGCCAAAAGCATTATCAAGTGTTCCTGATTTGTTAAATGAAATGTCTTATGGTGAAATGCCGTATACTGGAACTAAATTGACAACACGAGTAGATCCAAGAACTTTAGATTTTTTAGATGTTATTCCATTTGCTGGAATAATTAAAGGAGCAGAAAAAACAGCTAAAGTATTATCTAAACCATCATTATTAAGTGCAGATAAGTATATAGATAGAACATATAGAAACTTTCCAGAGTTTAAAGAAGCATATAAAAAGATAGATAAAAATATTGCGCCAGAAACATCAATGGGTGGTCGTTTATTAAATACTGATGTAGCTCGTGAACTATTTCCAGAGTATGTGCAAAACAGAACCAGATCATCAGATGTGCATGAAGGAGCAAGTACATTTACAAAAGAATTATATGCTGACAAATTAAGAAATCCTACACCAGAAGGATATGACAAGATTGTTTCATTTACTGCCGGTGGCACTGGAGCTGGAAAATCATCAGGAACTGCAAAATATACAACTAAAGCAGAAATGATATATGATACCAATATGAGTACTTTTGGAAGTGCTAAACAAAAAATTGACGATGCTTTAGATGCTGGAAGAGGTGTTGAAATTAATTATGTTTATCGTGATCCAGTAGAGGCTTTGAAAAATGGATCATTAACACGAGCTAAAAATCAAAGTGCAAAATGGGGAACAGGCAGAACTGTACCATTAAAAGAACATTTAAAAACACACGCTGGTGCAAGAGATGTAATTGAGAAGGTTGCAAAAGAATACTTTGATGACCCAAGAGTTAAGATTCGTTTAATCGATAATTCTGGGGTAAAATCAAAACCAGTTACATTTGACAAATTACCTAAAATAGACGAAAATAAGGTGTCTAAGGAATTAAAAGAAGCTTTAGACGATATGTATAAAAACAATATTATAACGAAAGAGATTTATGAAGGATCTAAATAAAAAGGTAGATTTACAAGGATCGCAAGAATTTGCAAATGCGATTAACGAACAAATAGCAGAAGATAAAGCAATGGCTGCTATAGGTAATAATAATTCTTTATTAGGTACAGATAAAAAAAAGGGAGCATAAGCTCCCAATTTTAAGTTAGTCTAGTTACTTTTCAAAAAAACATTCTACAATCAAAGTTACAATAAAGATGGGCATCCAAACGATGCCCAACACATACAGAACAAAAAACCAATCTTCTATCATTATTTATCCTCCTTAAACATATCGTGTAATTCCCCAATAAGTCTTTCAGTAAACTCCTCAGGTGACTCATTAGGAACTTGACCAAAATATTCTGCTAAGTCTTGATCTAACTCTTGAAATATATCTTTTACTTTTGGCATAATTATCTCCTTAGTCTCTGTTTTCTACTTGATTAATTAAACGCTGATCTACATTGTACTTAGGCTGCTCTTCAGTGTCTCTTTCCCAGTCGGCTTCATACCTAGCTTGATCAAACTTGTAGAAGCTATCAGGCAACTTACTAAAACCGTAATTCTCTACTAGGTAAAAGTCATCTTTATAACCGACAACATCACCAACAGACACACTGTGCATTGCACCAAGAATTTTTACATCAGGATTATCCCAAGCGTTGTTACCTTTACCAAACACATCTTCCAAATCTTCCGCCATAATATCAGCGACATGATTGTAGTCTTGGTATCTGATGTTAGCTTTAGCTAACTCTGCTTTGCTTTTGAAATGTAGGTCAATGTTTCTTCTGTGACGACCTACTGCGTTATGACCAAACTCATTGATACGGTCATGTTCAGGTCTTGATAGGTTGACTTGGTAAACTTTGAATTGCTTTTTCATTTTTATCTCCTTAATTAATTATCACCACATAATTATTATCTGACATATCAAATAACTTGTCAAGCATTTTATAATAATAATATTAAAAAAATTCCACCTATTGCAACTAAACATATTTCGTTAAAATCCATGTTTATTCCTCCGCAAATATCACCTTATTGTTTGGAAACATTTTATAGCGTTTACCTGTAATATGATTTTCAACTTCAACTCTTACACCGCCATCACCTTCTTTAAAAAACTGTAGATCTAACCACATACCATCAATCGCTATTCTTTTTGTTATCATTTTTACAATACCCATGCCCTTCTAAATTAATACCACACCAATATTTCTTTTTGTCATAAATACGAGAAGGCATACCGCATTTACACTTTTTTAAAGTTGGTGATTTTATAGCCATTAGTCTTCATCATGCAATGGATCTTCGATCCACTCACTGGGCATAACTGGACTAGCCATTTCTTCAGCAATAATCTCATCGTAAATTTTTTCTTCTTCATCTAAATACCATCTTTGTTTACGACATTCTTCTTTGCATTGCTTTGCCCATGCCAAGCGTTCTGATTTAGTAGCATTTTTATAACCTCTTCTATGAGAATATTTTGTTTGATTACCTTTGCAATATCCTATAGTTTCTTCTTGAGTTTGCTTTGCTTTTATTACATCAAATGTTTCTATACCACCTTTTTTATAGTGGTCTGGATTAATTGGATCGCTCATTTTATTACCTCTTTATCTACAATAATTAAATCTTCAAAGACTATACACTTAGTGTCTTTAACCTGTAAGTAGATGCTCTCTATATCCATCGACTTAATTAGTTTGCCATCATGACAAATAAACTCTGGTCTTGGCTGCTCTTTTATTAAATCATAATGCACATAAATTCCAAGTGCAAGAAAGAAGAATAAAAAGCATACAAAAATTTTAATACATTTCATTAGCATATTCTAATTCTCCATTTTTTCTCTTACGCAGTACAGTTGGTATAATCTTATTAAATCTAGATGAAAGGAGACCAGCTATGTGGACAACACCATCAGCAACTGAAATGCGTTTCGGTTTTGAAGTAACAATGTACATTTGCAACAAGTAATTGTTAAAAAAATGGGGAGCTATAAACTCCCCTTTTTTATTAAAACGGAACATCTTCTTCAAGCTCTGCCTGAGCCGGAACAGATCCAGCATCTGTATACATAACTCTTACATTACCAAGAATAGGTGTTTGCACACCGTTAGTTCTCTCTTCTTTAGTAACACTTTGACTAATGAATCCATTATTATCGTATTTATCTTTATTATCAATATCTACAAATGTAGTCAGGTTTAGGTAGTTACCTTTTTCACCTTTATACAATCTGCTTTTATCAATCTTAGATACATCAATACTAATATTTAATCCTACTTTCATATTATCTCCTTATTATAAATAGGCTTCCTCTTGTATCGAGGAGGTTCAACATCATCTCTTACATACTGGACAAACTCTTCCGCCTTCGGTATGAACCAGTCCATAAAAGACTCATCATAGAACACCATCTCTTTCGAGGTTTCATTTGGTGTCCATATGTAAAACCAGCACGCTTCTGCTCCAACGCAAAACATCTGTACCTGCATTTGGAAATAGTAGCGTTCTGGAATCTCTGGATAAATTTTTTGAGTAAACGGACATTTTATTTCTAAAGGTATTTTTCCTAAAAAACCATCAGGTGAAGCACCTAGCGGTCTATCAGGATGTACTATTAATTTATTACCTTCACGACAAATGCCCTTCATTTCATCTTCAAACGCTGCAAGAGCTATAGGCTCATGATCGTTTCCCCACTGAGTCATTTCATTGCCTTGAAAAGGCTCTGCACGACCAGTTTTCTCTCTGTATAGCTTTTGTCTCTCGTAAACAGCCGACCATGCTTGGCTGGCTGTCACGATAGAATTACGAAGTTTTTTATTACTAAGATGCGAACTCATCAGTTTTCTTTCTTATTTGATTTCTGGTTTCTGGTTTTAATGTATACCAG
>Ga0208898_1002589_pt1 | contig 11028 bp, 11 predicted proteins | sample VirMetDEL_Mar_4_FD_184513 | JGI IMG/M metagenome (GOLD analysis project Ga0208898, IMG submission 184513) | Aqueous microbial communities from the Delaware River and Bay under freshwater to marine salinity gradient to study organic matter... | ecosystem: Environmental > Aquatic > Marine >...
GCATTCTATCTTTTGCAACTAATTCCATATTCGCTTTAGCATAAATTTTTTCATCTAAATCTATTTCTAATATTTCTCTTTTATATTCATCCGTTTCTGTTTCTAATTTCTTTTTAATCCATTTAATTTTGGCATCATTTCTTCTAGCATCAAAAGATAAAGACATTAAATTTTCTAAAAATACGTTTTGTTCTCTGACACACTGCCAATATTTCGATGCTTTGTTTGGATATTTAGCATCTTGTAATACCGATATTCTAGCTTCGGTTTCTGTTCTGAAGACTTGTTTTTTCGTCCACGTATCTCTTAATTCATCAATAATAAGTGCAAAAGAATTAACATCTTCTTTATCTAAAATGTTATTTAGATTCGGTGTTTCTTTTTCAATAAGTGTTTGTATATTTCTTTTTTCTGTCATAATTTCCTTCTTGTTATAGAAGGTTATATATACTTTATTATGAAGTAGTCAAGGTTGAAGCTGTAGCTACTGGACTTGTTCCTGGTGTATATTCTTCTGTTGCAGCTGAAGCAACAGTAGTGCTACCACCAAATGCTAAACCCGCAGGTTGAGTTCCACATCCTGCTAAATATTGTCTTCCTGTAATCATACCTGCTGTATTGCTCCAAACAGAACCATCATATGCTTCTGTGCTTCCCGTAATTGCTCCAGGACTAGGAAATCTTCCACCAAAAGATAAAGCTGCTGTTTGTGTGCCTGCTCCTGCGTGTGCAACTATAGAATTAATTAAATTTGATTCTACTGTCCAAGATGTGCCGTTATAAGATTCTGTTGCACTAGAATGTCCTCCAAATGCTAAAGCAGCTGTTTGTAATCCACAACCTGCTAATATAGCTCTTCCACTATTTAAATTACCACCACCTGTCCAAGTAGATCCATCAAATTCATTTGTTTGTGCGGCAGGACCTGTTTGTCCTCCAAATCCTAAAGCTGCTGTTTGAGTACCTGCTGATGCAAGTTGTCTTACTGTAAATGGATAAACGGTACTATTTGTCCAAGCAGAACCATTATATTTTTCTGTGTTATTAATGTCAGCACTACCATTATATCCTCCAAAAATTAAGCCCGCTGTTTGAGTTCCAGTACCTGTAGCAACACGTCTTGCTACATTTGTATTTCCTCCCCCTGTCCAACTTGATCCATCATATTCCTCAGTACCATTAAAAGTTCCAGGACCATTATCTCCTAATGTAGCTAATCCTGCAGTTTGAGTTCCCATCCCTGAAAGACCATTTCTAGCTGTCGCTAAATTTCCACCACTTGCCCAAACAGCTTTAGTAAAAGTACTAATGCTAGAGTTGTATTCTTCAGTTGCGCCTGTTAATTGTCCACCAAAAGCTAAAGCTTGTGTTGCTGTTCCTGCTCCTGATAAAGTTCTTCTTGGAGTTCCTAAACTAGCACTACTTAATATCCAATTAGTTCCATCATATTCTTGTGTTTGTCCAGTTGCTGCTGTTGTGTATCCACCAAATACTAATCCGTGTGAAACAGTTCCTGCACCTGCTAATTGTTGTGTTGCTGATACATTATTATTTACTGCTGTCCAAGACGTTCCATCATATTCTTCTGTTAATAATCCTAAAGTTGCAACTGGAGGAGATCCTCCTGTAGCTAAAGTTGCTGTTTGAGTTCCAAATCCTGTGAATTGTCTTCTTGCAGTATTTAAATTTCCTCCACCTGTCCAAGCGGTGCCATTATATTCTTCGGTTGCATTAGTACTTGGAACTGGAACAGAAGGTTGTCCACCAAACACTAAACCCGTTGTTAGTAAACCAGAACCAGCTGAATTAAATCTTGTTGTCCCTAAAGCGCCTCCACCTGTCCAAGTGGAACCGTTATATTCTTCTGTTGCTCCTGTATATGTAAAAGGAGGTGAAACTGATGTCCAACCACCAGCAACTGCTGCAGCTGTTTGTATTCCAAATCCTGCTGCATATCCTCTAACGGATGGTAAGTTAGCTCCCGCAGACCAAGTGTAACCATTATATTCTTCTGTATTGTTATCAAATCCTGGAGAAGAATATCCTCCTGCACCTAGTGCTGCACTTTGTGGAGCAGAACCAGCTGGACCCATTCCATATCTTGCAGTCCCCATTGTTCCACCAGCGCTCCACGCTTTAATCTGAACTAATGCTTTTAATGTACCTTCAGTAGAGTTATACCACACCTGTCCTTCGGTTGACGTATTTAACGTTGGATCCGATGCTAGGTATTTGACTCTGTAACCTCTGATATCACTGTAGTTCGCCATTGGGTAAATTCCTTATGGTAATGTGATTGCAGTAGGTCTTTGATTAATTCCGTTATTTTTTTGTTCTTCTGGTAACGCGTCCCAAGCGGCTTGTGCTGCTGCAACTTCAGCGTCCACAATTGCTTGTGCTTCCGCTTTTGTTTTTTCCACACCGTTCTTCTCTGCTAACCAAAGTGCGCCTTTTTCATTGTTACCAACGACCCAAACGTCACCTGGAAAACCACGAAGAAAGAATGCTCTTCTATCTTCTGCAGTGAAGAAACCTTTACCTGTATTGGTAGCTGTTCCATATATAAATAGTGCCATTTTTATACTCCTTGTGTTAGTGTTATATAGCTTATCACAGGCAAATGCAATTAGCTAGTTGTTATTGTTTTATAATTAAAGGTGCTTGTTTCACCTGTATATTCTTCTGTTGCTGATGATAAACCTCCAGCATATCCTCCCATCGCTAATCCTGATGATGCATCTCCTGATCCTCCTATATCATATCTACCAGTTCCCATATTAGCATCAGTTACCCAAATTGTTCCATTATATTGTTCGGTACTGGCAGATTGAGTTCCAGTATATCCACCAAAAAAAATTGCATCTGTTTGTAGTCCAGCACTTGCTGCACCAGATCTTGCTGTATTTACATTACCACCTGCTGTCCAAGCTGAACCATTATATTCTTCGGTATTTCCTACTCTTGTAGTAGTAAAACCACTTACGGCTAAACCTGCAGTTTGGGTTCCTGCTCCACCAAGTGCTCGTCTTGCCGTATTCATAGTACCCCCTGTTGTCCAAGCTGATCCGTTATATTCTTCTGTTGCATTAGTATTAGCTGTTCCAGTATATCCACCGAAAGCTAATGCTGCAGTTTGTAGTCCTGCTCCTCCTAAAGAACTTCTTGCTGTAGCTAAACTTCCTCCACCTGTCCAAGCAGTACCATTGTATTCTTCGGTTGCTGTTGTCCGTATATCTCCAGGTCCTATACCACTTATAGCCAATCCTGCTGTTAAAGTACCTGCTCCTGTCACACTTCTTCTTGCTGTAGCTAAACTTCCACCTGCTGTCCAAGAAGACCCATTATATTCTTCGGTTGCTGTTGTATTAGCAGGAATACCTCCTCCAGCATAAAAAGACGCTGTTTGAGTACCTGAACTTGATGGCGCACCAGCATATCTTGCTGTTCCTAAATTCCCACCAGCGGCCCACGCTGCGGCTGTGATGACACTTGCTGAGAAGTTGTATTCTTCGGTGACTGCTGTTATTGATGGTGTAAGACCACCGAAAGCTAAAGCTGCTGATTGTGTTCCTGCGTTACCAATCAAACGTCTTGCAGTCGCCATTGAAATTGGACTAGCTGCCCAAGTTGTTCCATCATAGGATTCCGTTGCTCCTGTTACAACAGTTGTATATCCACCAAATGCTAAAGATGCAGTTTGAGTTCCTGCTGCTCCCAATTGATATCTAGCTGTTCCTAAATTTCCACCTGCTGTCCAAGACGAGCCATTCCATTCTTCTGTATTATTAATTACTGCTGGATTTGCTCCACCAATAGCTAATGCTGCTGTTTGAGTTCCAGATCCTGCTGGAGCATTTCTTGCTGAAGGTAAAACTGTTATAGCAGTCCAAGAAGAACCATCGTAGATTTGTGCATTATCAGTTCCAGCAGATGAAACTGTATATCCACCAAAACCTATACCAGCTGTTTGAGTTCCAGCTGCCCCCATTGTTCTTGTAGCTGTTGGTAAATTACCGCTTGCTGTCCAAGATGTTCCATTATAATTTTCTGTTGAAGCAGTATTTGCTGGACTTATATAACCTCCTGATCCAACTGCTGCTGTTTGAGTACCAAAACCCGAAAGTTCTTTTCTAGATGTATTTAAAGTTCCTGAAGAACTAGACCATCCAGATCCATTATACTCTTCTGTTATATTTGAATTACTTGGTGAGCCACCAGGATTACCTCCAGCTGCAATTGCCGCTGTTTGAGTTCCTGCTCCTGCTACTCCAAATCTTGCTGTAATCAAAGGCGCTCCAGAACTCCAAGCCGCACTAGCAACCACACTCTTAAACGTACCACTAGTCGAGTTATACCAAACTTGGCCTTCAGCTTCCGTAGTCGGATCCGTGCTTAAGTATTTTACTGCTTTTCCAAATAGTTCTTTGTATGTTGTCATATTAGCTTGTTGTTATTGTTCTTATGTTAAAGTCTGAGTATGCTGCTGAGTATTCTTCTGTTGAAGATAGTGTTGCAGAATTATCACCACCAAATACAGCTCCTGATGAATTTCCTGTTCCTGCACCTCCTGATTGATTTCTTCCATTTGCTAAACTAGCTGCGGTTACCCAAGTTATTCCGTCCCAACTTTCTGTAGTTGTTAATGATGGTGGATTTGTAGCATCATTTCCTCCTGCTAGTATTGCTGAGGTTTGACTTCCAAATCCACTTGCTGAATTTCTTCCAGTATTAATAGCAGGACTTGAAGTCCAACTTGAACCATTCCAAGAATCTACTGTAGTTAAAAAATTAGTAGGTCCATTACCTGCAACTGCTAAAACCGCAGTGTTAGTTGCTCCTATTCCAGTTACTTGATTTCTTGCAGATGGTAAAGAAGTAACAGTTGTCCAACTAGTACCATTCCAAGATTCTGTTGCTGATTGTGGTGTTTGCACTGGAAATCCTGATACACCACTAAATGCTAAAGCAGCAGTTTGTGTTCCAGCACCTGCTATATAATGTCTTGCTGTGTTTAAACTGTTAACTGTTGTCCAACTTGATCCATTCCAAGACTCTGTTGCTGATTGACTTGCCCCTGGTGGAAACACAAAACCCCCAAAAGCTAAAGCTGCAGTATTTGAAGCACCACATCCATCTGCTATATATCTTGAAGTATTTAATGGAGATGTAGTTGTCCAAGTTGATCCATTATATGATTCTGAATTAGTAGTTGGACCACCTGATCCTAAAAAAGATAAAGCTGATGTTTGAGTTCCAGCACTTCCTTGTCCATTACCAGCAATGTTCATTGTTCCACCACTCGCCCACGCGGCAGCAAAATATTGGTTCGTGGATTTGCTGTATTCTTCGGTGGCACCTGTAGTTGATGGTGTAGCACCACCACTTGCTAGAGCTGCAGTTTGTGTTCCTGCTCCTCCTGTTTTACTTCTTGCTGTTGCTAAACTAGCTGGAGAAGTTGTCCAAGTAGAGCCATCATAAGATTCTGTTGCTGCTGTAACTGATGTTGCATATCCACCAAAACCTAAAGCAGATATATTAGATGTACCAGAACCTGCTATTTCATACCTAGCAGTATTCATTGAACTAACTGTTGTCCAATTTGTACCATTCCAAGATTCGGTTGCTGATACAGTTGGTCCTGGATATGTATTTCCACCAAAAATTAACCCTGATGTTTGTATTCCTACTCCACCCATAGATATTCTTCCTGTATTCATAGAATTTACAGAAGTCCAAGAAGTTCCATTCCAAGATTCTGTAGCAGTTTGTGGAGAAGATATATAACCACCTGCTGCTATTGCTGCTGTTTGTGTTCCAAATCCTGATATAAGTCTTCTTCCTGTATTTAATCCAGTTGGATTAGATGTCCAAGTTGTACCATCATATAATTCTGTTGCAGTAGTTGGATTGTTTACAGGTGTTGCTCCACCAAATGCTAATCCTGCTGTTTGTGTTCCTGCACCTGCTAACTGTGATCTTACTGTGTTTAAACTTCCACCATTTGACCAACCTGAACCATTATATTCTTCAGTAACTCCTGTATATGCAGTATCTTGTCCACCAAAATTTAAAGCAGACGTTTGAGTTCCTGCTCCTGCTATATTAAATCTAGCCGTAATCAAAGGCGATCCACTTGACCACGCTTCAAGAGCATCTACACCTCGTAATACTCCTAGTGTTGAGTTATACCAAATTTGACCTTCTTGTGGATCTGTTGGATCACTACTCAGTGTCCTTATGAGTTGACCACTTATTTCTTTAAAGGTTGTCATTCAACCTCCTTAATTATTCTGGAGCAGCCAGCCCTGAGTTGTATCGACGTATACTAAAGTGAAACCAGCTCTTTCGGTTGCAACAGTTAAGTCTGCAGCTGTTCCTTGAATGTTGTGTCCGTTTCTTCCGATAGTTAAATTATTAGTATCAAAAGTTCCTGCGTAATCAATGAAAGAAATAAAATCTCCGATAGTTGCAGTTGTTGGAAGTGTAACGGTAAATGCTCCACCTGTGGTATTACAAAAATATCCATTACCTGCGACCGCGTTTGCTGGATCTGCTGTAATGACTGCTTGCCAAGATGCTCCACCAGAAATATCTCCAAAGGATGCAGTAGTTCCATCGGTTGTTAATACTTGTCCTGCAGTTCCCATAGTGATTCCACCGAAAGCACCATTATCATTAAATTGAATTTGTTTATCAGATCCACCTGGAGGTGATGCTAATGCAACATCAACAACATCTGTTCCATCTGAATAGACAAGTTTAAATCCTTTATTGGTTGCGTCAAAAGTTGCACCTGATCCTGAAGTTGTTTTTACAACAACTGCATGAGATCCTGAAGTTGAGTTTTTAATAATATAATTTTTTTCAATACCATCCGGTACAATAACGTTAACTGAAGTTGTGATAGTTCCTGTTAAATCTAATACTGCATTTTTACCATTGGAAGTAGTTCCATTTGTAAAAGTTAATGTTGCACCTGTAGTTGCATTTAAAGAAATTGCTTCATAACCAGCAATTGCTTGTTGTAAAATATTTAAGTTAGTGTTGGTAATATCTCCCCATAGACCGGCTTTTTCACCAGTGACCATGAGTTCTAGTTTCAGATCTGTAGAATAACTTGATGGCATATTTTATAAATTCCTTATATTGTTATATTTATTTAAATTATGCGGCTGTGTCAATATTATTCCAAGTGACACTAGATCCGGTAGAAACTTCAGTATAAGCCACTGTAGTGCCGGTGTCAACAATTGTCCACACTTGTGAAACTTCATTTCCGAGTACTACATTTATCTGATTTCCTGTTAGTTGTACAGAACCAGATATGGTAAAAGTTACAGACCCTAAAGAAGTACTTAACTGTTGACCTGTTACATCAACCAAGGTATTTGCATCAAGGACCGCTGTACCTAATGCAGAGGTTATTTGTTGACCTGTAAGTGCTACATCTGGACCAGGATCTACAATTCCTTCCGCTATACTTAATTGATTTCCTACAACAGGTACATTAGCAATACCTCCTACTACTACAGTTCCAATAGCGCTTGTTAAATTAAGTCCTGTAATATTAGCAAAAGTAACTGCATCTAAAGTTGCCGTTCCTGAAGTAATAGATAAACTGTTTCCTGTTAAGGATAAATTTGAATCTGCTTTTGTGGTTACACTTCCTACTGAAGATGGAATTTGAGTACCAGAAGCAAAAGCATCTGGCGATGGATCTACTCCACTTAATGCAAAACTAGAAGAAAGACCTGTAGGAGAAGCAATGGTTACAATACCTACAGTTTCATTTCCTAAAGATAAATTAATTTGAGAACCTGTTACAGAAGTAACAATAGAAATACCTGTTGTTCCCCAGTCTTGTTCACCAAAACCAAGTCTTCCCCAACCTGTATTAATTTCTGTTGTTACAGAAACAGTACCAATATTATTAGAACTTAATTGTTGACCAGTGAGTGAAACAGTAACGTCAGAGTTTTCACCCCAAGCGTTTTGACCCCAGAAACCTATTCCATATTCATTGGCCATAATAGGTTAGCTCCTATTAGTTGCCGATTCGTAGAATAGCCGCTGAAGTTGTAAATGCTGGAAACTGAATTGTAAAAGTTCCTGAAGTTGCTGTTTTGTCTGAACCAAAATCTAATACTGCAACTGCCGCATTGGAAGATGAAGTGTTATAGATTAATGCTCCTCTAGCTGTAATTGTAACACCAGTAAAAGATAAATCAGCAAAGTCTACAATTGCAACGCCTGATGCAACAGAAGTACTTGGATTTGGTTTTACTAATGCTCCACCACCTGCAGTGTATTGACCACTAGCTGAAACTTCTCCAGTAGTTGTATATGCAGTTGTAGCAGAATTCAATGTTGCAGTAGAAACATACAAAGCAAGTTTAAAATTGTCACCACCAGAATATTGAAAGTCATGCTTTCCTTCTAGGACTTCTTTTTTAAAACTATTTGCAACTGCTTGTGTTATTGCCATTTGTATTTACTCCTTATTGTGTTTGTCGAATTCGAGGTGGTCCGTCTGTGTACTCATCTCGTCTTCTTCTTCCCATTTGTTCAATTGAGAATCCTCTTGCTGCCTCAGTATATTTTTTATCATATAACTGAATCATGTCCATAGGACCTTTTAAAAATCCGTAAGCCTCTACTAGGCAAGCATATAAAAGTCCATTGGGAAATTCTGTACTTAAATATGTAGTAGTATTACTAGCCGATAATCCAGCAGGTTTCAAGATATAATTTATCTGCATGTTATAATTTTGATCAGGTGTAGGAGCCAATACAATGGTATTTTCATCCCAATATCCATAGTATTTAGGTAATCCTTGTACTCCTGTTCCATTATATTCAGATATAAAATTAGTATCTCTATATTCTACAAACTGTCTATCCGAATTATCTGCTCCTCCTGAAGCATTTGTAATTTGACAAGATCTAATAACTAAAGTGTCATCACTGATAAGAGGTGTGTTTACATATCTTTGTCCAGCAACAATATCAGCTTGTGCGTATTGTCTATTGTTATCAGAATCTATTTCTCTTTGAATTCTCCATTCAGCATCACTAATAAATCCATCTACAATAGTTGATGTAAATACATTTGAATCAACTTCACAATAGTCTCTAATTTTTTGTACTAATTCTGCATATGTCATATTATCCTTCTAAAGTTACAGGTCCCGCGGAACAAGAACTTCCTCCTCCTTGTATATTTCCATTAATAGCTGTATCCGAGCTTTGAAAATAAAAATAATTACTTGGTTTAGATACATTACCACTAGAATCTATTTTGCCAACCGTTATTGTAAAACCACTGGCATTACTAATATCCGACACACCATCAAAAGTTGGAACATTTGTAAAACCATCTGCATCTGTTGGACCATATAATCTAACAACATCACCGGTACTTCTTCCATGATTTTGTGAATAAACATTTACATAAGTATTTCCAGAATATTTAATAGTCTGAAAAGGATTGTTTTGTAATAATATTAATACAGGTGGCTCAACTCTATCTGGTCTTGCTTTTGGTAATCCTTGTCCATCTGCTTGTGTAGGTTTAGGTTCTAACTGTGGATGTTTTGGATCCACTTCTGAATAATGAACAAATAGACCGTCCCATTGAGTTACCATTTCGTTATAAGGAAATGCCATACCACTTTGATCTGATATTGCTTGTGCATATTTTCCTTTTGATAACGTAGCCATAATTATATATTAGGATAATAACTTTTTGGTGTAATGAATGCACTAGTAGAAGATCCATCTTGTGTAAGAGCTCTATTTAGTTCATCTTCATACAACATTTTTAATTCTTGAATTCTTTGTGGTGCTTTTTTAACTGCTAAATAATAAGCAAGTCCAGAACACATACATGGTACAAATCTGTAAGGAACATCTGTTGCATTTGTATATACTCCTGCATCTTGAATTCTTTTTACATAAAAATAATTTAATAAATTTCCAGCCTGTGAAGCTCCTGGAGTTGTGTATAAAGTGATAGTAACTTTATCAATAAATCTTTGTACAAAATATTGAGTTGGTTGACCTGTTGCTAATTTATTTGAAAAAGCTTGATAAGCAGACCTGTCAATTTTAGTTAGTGGTGTATCAATAGGATTGGTTGGGGTAGAAATATTTCTGTAAGATGCTTCTAAAATATCATCAACACCATAAACAGCTGTAGTGTCAGAAGTTCCATCTGATGTAGACCTGTACATAGTATAAGTATTTTGATTAGCTACTAATGTAATATTATTACTTGCTACTTCCCAAAAATGTAAACCGCGATTTGCCCATTCTTGAAACATAATGTTTAAAGAACGTCTGGCAGTTTTTAAATCATAACCGGCATTACCTTGCATGCCAATTCTTTCGTAAGCTTCTTCTATTATTTCATCAATAGAAAAATTTTTATCAAAAGTATATGTACCAGAAGTAGTGTTAGCCATCTAACCTCCTAGCCAGCTGTTAAATTTGGTCCAGAATATTTATCTGTTAATAAAGTTGCTGATGCAACAGTAAAAGTAGAAACGTAAACACCTTTTGGAAATAAAATTCCATCTTCTGGAAATGAAAAATTAATTACATCTCCAGCAGGTACGTCTGCTGTAAATAAAGTTGTTCCAGTTGCACTTGTAGTTTTTAATTCAACCAAACCAGAAGTTGCTAAACCTGCAATAATAATTCCTCGTAATCTAACTGAAGGAGCTATTACTACATTAGTTGTAGTAGCAGTAATTCTAGTTGCCTGTATATCACCTTTAAATGATCCCATTTGTATTCTCCTTAATTAGAAGCTCCCTAAGGAGCTTCTATAAATTTTAATTATGCTACTGTGCTTGTTGGGTCATTCAATTGAAGCCATTGAGCTCCATCTGAAAAAACATAACAAGAAACAGAAGTTCCATTAGCACCATTTTTAACGTATGCAATTACGCCTTCATTAGCTGTTGCTAATAAAGTTCTAGTTCCACCTGTTGTAGATAGAGTAGTAACGTTTCCTGCAGAGGCAAG
>Ga0208898_1002590_pt1 | contig 11025 bp, 12 predicted proteins | sample VirMetDEL_Mar_4_FD_184513 | JGI IMG/M metagenome (GOLD analysis project Ga0208898, IMG submission 184513) | Aqueous microbial communities from the Delaware River and Bay under freshwater to marine salinity gradient to study organic matter... | ecosystem: Environmental > Aquatic > Marine >...
CAGAGGATATGGGCATTGTCCGATTCTCTGAGATAATGAAACAACATATGGCACAATATCTACCTCGTGAATTTATTATCTTTGGTGATCCTGCTGGAGATCAGAGAGTACAGACTGACGAATCAACACCATTTCAGATACTACGTGGTCGTGGATTAAATGCTAGACCAGCTCCATCCAATGATGTCGCTCTTAGATTAGAATCAGTAACTGCTGTATTAAATAGAATGACAGATGGAGAAAGTGGAATGTTAATAGATCCGAAGTGTACAAACTTAATTAAAGGTTTTGATGGTGGGTATCATTACAAACGACTACAAGTTAGTGGTGAAAGGTATGATGATAGACCAAATAAGAATAGATTTTCTCACGTGCATGATGCTTTCCAATACCTATTATTAGGTGCTGGAGAAGGTCGTGCATTGACAATAGGCGAAAAACAGAGTAAACCTGTAATAGCAAGACGAAAATTTGATGTCTTTAATGTTAAACCGAGATCCGTTTACGAAAGGATGAGATAATGTGTGTAGGCTCTTTATTAGCGAAACCTAAAGCACCAGCCCCAATCCCACAAGATGCAAGTGTAACAGAGCAAAGAGCAAGGATGCGTTCTGATCAACAAAGACAAATTGCAGAAGATAAACAAAAACAGTTTGAAATGAGAGTTGCGGCTTACACTGGTAAACAAGGAAGAAAGTCTTTGTTGTCTGGTAGAAGGGGTGGACAAGGTTTCCAAATACAAGGTGATGTGCAAACACGTGATACACTAGGTGTATAATGGTTATTGACGTAAAACCTCAAGCTAATGAAAATCCTTTTGATAATGATGTCAGAAGATTATTGACACGTTATAAAAACGCACAAGCTGTAAAAGATTTATGGCTACCAACATTTGAAGAATGTTATGAATTTACCCTACCTCAAAGAGAAAGCTTTTATTCAGAATCTATAGGCAGAAGAAGATCAGATAGAATCTTTGATGAAACTGCTGTTGTTGGAGTACAGGAGTTTGCTAGTAGATTACAAGCTGGTATTGTTCCTAACTACGCAAGATGGGCTGACCTTGTTGCTGGTTCAGAAATACCTAAAGACCAACAGAAAGATGTAAACTTAGAACTTGATTCAGTTACAGAGTATGTATTTGAAATACTACAGAACTCTAACTTTGCACAAGAAGTACATGAAACATTTTTAGATTGTGCGATTGGTACTGGTGTTCTTCTCGTAGAAGAAGGTGATGCAGTACACCCAGTTAGATTTAAAGCTATCCCATTACCACAAGTTGTATTAGATGCTGGTCATGATGACAACATAGATCATGTATATCGTAATCGTAAAATTAGAATGAAAGATTTAATCCACGCATATCCTAATGGAACAATGTCTGACAAGATGGCTATGGATATGGAACGTGGTGGTGATAGAGAATGTGATGTAGTAGAAATTGTTTATAGAAACTATGCCAATACAAAAGAAGAAGAATATAAATATTGTGTTATTGCTACTGCTTATGAACATAAGATTGTAGAAGAAACATATAAAGGTTTAGGATCTAATCCGTATATTGTATACAGATGGTCTAAAGTAGCTGGTGAAGTTTATGGTCGAGGACCAGTACAACTTGCACTACCAGCAATCAAAACAGCAAACTTAGTTATCGAACTTATTTTAGAAAATGCCCAGATGGCAATCTCTGGAATGTATCAAGTGGAAGATGATGGTGTTATCAATGTTGATAATATTGCACTTATTCCCGGAACAATTATTCCAAAAGCATCTGGTTCTGCTGGGTTACAACCAATCGCACCAGCAGGTAATTTTAATGTGTCTGACTTAGTATTAAGGGACATGAGAACCAATATTAAGAAAGCACTCTATAATGATATGTTAGGTACACCAAACGAGAAAACACCAATGACTGCTACAGAAGTGGCAGAAAGAATGGCTGATCTGTCTAGGCAGATTGGGGCGGCTTTCGGTAGATTACAAGCTGAACTTGTTAATCCAGTAATTCAGCGAGTGATATATATACTGAAAAAACAGGGGAGAATAAAAATACCAGTAGTGAATGGTAGAGAGATTAAGATAAGATCATCTTCACCATTGGCACAAGCCCAGCATCAACAGGATGTTGCAACTATTGATAGGTTCTTAGGTATGATTCAAATGAGGGTAGGACCAGAACTTTTGAACATCTTGGTTAAACAAGATGAAGTTGCTAAATTTGTAGCAAAAAAACTTGGTGTTCCAGAGGAACTAATACGTTCCGAGGAAGAAATGAGGGAAGCGGCATATCAATTACAGCAACTATCTCAACAGCAAGGACTACCACCAGAGCAGACCTAATTGCCTAAACGCAATTAGAGGAGTTTATTATGCATAAATGCGTTCTTGTTATAAGTGATTTACATATCCCTTATCATCACAAAGATTCTTTTGAATTTCTTAAAGAAATAAAAAAACAATTTAAACCAGATACAGTTGTTAATATTGGAGATCTATTAGACTTCCATGCAATATCTATGCATGAACACAATCCAGATCTACCATCTGCTGGTGATGAATTAAATTTAGCAAAAGGATATATTAAAGAATTAGAATCTATATTCCCAGATGTTACTGAAGTACACAGTAACCATAGTAGTTTGGTATATAGACGAGCAATTAAGTATGGAATGTCTGCACAATTCCTAAGGCCTTATGGAGATTTCCTAGGTACTAAGAAATGGAAATGGGTAGATGATCTTACACTTAAAATGAGTAATGGCAAGAGAGTACACTTTACTCATGGTAAATCTGCTGATGTACTAAAGGTTTCTCAAACCATGGGAATGTCAGCAGTGCAAGGTCATTACCATACAAAGTTCTGTATTAGCTATTGGGCTAACCCAGATGATTTGTATTGGGGAATGAACGTAGGCTGTCTAATCAATCAAAAGTCTATGGCATTTAGCTATGCTAAAAACTTTTCTACAAGATTTGTATTAGGCTGTGGAATTATAATCAATGGTATTCCAAGACTGTTGCCAATGGTACTCGACAGTAATGGAAACTGGATAAAGGAAATAGTATGACAGAAGATAGGATTAATCCATCTTACTACCAAAAGGGTGTGTGTTCTTGTGGTAACAAACTACAGACATATGACTTTGTTCGTGAGATGCCCTACCCAGATGCATCAGCTATCAAGTATATAGTTAGACATAGGGAAAAAAACGGAGCAGAGGACATAAAGAAGGCAATCTGGTTTTTGCACGCAATATTAATTAAAGAATACGGAGAGGTAGATGGAACAAAAAACAAATAGACTTATTGGATTAGATAATATTGAAAGAGATGCACTAGATGAGCAACAGTTAAATGATTCGTTTGCTGTTGCATTTAGTAGTCCAACTGGCTTAAAAGTGTTAGAATACCTGCGTTCTATTAGCATAGAAACAGTAGGTGGTCCTAATATTGAGCAACAACATCTAATGCATTTAGAAGGGCAAAGATATATTGTCGGATTAATTCAAAGAAGAATTAACAAAGGTAAAAGTCAACAAATAGTAAAGGATAAAAAAGCATGAACGAAAATGAAACAATGGATAACCAAGTAGAAGAATCTGCATCAGTTGAAGATTCTGCACCTACTACTACAGATCCTGTATCAAGACCAGATTATATTCCAGAGAAATTTTGGAACTCAGATGCTGGTCAAGTAAACATGGAAGAATTTAGTAAGGCATATACCAACCTTGAGAAGTATGTTGGTGGCAAGAAAGATGAATTACGTGAAGTAATTATCAATGAATTGTCAGAAGAAGCTGATTCTGAAAAGCCAGAAAGCTATGAGCTACCTAAATTACCAGAAGGTGTTAATGAGGAAATGCTTGAAGCTAACCCTATGACAGATTGGTGGCGACAACATTGTGATGAAAATGCTTACTCACAAGAAATATTTGAAGAAGGCATTAATAAATATATTGACAGTTACTTAGGTAATATGCCAGATATAGAAACAGAACGTGGTAAGTTAGGCGAAAATGCTGATGCAAGATTAGAAGCTGTTAATAGCTGGGCATCATCTTTCTTTTCACCAGAAGAATATGAAGCTGTTGCTAGTACATTAGGTGCAACTGCTGAGGGTGTAGAAGCTTTAGAAAGAATGATGGAAACACAAAGGCAAACTATTAGCAGAGCTAATGATGTTGCACAGCCAGAACGACCATTAACTGCTGAAGATTTGAGGGCTATGATGGCTGATCGAAGGTACTACGATCCTAAAGAAAGAGATCCAGCTTTTGTTAGGAGAGTTGATGATGCTTATGCAAGGTTATACCGATAAGCTTATTTGTTGAAAAGACAGTACCAGATCACTGTTGGGAATTAGCACCAAAGATCCGACAGATTGATAAGTATGAGATTGCACTTTGGGGATTAGATCCCCTACAATCCTTGATGATTCCTTTCAGAAGCAAACTCAAAAACATCCATACTTATACAATCTTCACAAAACAAAGTGATGTTGTCGGTATCTTTGGTGTTATGCCTATTGCACGCAACGAATCAATTGGTAGAATATGGTTTCTTGCGTCTGATTTAATCGAAGAACACTATTTAGATTTCTTAAGAAAGAATAAAAGATGGTTATCCTACCTAGAAGAACACTACTCTTATGTATCAAATTACATAATTTTAGAGAACGAAACCTCAATAAAATGGTTAAAATGGCAAGGGTTTAGCTTCAGACCACAACATACACTTGTCAAGGGTGTAAAAATAATGTATTTCTATAAGAGGTTACCTAGTGTAACCAAATATGGTACACAGCCCATATTAGATGAAATAGGTCCGAAATGGGCAACCGATATAGTCTAAGTTGGATAACTGTTTGATTTTTAACTTTTAACTTAAAGGAGAGCATTATGGCTACCACAATTAGTAATGCCTTTATTAAGCAGTTTGAAGCCGAAGTTCATATGGCTTACCAACGTATGGGTTCAAAACTGCGTAATACAGTAAGGCAATCTAACGTTACTGGGAATCAGGCTCGTTTCCAAAAAGTTGGCACAGGTAGTGCAGTATCAAAAAGCAGACACGCACAAGTACCAACAATGGATATCAGCCATTCTAATGTTGACGTTACACTTTCAGACTTCTATGCCGCCGACTATGTCGACAGACTAGATGAATTGAAAACAAACATAGATGAAAGACAAGTTCTAGCAACATCTGCTTCTGCCGCTCTAGGTAGAAAAACTGACCAACTTGTTATTGACGTACTAGATGCTGGTACAAACAGTAACAACATTGCTCACGGATCTGCAGGACTAACACTAGCAAAAGCACTAAGTGTATATGAATCATTTGGTGAAGGAGATGTTCCTGATGATGGACAAAGATACTTCGTTGTATCTCCAGCAGGATGGGCAGACCTTCTACAAATTGACCAGTTCTCACGTATGGAATACGTAGGTGAAGCTGATCTACCATATGCTGGTGGTCTTACAGCTAAAAGATGGTTGGGCTTTATGTGGTTTACACATTCTGGTCTATCAATATCTTCAACAACTCGTGAATGTCATGCGTTCCACAGAACATCTGTAGGACTTGGCATGGGTACAGATATTAGAACAGAAATTAACTACATCCCAGAAAAAGTAAGTAACCTTGTTACATCATATATGTCCATGGGTGCAGTTATGATTGATAACAACGGTGCTATTAAAGTACAAATCACAGAGTAAAGGAGATAACAAATGGCTTATTCTGCAAGTAATTTAAAGAAAGTTGCTGGTGGTGCTAATGGAATCTTCTACTATGATTCAGCAGACGCAATTGCGACTGTTATAGCATCAGGCTACTTCAACAACGCAACCAATGAATTGAAACAGTTTGATATTATCCATGCTGTTACATCAACTGGTGGCACACCTGCAGTAGACGTTTTAGTTGTTACATCAGCTACTGGTGCGGCAACTGTTACAGTTACTAACGGTACATAACCAACTAGAGGGGGGTTCGCCCCCCTCACCATGAGGACACTATGGCATTAAGTAAATTTGATATATGTAATCAAGCTTTGGTATTAGTTGGTGCTAATACCATTACTAGTTTTAGCCAAAACACCACAGAATCTATAGTCGCAAATCAATTATATGAAACAACATTAGAAGATCTGCTAACAAAATGCAGATGGAGATTTGCTTCCAAACAAGTACAACTAAGTAAAAACACAACAAATCCAGACGCAAGATATGAAGCTTCATATGCTTTACCTTCTGATGCATTAATACTCCACACAGTAACTGTATCAGATAGTGTAATTAATTATGATAGATATGAGCAAAATATATTTACAAACACATCAACCAGTGATACTGTAATAGCTGATTATACCTTCCAACCAAGTGAAAGTATCTTTCCCCCTTACTTCGCAAAGGTGCTAGTTTTCGAACTAGCATCTTTGTTTGCTGGTGCTATAGCTAGAAATGATCAACTAGCTAATCTTTATGCACAAAGAGCAGTAGCACAATTACAACAAGCCAAATCAATTGATTCACAAGCACAGACAACAAGACGTGCTAATGTAGATAGATTTAGAAATGTTAGGAACAGATCAGCATTGAATGATATTACTGCAACATCTCCATAGGATAACATATGGCTTTGCAAAGAATACATCAATCCAGTTTTCTAAGAGGTGAGTTAGATCCTAATATGGTATCTAGGACAGACTTACAAGCTTATGGTGCTGGATTAAAGAAAGCTAGAAACGTTATCCCTATTAACCAAGGTGGTGTTGAAAGAAGATGTGGATCTGCTTATCGAGCAAACCTTGGTGGTCAATCAAGATTAGAATCATTTGTATTCTCTCAAGGGCAAGAGTACATTGTCGCATTTCAAAACACAGCAGTTAAATTTTATTCTACCAATGGCACACTACTACAAACTATAACCAGTTGTCCTTGGACTACATCTCAGTTATTTGATTTAGATTTATCACAGACTGGTGATACTATGATTGTAGTACACAAAGATTTTATGCCACAGATATTAAAACGTACTGGTGCTACTACATTTACCCTTACTGCCTTTGCTTTTGAAGAAAGCACAAATGGAGAAGTAACTTACCAACCTTACTACAAGTTTGCTGATAATGGAATAACACTTGATATTGACGCAACAGCTAAAGGTACAACTGGTGTAACCTGCACTACATCTTCAGCTTATTGGACATCAGACTATGTAGGACAGATTATTAGATATCATGGAACAGAGATAGAGATTACTGGATATACCAGCAGTACAGTTGTTACTGGAACATTAAGAGGTAATGTTGAGATTGCATTAGATGATGATCCTTTTAGAACAACACAAGATTCTGGTGTTGTAGAAGTTACTATGGTACAACATGGATTCTCTACTGGTGCTAGTATTACTATCAGTGGTTCTGAAGATATATTTAATGATCAAGGGCAAGGTTTGGATTATACTCATCTTAATGGAACGTTTACTATTACAGTAACAGACGATAACCATTTTACCTTTACTGCATCTAATAGTGATATTGCTTACAACTCTGTAGATGGTGGTGGTGTTAATGTTAAGATTGTGGGACATCCACCTACCAAAACATGGGATGAACAAATTATTGGTGCTGTTAATGGCTACCCACAAACAGTATGTTTTCATGAACAAAGATTATATTTTGCTGGAGTACCTGCATTTCCAGATGGAATACAAGGCAGTAAGATAGGGCAGTTTTTTAACTTCGATGTTGGTGAAGCAGAAGATGATGAATCAATACAAATACAAATTGCATCAGATCAAATCAATGAGATAAGACATCTAGTATCTGGTAAGAACTTACAGATACTAACAAGTACTGGAGAGTTTTATCTTAGACCACCAGTATCACAACCAGTAACACCAACAGATATTCGTATAGTTAATCAATCTACATTTGGTTCGCAGTTACAAGCAAAGCCTAGACAGTTTGATAATGCTACTGTATTTGTTCAAAATAATGGTAGAACTGTTAGAGAATATTTGTATAGTGAATCAGCAGAAGAATACACATCACATAGTATATCATTATTATCCAGTCATTTGATTAGCAATCCTACTGACTCAGCAAAGCTATCGAGTGTGCCAAATAGAACTGAACAGTTTTATTTCTTAGTCAATGATGATGGTACTATTGCAGTATTCTTATCTCAAAGAAATGAAAAGATAGCTGGATGGTTACAATGGAATACAAATGGTAATTATGAATCTATCACAGCAACTACTACTGATGTATATTCAGCAGTAAAAAGAACTATTAATGGATCTGATATATATGCTCTCGAACAATTTAGTGATCATGCTTTTGATCTTCCTACTGACTTTACTACTACCAAGGTAGTATCTTCCAGTTATCAGCCACATGGCACACCTTTAGTAAATGGGGCTATTACATCCACTACTACATTTATTGCTGATGGGTTTACTAACGCACCTACCATAGGAGAGAAATTTAAGTTTGGTGGGGCAGGTACAGAGTTTACAATCAATAGTGTAACAGCTACTGGCAATTCAAATGAATATACTATTGTTATAGATGCAGTAACAACACAGTCTGATAATACAGCTTTAGAGTTTACCACAAGCAGAGTGTTTAGTGGCTTAACAGATTATATAGGAGAAACAGTATATGCTACTGCTGGTAGTGCAGAGGGCAGTCCTGTATATTACTATGGCAGTGGTATTGTAGATGCAAGTGGTAATGTTACCATTGCTACACCAACAAGTGCTTGTGATATAGGATTAGACTTTACTGTAGAGGTAGATACATTCTCTACAGATGTTGTTGCAACACAAGGACAGATTACTGGATTACCAAGGAAAATAGCTAAGACTATTGTTGAGGTATCAGCTACTTATAATTTACAAGTTAATTCAAATGATGTAGTTATTACTACAACTAATGTTGGAGCAACCAGTGGGCTTGAGAGTTTTACTGGCAAGAAAGAAGTTTATGTATTAGGCTATAGCTTAGAGCCTAATCTTGAGATTAGACAATCAGCACCATTACCTATGAGGGTATTGGGCATTACTACAGAGGTGTATTACTAATGTTTGGTATTGGTAGTTTATTAACAAATTTAATTAGTCCGTCTTTTTTAGGTGTTGTAAGTTTAGTTGCACAAGGTGTTGGTACTATGATGCAGGTACAAGCACAGAAGCAAGCATTAGCTTATCAGCAAATGCAAGCAAAGCTTCAGGAAAGACAATACCAACAAGAAGCAGAAGCTTATGCATTAGAGATGCGACAAAAAGAACTAGAAAGAAGAAACAATTATAATTATCAATTAGCTGAGAATAGAGCATTAATGGCGGCTTCTGGCATTGATTTAGATTCACCATCGTACAGAGCTTTCTTAAAAAAGAATGAGCAAGTTAAGAAAGAAGATATACAAGCATTAAGAGATATGACATTAGAAGGCAGATTGTCTGCGTTGTATAACAAACAACAGGCACAACTATCAGCACAAGCGGCAAAAGTAAATTATAGAACTGGTGTTCTAGGAACATTAACAAGTTCAGCATCTAACCTATACGATTTAGGTAGAGAGTTTACAACACCAGCATCATCACTATTACCAACAGATACAACTGAGTAGGTTACTATGGCATTGAAAAGAGAAGGTAGACAGGTAGATTACAAATCACAGATTGGTGTTAATCGTGGTCAAGGATTTGCTGATCTAGCACAAGCTTCTTTAAATAGAGCAACGCAATTTGACAAAACACTTGATAGATTTGCTGGTGAAACACTTAATGCTATACAGAATATATCAGCAAGAGAAGGTGCTAAAGAAGGCGAACTATACGATATACAAACAGAAGAAAAAACAATTATTAATCCTAATACAGGATTAGAAGAAAAGGTTAAAGTATACTCACCAATACAAATACCTAAAAGTTTAAGAACAAGAACATCAATAGAAGCATTTGAAAAATCTTTATACAAAAGATACGAGAACGAAATACTGCAAGACTTAGAAAACATTGCAGTGCAAGAAAGCAACAATGCAATCAATAACAACTTTCCTTTAGCAGAGTTTGATGCTGTAACTAGAGAAAAGTATGAAGCAATATACGAAAACCTTAGCGATACTGTTCTTGAAAAAGTTGCTCGAAGCAATGGTGAAAGACTTAGAACCTCTTATGGCTCTACTGTCAATGAAAAGTATCTAGATAGGAAAAGAAAAGCAGATGAAGCTTACAGAGAAACAATTTCTAATAATCTTTTCAACACAACAAAACAATTTACATTATCTGGAGTACCAAATGATAAAGTTTTTTATGAGTACTTGGAGTCTTTGAATATTGGTAAATCATTAGGAGATGCGTGGACTGATAGTATTGATGTCAATCAACAAATACAAACTCTTATTGGATATGGTACATTAGGTGGTGTTTTAAAATATGGTACATACAGTGATCCATCTAAAATGTCTTATGTAGAAAAGGCACGTATTGCTGGGAACTTAGATAAAATACAATCTATTTTAAGCCCAGCTTCTGGTAACATTACTGTTGAGCTTATTGATGCAAATGGAGAAATTAGAAGGGTTAGTAAAGAAGAAATTATTAATACTGGTTTATCAGATGCTACACTAGAACAAATATCCGTAGACGTCAGAACAAGAGAAGGTAATCTTGATACTGACCTTACTGCTACTAAAAAACATTATGGACACGTTAATCATATTACGAGCAACAATAAAAGCGGTACTCGTTATAATACAACTGGCAACACTTCTAACCAACTAAGCAAAGAAATATATGGAGATGCTCAGTCTTTTGAGTTTTTGGTAAGAGAATATAGTAGAGATATTGGAATTGATCCCAATAAAGTTGATATTACTTCACCAGAATTTGTTAAGTTTGGCATTGATATGGGTATTGTAAATCCTATCATAAGAGATAATTTTGAAAATGCTTTTAGCACATGGAATCCTGCAAGCTTTAAATCTATTGAACCATATTTAG
>Ga0208898_1002591_pt1 | contig 11025 bp, 14 predicted proteins | sample VirMetDEL_Mar_4_FD_184513 | JGI IMG/M metagenome (GOLD analysis project Ga0208898, IMG submission 184513) | Aqueous microbial communities from the Delaware River and Bay under freshwater to marine salinity gradient to study organic matter... | ecosystem: Environmental > Aquatic > Marine >...
TAAAAATAACACACATAAAAAGCAAATGCTACATATAAGAGTGATAAAAATACCACAGTTAATAATGATTCTAAACTGTTTAGCTGTTTTTCTCATAATCGTTTATTATCGGAAGAATTACTATTGATAGTCTGTAATTATCACTAGTAATAATTAATTGGTTTATGAAGAACAAATAGCGAACATGGGGGGTTTTAAAAGTGGTATACCCACTTTTTAGGTTACCTGTTGAAATAATATTGATACAAGGCATATACACATGGATGATAAATTTCTAAAAACAATAATCTTCATTATGAAGGATAAGACGACAAAGAAACCAGTTGTGATAACTCACTTTAGAGGTTTTGATAATCAAGCTGAAGCTGATGACTTTTCAGAGTTTTTAAAGTATCAATTTATAACAGAAGATGATTTTGATAATTCCAACAAAACTTTGCATTGAAAATTCAAATCGCTATGAATTATTTTAAAATTTCAATGAAGATTTGCATTAGGGGGGGTTTTGTTTGTCAGATCATAAATTAATCTTAGGAGATTGCTTAGACGAACTTCCTAAAATTTTTGATAAAAATATTGATTTAGTGCTGACAGATCCACCTTATGGCACAACAGCTTGTAAATGGGATAGTGTAATTCCTTTTGAACCTATGTGGAATCAACTAAAAAGAGTAATTAAAGATAATGGCTGTATTGCCTTATTTGGTAGTGAACCATTTAGTAGTAATCTTAGAATGTCTAATATCAAACATTTTAAATATGATTGGATTTGGCAAAAAACAACTGCTGGAAATATAGCATTATCAAATAAACAACCCTTAAAATACCATGAAATAATTTCTATTTTTTATAAAAATCAATCAAATTATTATAAACAATTAATTCCTAGAGATGAATTGGGAAAAAAAAGATTAAAAAATAAAAATAATCCTATAAGATTTAAAGGAAATAATATTACAGGAAGTATTAAATCTAAAAATTATGATATTAATCGTTATAATGAAAATTATAAAAATCCATCATCAGTTTTAAATTTTAAAATAAATAGAGGGAAACTACACCCAACACAAAAGCCAGTAGATTTACTAGAATACTTAATCAAAACTTATACTAATGAAAACGATACTGTATTAGATTTTACAATGGGTTCAGGTTCTACTGGTGTTGCTTGTAAAAACCTTAATAGAAACTTCATAGGTATTGAAAAAGATGAAAATTACTACAATATTGCTAAGCAAAGAATTGAGGGGGGTTTTGTTTTAAAATGAAACAAATTGTAATTCCTTATTCGCCAAGAGAAATCCAAAATTTTTTGCACAAAAAATGCGATACGAACCGTTTTAACGTAGTGATAGTCCACCGTAGAGGGGGTAAGACCGTATTTGCTATCAACCACCTAATTAGAGCGGCTCTAATGTCCACTAAACCCTATCCTAGATTTGCTTTCATCTCTCCATATCGTCTGCAAGGAAAAAGCACAGCTTGGGATTATATGAAACAATTCTCTGCTGCCATACCAGGAACAAAATTCAATGAGTCTGAACTAAGGGTAGATTTTGGAATAAACAACTCCAGAATACAAATTTTAGGAGGAGAGAATAGTGCTGCAATAAGAGGTCAATACTTTGATGGTATAGTTTGTGATGAAACACAGAATCTTTCGCCAGACCTTTTTGATACTATTTTAAGACCTTGCCTATCGGATAGAAAAGGCTTTGCAATATTTATCGGTACGCCAATGGGAAGAAATTGGTTTTTTGATTTACATGAAAAAGCTAAATCTAATAAAGATTGGTTTACAGCAGTATTCAAAGCTAGTGAAACAAAGATTATAGCTCAAGAAGAATTAGATGCCGCAAAACAAACCATGTCGCCAGAAAGTTATGCTCAAGAATTTGAATGCTCATTTCAAGCTGGAATAAGTGGATCTTATTTTGGCAAGGTGATTGAAGAAATGGAAGCGAATAAAAAAGTAATTAATTTTGAAATAGACGAAAATTTAGAAGTGGAAACCTGGTGGGATTTAGGAATGAATGATAGTACCGTTATTACCTTTGCTCAACGTCATGGAGATGAAATTAGAATTATTGATTGCTATGAGAACTCAGGTGAAGGATTAGAGCATTATCTAAATGTTATAGATAACAAGCCTTATACCTATTCTAAACATATAGCACCCCATGATATTAGGGTTAGAGAGATTGGAACGAATAAATCAAGATGGGAAACAGCAAAAGAATTAGGCTTAGAATTTGACATTGCACCCAAACTTGGTGTAGAAGACGGTATTGAGCAAGTTAGAAGAATGTTGCCGAAATGTTATTTTCATAAAAACAATTGCAAAAAGTTGGTTGAAGCGTTAAAATCATATTGCAAACGTTGGGATGAAAAAAATAATTGTTTTAGAAATAAACCTCTACACAATTGGGCATCACACTTTGCTGACTCAATAAGATACGGTGCGGTTACAGAGCCGATACAAAGATCAGATTGGTCAAAGCCAATAAGAGTAAATACGAATTATATAGTTTAATATGGCAAAAAAAAAAATAACCGAATTATCAGATTTCAAATTACAGAGTTTATTATCAAATCAAATTGAAAATGCTTTAGGCTTTTTAGGTGGACAGCTTTCAGAGTCCAGAAGAAAATCTTTAGAATATTATTTAGGTGAAAAACTTGGAACAGAAATAGATGGTAGATCACAAGTCGTTAGTACAGATGTATCAGATACAATCGAAAGTTTATTGCCAAGCCTTCTAAGAGTTTTTACAGCAAGTGATAAAGTAGTTCATTGTGAACCCATGACCGCAGAAGATGTGCCAATGGCAGAACAAGCGACAGCTTATTTAAATCATGTTTTCTACAAAGAGAATAATGGTTTCCAATTATTATATAATTTTTTCAAAGATGCTCTAATTGAAAAGAATGGTTTCTTAAAAATTTATTGGGATGACTCTGAAAAAGTAGATTACGAAACTTACGAAAATTTATCAGCAGTTGAAAAAGAAGATTTAGAAAATACTAAAGATGAAATTGAAATTGTTGAAGAAGAACAATTTGAAGATGAGTCTGCCAAAGAAGAATTTGAAAAAACTTTAGCACAATACGAAGCTCAAGGAATGGATGTATCTCAAGTTCAAGTTCCTAACTTTGCTTTATACAATTGCAAAATTAAACGAACTAAAAAAACAGGTAAAGTAAAAATAGATAGTATTCCACCTGAAGAATTTTTAATTGATAGAAATGCAAAGACAATCGAAGAAGCAGACTTTGTTGCACACAAAGTTTTAATGACAAGATCAGATTTAATTTCTATGGGTTATCCAGAAGATGAAGTTAAAGATTTACCTAAATCAGAATTAGATATTTACAACAACGAAGAAATTACAAGACAAAGAGATATAGATGAATATCCAGTTGATAATGCAACAGATGAATCTACAGAAAAAGTTTTAATCTATGAGTCATATGTAAAATATGATTATGATGGAGATGGTATTGCAGAGCTTAGAAAAATTATTTCTGCTGGAGATGACGGTTCTACAATTTTAGAAAATATGCCTTGCGATAACGCACCGTTTGTAACAGTTACTCCTATTCCAATGCCACACAGATTTTATGGAAGAAGTATTTCAGAATTAGTTGAAGATGTTCAATTAACTAAATCAACTGTGATGCGTCAGTTATTAGATAATATGTATTTAACAAATAATAACAGAGTTGCGATCATGGATGGAATGGTGAACATGGATGATCTATTAACGACTAGACCAGGTGGTGTAGTTAGAACTAAGCAACCACCAAATCAAGTTATGCAACCTTTACAAGCTCAACCAATTTCACAACAAGCTTTTCCTTTATTAAGTTACCTAGATTCAGTTAGAGAAGTTAGAACTGGTATCTCAAAAGAAGTTCAAGGATTAAGTCCAGATACTTTAAACGCAAAAACTGCAACTGGTGTAAATGCGTTGATGACGCAAACACAAATGAGATCAGAATTGATAGCAAGAGTCTTTGCAGAAACTGGAGTTAAAGATTTATTTAAAAAAATATTTGAGCTAATGGTTAAATACCAAGACAAAGAAAAAATTGTTATGCTAAATAATAGTTATGTTCCAGTTAGACCTACAGAATGGAAAGATAGATTTAATATTTCAATCGTTGTAGGATTAGGTACTGGTTCTAAAGAGCAACAAATAATGTTATTAAATAATATTCTTGAAAGACAACTACAAGCATTCCAATTACAAGGCGGAAAAGAAATGCCAATGGTAACATTAAAGAATATGTATAACACTTTAACTAAAATTATTGAGAACGCTGGACTAAAAAATATCCAAACTTACTTTGTAGATCCAGATGTAGGCAAACAAATGATGCCACCACCTCAACCCCCTGCTCCAACTCCTATTGAGAAAATAGAATTTACTAGAATTGATGCTGAGAATAAGAGAAAAATTGCTGATATTGAATTACAGTACAAAGAATTACAGCAAAAAACTCAAGCTATGACTTTAGATTTTGAAGCGAAGATAAAAGAAATGGGTTTAAAGTACAATACACAGCTTGATACAGCAAAAATTAAAGCAGATGCAGAATTAGATAAGATGATGATTGCTGAAGAAGGTAAAATTCTTGACCAAGCAACAAAATCGGCTAATATGTTTCAAAAACAAGTACAAGGATTAAATGGAAATCAAAGACCAGGCGGACAGAGCGGTGGAAGTGAGCCGATCCAACGAAGCCAAACAGATATTGGAGAGTAAACTTTTTCAAGAGAGTATAGAAGCTCTTAAAAAAATTTATTCTGAAGCACTATTAGATAAAACAGGTGCTAAAGAAGGTGATACCAGAGAAAAACTTTGGATTGCTTACAATGTTGTAGGAAAAGTTGAACAACACCTACATACAATTGTTGAAACTGGAAAACTTGCATCTAGACAGTTGGAAGATTTCAGAAAACAACAGAATAATACAAAATTTTAACCACAAAGGTTAGAATAAGCCAAGTCGAAGGACAGCTTAACAATAAGGAGGACTTAAATGTCTGACGGAAACCCATTACTGAACAATGTGTCAGTACAAGGTGCTGCTAAATCTATTGAAAGTTTAATGGACTCTAATGGAGTTATCACTAAACCTCAACCAGAAGCAACACCAGTTGAAAAAGAAGAAACTGTAAAAGCAGAATCTGAAGTTCAACAACAACCTGAAACTCAACCAGAAGAAATTTTGGAAGTTGCAGATGAAGAACAAGCATCAGAAGATGAAAATGCAATTGAAGAACAAGAAACCGATCTACACCAAGTCATTGTTAATGGTGAAAAGATTGATGTTGACCTTGAAGAATTAAAAGCAGGTTATCAAAAAGATGCCGACTACAGACGAAAAACTGAGGAGATAGCAATCGAAAAAAGAGAGCTTAAATCCGAAGAAGATCGTTTGAAAAATCAGTATTCGACCAAGATGGAAGACTTAAATTCCTTAGTGGCGACTTTAAATGCTGAGATTAACAATGATGTGAATTCCCAAGAGCTAGATAGGCTTTGGGATGAAGATCCTACTGAAGCTGCAAGAGTTGATCGTAAAATTAATAAACGAAAACAATCAATTCAACAAGCACAGCAAAAACTGAGAGAGCATCAGCAAACTCAGTTCCAGGAAATATTAAAAGAAGAACAAAAAAAACTTCATTTAAAACATCCTGAACTTGCTGATCCTATTAAGGGTACTACAGTTAAGTCGAACATTATGAATTACTTAAGTTCTAAAGGCTTCACAAATGAAGATGTCGCTAGAATTTATGATTCAAGAATGTTTGATGTGATTATGGATGGTATGAAAGCTAAAGCGACTAAACCCAATTTAGTAAGTAAAAAAGTTAAACCATCTAAGTTTGTTAAGTCTGGCGTTAAAAGCACTAAAGAGGATATGGATAGTCAATCTAGGTTGAATAAGATTAAGACGTTGAAGAAATCTGGAAGCACTAAAGATGCAACTGAATTACTTCTGCGTTATCTATAAACAATAACCTAACGGAGAAAAACAATGGCTACATATCAAACGTACCAAACAGTCGGAATAAGAGAAGACCTAGCGGACATTATTTACAACATAAGTCCAACAGAAACTCCTTTTATGTCTGGCGTTGCAAAAAACAAAGCAACAAACACTACACACCAATGGCAAACAGACGCATTAGCTGACGTTGCTGCTAACGCTGCGGTTGAAGGAGATGCAATTTCATATGCAACTCTTGCGGCTTCTGCAAAAGAAGAAAACTACACTCAAATTTCTACTAAAGGAATTCAAGTATCAGGAACTAATGATGCTGTAACTTCTGCTGGAAGAAACAATGAGTTAGCTTACCAAGTAGCTAAAGCTGCGAAAGAATTAAAAAGAGATATGGAAACTGCTCTTTTATCTAACGTTGCAAAAGCAGCTGGTGACGCTACAACTGCAAGAACTTTAGGTGGATGCCAAACTTGGATCGAAACTAACGTTGACGCAGGTGCTGGTGGATCTGGTGCTGGTAACGGTGCTGCTAGAGTAGATGGTACTCAAAGAGCTTTTACTGAAGATCAGTTAAAAGGTGTTTTGAGATCTTGTTACAATGAAGGCGGAAACCCTAACATGATTATGGTTGGTGCTTTCAATAAACAAAAACTATCAGGCTTTACTGGTGGATCTACAAGATTTGACGCTGCTGAAGATAGAAGATTAATTACTTCTATTGATGTATATGAGTCAGATTTTGGAACTATGCAAGTAGCTCCAAACAGATTCATTAGAGGTGCTAATGGTACTGCTGCAAAAGTAGGTCAAGATGCTCTTATCTTAGAGATGGACTACTGGGCAGTTTCTTTCTTAAGAGATTTCTCTCTACAAACTCCTGCACAAACTAGAGATGCAGATCAGAGATTTATGGTAGCTGAGTACACTCTTGAGTCAAGAAATGAAAAAGCAAGTGGAATGGTTACAGACCTAACTACTTCATAATAAATACTTTTGGTGGGGGAGAAATCCCCCATCATATTAAACTAACAATTTTGTTTGGTCTTTGAAGTCAATGACGGAACGAAGCAAATAAAGGATAAAAACATGAGAACACTAAACGACTATTTTATAACAGCTGAAATTGAAGATGTTTCAACTGCTTCATCAACTTTTGTTGCAATACCTGATGGCGGAAAAATTGTAAAAATTTTAACTGCTAATCAAGCAACTATTACAGGAACTGCCGCACTTTCTTTTGAAATTGGTGGTACAGCAGTTACTGGTGGTGGAATATCTATCGTAGCTTCTGGCTCTGCTGGTGCTGTTGATACAGCTTCACCAACTGGAAACAATACTGTTGTTGAAGGTGGATCTATCGAAATGATTACAGACGGTGGATCTTCTAATACTTCAAAAGCAGTTGTAACTTTTGTAATAAGAAGATAATAACATTTGGGGGATCTTGCCTAGCGGTATTTCCCCCATAATTAATTAGGAGAAAAACTATGAGTTTTAATTACGGATTAAGACCTACTACACATCAAAGCTTAACAGCTTCAGGTTCATCTGTAGCATCTGCTGCATTTGGTACTCAAACTGAATATGTAAGAATAGCAACACCTGCTGACATTCATATTTTATTTGGAACTGCACCTACAGCTTCAGCTACTGCTGGATCTGCAAGTATATTTGTACCTGCTGACCAACCTGAAATTTTTAAAGTTTCACCTGGTGAAAAAGTTGCTGTGATAGGTACTGCTGAAGTTTCTGTTACTGAAATGTCTGGCTAATATGGCTAAACAAAAGTTCACTCATTTTGTTCCAAGAGCTAAACCACCTAAAAGACCTGGTAAGCATAAAAAATCTCAGAACAAATCAGAGAAAAGACAAAAAAGACAAACAAGATATAAAGGTCAAGGCAGATGAGAAAAGATATAATTTTAGACGGATTGCAAAAAACAACTTACATGAAAGATGACATGGAAGGTAAAATTGCAGTTAAAGAAGAAGTTAATATTGATTCACACATAAAACACAATAAAGAATTGTTGAACATGAATGATGGCTATTCTAAATCAAGAGATTTGAAAAGAGTAGCCAGTATTCCAACTATTGCTTTAAGTGTGTGGGCAAATGAGTATAATGGTGATAGTAATTGGTTTGCACTTCCACCAGAAGTTCAAAAAAAAATATTAAAACAAAAATTAAATAGCAGCGAATTTAGATATTTTAAAACTGCTGAAGGAAAATTATAATGGCATTAGAAAATTATTCAGATTTAAAAACATCAATCGCAAATTGGTTAAACAGATCAGATTTAACAACTGAGATAGCACAAGATTTTATTGTTCTAGCAGAAAAAGATTTTAATTCTAAATTAAGAATTAGAAAAATGATAGATCAAACAACTTTAACTCTTAGTGGAGAAACAGCAACTTTACCATCTGATTTTTTACAAGTAAGAGATATGTATATTTTAAATGGTGGAACTAAATATGCTTTAACTTATATTACTCCTGCTCAAATGGATCAAATAAAAGGTGGATCAACTTCTGGACAACCATCTTCATATACAATATTAGGAGATGATATTAGATTTGCTCCAATCCCTGATAGTAATTACACTCTTTATTTAAATTATTACAAACAGTTTCCTGCATTATCAGATTCAAATACTTCAAATTATATTTTAGTAAATCATCCAGCTATTTATTTATATGGATCACTATATCATGCTTCTAATTTTTTAGGTGGTATTGAACCTAATCAAGCTGGACAATGGGAGAAAATGTACCAAACAGCTCTTGAAAGACTTGAGAGAAATGACAGAGAAGATGCTTATGGCAATGCTCCTTTACAACAAAGATCAGATGTAACAGTAGCAGGTGCATTTAATGATAAGAATTATTATGCTACAAACAATAACGGTTAAGGAATATTAATGCAAATACCTTTTGGAGAGTGGTTGCCTGACCAACCAGAATATTTAAATCCTGGTGCAACGGTTGCTAATAATGTTTACTTTGCACAAACATCTTATAAAAGATTTCCTTCTTTAGTTAATTATTCAACTAATACTGTTTCAACAAATAGTAGAGGTGCTGGTTCTTTTAGAGATAATTCTAATACAGTATTTAATTTTGTTGCAACTAATACAGACTTATATCAATTAGATGGTGGAACTTTTACTTCAAGAAAAGGAAGTTTAACAGGTGATAATACAGATTATTGGACATTTACTCAATTTGGTAATTATGTAATAGCATCTAATGGTATAGATGCACCTCAATATTATTTAATGGGTACATCAACTAACTTTGCAGATTTATCTAGTATTGCAACAAGTGGTACAGTTCCAAATTTTAAAGTATCAGGTGTTGTTAGAGATTTTTTAGTTACAGGAAATTTAACAAACAATGCTAACAGAATTCAATGGTCAGGTATTAATGATATTTCTACTTGGGAAAGTGGCACTAAACAATCTGATTTACAAGACTTACCTGGCTCTGGTGGACAGATAGTACATATAACATCAGGTGAGATTGCATATGTATTTAGACAAAACCAAATAATCAGAATGGACTATGTCGGTGGTGCAACAGTATTTAGACTATCAGTTATATCTCCTAATAGAGGAGCTGTATATGGTAGAACAGTATGTCAAGATAATCGTAGAGTATTCTTTTATGCTGATGATGGTTTCTTTGAAATCAATGGTGATAACGTTATTCCAATTGGTGCAGAAAAAGTAAATAGATTTTTTGAAAATGATTTAAACAAAGCTTTCTCAGATAGAATATGTGCAGCAGTTGATCCTTTTAATCAATTAGCTATGTGGTTATATCCATCTTCAAGTGATACAGCTAATACAACAGGAATATGTGATAAAGTTTTAATCTATAACTATGCAACACAAAAATGGTCAACTTCAGACGCTTATGCTAGTACAATATTCTCTCAATATGTTGGTGCTTATACTGTAGAATTAATGGATCTTCTTTCTCAAAACTTAGATCAAATTAATATTGCATTAGATACAGATTTTTGGAATGGTGGACAATTATTATTAGGTGCTGTAGATAGTAATTATAAAGCTGCTATTTTTTCAGGAACTGCTAATATTGGTGAAATAGAAACTAGAGAATTAGAGTTGTTTCCAGGACTAAGATCGTCTATAATAGGTGTAAGACCTATCGTAGATTCCGAAGCAACAGTTACTGTTTCTACTAAAGATAGACTTGCAGATACCTCTACAGTTTCTACTATATCAAGTATGAATTCAACAGGTATTAATCCAGTAAGACAATCTGGAAGATATGTAAAAATTAATGTTAAAATTCCAAGCGGAGGTGTTTGGAAAGATGCTCAAGGTGTAGATTTAATAGCATCAAGATCAGGGTTGAGATGACAGATAGAACTGATATAGATAATGTAAGATATAGTTTTGAAACACAAGAATTTTTTCAAAGACAAATTGAAGAAGCAATTAACGCACTTATTAATGAAAAGAACCAAGAAAACAATAAAGCATATGCTTGGTTTATAGGAGAATAAATGGCAGGAATAAAAGATTACTCAACAACACAAATAAATAATTCAGACTTAAATGGTATCTCAGTTGCAGAAGGGATGTTACCATCTAACCTAAACAATGCCATTAGAGCATTGATGAAGAATACTAGAGAATGGTTTAATGATTCTCAATGGGTAGAATATGGAGATGGTTCTGGTGCTTATACATCAGCTTATGCATCTGCTACTTCTTTTACAATTGCTGGTGTTGATGTTACTCCAATTTATCATGAAGGCAGAAGAATTAAATTAACTGCTGCTACACCTGGTACAATTTATGGAACAATTAGTTCTTCAACTTTTTCTACAAACACTACAGTTAATGTAACTTGGGATAGTGGTTCATTATCTAATGAAGCTATCTCTAATGTTTATATTGGTGCATTATCTAAAACAAATAATTCTTTACCAACAGGTGTAATTGCTACTGCAACATTAGCAGATGGTTCAGTT
>Ga0208898_1002593_pt1 | contig 11022 bp, 10 predicted proteins | sample VirMetDEL_Mar_4_FD_184513 | JGI IMG/M metagenome (GOLD analysis project Ga0208898, IMG submission 184513) | Aqueous microbial communities from the Delaware River and Bay under freshwater to marine salinity gradient to study organic matter... | ecosystem: Environmental > Aquatic > Marine >...
GGGGATACGATTGACGAATCAATCACTTTCTTTAAGAACAAGAAGAATAGTTCTCATGTATCTGATATGAGAGCAAAACTTAAAGAGCTTCGTTAATGAATATCCAAGAAATGCATATTGGCGTTGGACTTGGCATACAGAAAGTTAATTCCAATGCGTTTGATAGCTTTATTGATGAAGAGATAGATTACTATCTAAATAAAGCGCAGAGAGAATATGTCCGACGCCAAAATGTATTTCTCAAAGAAAATGTAGAGAATCTTAGCAGACCTGATAAGATTGCTACTTCAGAAGCTGCAGAGAATTTAGGAGAGTTAATAAATTTCCATACATTTTCTGCAAGTGGTTTAACACCAAATACTTCTTTTGATAATGCTACTGATGTTACTTCTACTGGAGTAACTATGTTCCAATTTGTGTATGCTAATGCACAATTAGAAGACGGGGGTAAATGGATTTCTTGTAAACTAATATCTCCACACGAAATACATATTTATTCCCAAGCAGAATATAATGACCCTTTATTTAGAAGATTACCACTATTGATAACAAAAGATAAGTTTATTATATTTAGGGATAGCAAAACAGATAGTATATATAAATTAGAACTAATGTATATTAAAAAACCCGCTACTCTTTCTTTAACAAGTATTCCTCAAGTAAGTAGTGATTTACCAGAACATACACATGATGAAATTGTAGATATTGCAGTGAATATGATTCTTGGTGATTTGAAGGTAGCTGGTCCAACACAATACGAACAACAATCTATACCTAAAGAACGATGACTGTACTAGAAATGCAAAAAGGTGTTCAGCAAAAGCTGAATGCAATGGAAATACCAATTATATCAGAAGATGTGTTGTGGTATTTGAATAGAGCGCAAGAGCAGTATATTGCAGATCAATATGTGTTTCTTCGTGGCAAATATACAGACAACCAAGACATTCAACTTTACACCAACGCTCAAAAGGCGATGGAGAATTTGAGAACAATTGTTACTACTGATGATATTGAAAACCCTAGCGATCCTGCTTCAAAACAACTTATTTTAGAGTCAAACTTTTACAATAATGCTAAAGTTGTTGAATTAGGTGGTTTAACAAAAACATTTTATTACTACGTTCGATCACAATCTAAAGACAGCGCTACAGATGGAAATGGTGACCTTGCTCCTAATCTAGTAAATAATAGGTTAGTAGAACAAGAGAATATTCAAAAGTATATTCAGACAAAATATAATAGCCCTATCTTTCGTGATAATCTTGTTATTATAGAAGGAGATACTCTTGTTGTATTTTATGATAATCAAGATGATTCTGAAGTAACTGCTATTTCTTTGACGTATATTAGAGAGCCAAAAAAACTTGTTAGAGATATTGGAGATGGTAATTTAGAAACAACTCGTTGCGAACTTCCTGCACATACACATAGAGAAATAGTAAATCTTGCAACACAGTTAGCAAGGCAAGATCGCAAAGACGAAATCTCAAGAACACAACGCCAAAACTTTGAAGGATAACATTGTCAGTAAAAAGAAAAATATCCTATAATGTATATGAGATTTATCCTTTTTCTTTTCCTGATAAGATAAAGATTAAGGTATATCGTGGAGATGTGTTTTCATTAACTCTTATTGGATTTAATGAAGCAGATGATTCTCCTTTTGATTTTGGCAGTTATGATCCTGAAACTAATTTCTTTTCTGCATCAATTAAATTGGGAAAAGATTATGATGATTTAGGAGAAAGTTATACTTTTAAAGCTGATGAATTTGTTCTTGGTAAAACAGATCTTTCAAATGATGAATTTGATGAATTACATATTGTTAGTCAAAATGCATTAAATTTTAATCTTACTGAACCATATACAAAAGCGTGGTTTGATGTAGAAAGAACATTTAATGGTGAAAGACAAACATTGATAAAAGCATTACTAGTTATAGAATTAGATATTACAAAATAAATGGGTAGCATAGACAGTCAAATATTAAATAATAGGGCTAGGGCTGAGACGGCAAAGAATCTTTCTAAAGAATATGCTAATTCTGAGAATTTAATTATTGACCCCGAAACACCTGAAGAGCGATATAGGTCTGCAAAATGGTGGAGTCTTTATGCACCTGATCTTGTTTCAGAGTTTTTTGTAAATGAAAATGGGAAGGACAATGACCCTAATAATTATCCGGGTAAAAGTAATTCTGGTGCATTTGCAACGATAGCAAGAGCTTGTCAAGCAGTAGCAGATGCAAAAGTTGAATTGTATATGTCTATGATGGGTGTCACAGAACAAGAAGCAAGAACTGCTACTTCTGATGGATACCAAATGTATATTCCTATTACATTTAATATCAATGTTGCTGCAGGTACATACAATGAAGTTTCTTCTATACGGGTTCCTGCGTTTACATCAATTACTGGAGAATCTCTTCGTGCTAGTATTATTAATTGGGATGAAGAAAGGCCTACAGATACAAGCACAATTAAAAACCTTTTCTTAGTAAATAATGCTTGTTATATCTACAATCTTCGACTTAGTAATGGTCCCGGAGTAGATAATATGTATGACCCTAAAACTGGATTTTACTTTGCTTTTGATAATGGGGCATATATAAGCACAAGTCCTTATATACAAAATTGTACTACAAGTTACGTTCCTACTGATAAGTTTTATACTATATTGGATCCGGGTAGTTCTACTACTGCTGAACCAAATCCATTAGTAGGTAATGGTCCTGGTGGTATGATTGTAGATGATCGTAATCTTGATGGATACAGCCCATTAAAATCTATGATTGTTGATGCGTACACACAGGTAGCATTTAATGGTATTGGTCTTTGTGTGAGAGGAAGAGGATATGCTCAAATGGTTTCTTTCTTTACAAACTTTAGCCGAGTAGGTGTTTATGCTATTGATGGTGGTCACGCTTCTCTTCTAAACTCTAACACCACATTTGGTGATTATGGTCTTCGTGCAAGAGGTAAACGATTTACAGTAAATGCAAGAGTTGATCAGGTATCAGACGCAAAAGCAAACCCTGCATTAGCAAAAGAAATTTTAGATAACAAGGCGGCTATTCTTCAATATATGTTTGTTAATCTAGCACTAAATTATGTTGGTGTAGGGTATAATGATCCAAATTCTTATATATACAAAGCAACAGAAAAAGATGCTTCTCTTTTAATCGATGCTATTGCAAATGACTTTTTAAACTCTTCTGCTGATAGAACTGCTCAGTTTGTACAAGGGCAGTTTAAAGGTATTGATACTTCTGAAGGAAATGTTTATACAACTGCTTCTGGTGCAGTTGCTGTTTATGATCTTAGTTTAGTAGATCAGTTTCTTGATTCATTTACTTTTATAAAAGAAGGAATAGAAAATAATGTAACCATTATAGATACTGAACTTAATAAATTGAAATCTTTAATAAATATGGTTTCAGAAGTTCATAAAAAAGTTGTTAAGGATAATTTGTCTATTAATGACCCTAAAATGTTTCAAGATGAAGACGACCCTGAAAATACAGGGATCGTAAGACCTTTTGGTTCTTTAATTACATCTACTGCACATGACTTCTCTTATGCAGGTTCAGGTGTAAACTTTCTTGGGCTTCCTTCTAATCAAAATGGTGTTGGTGCTACAGATTTTGATATCCGAGTATTTAAAGACCTTAATCAAGCAGGAGAACCAGAAGGAAGAGTTTATCATACATCCGGAGATGAATTTGGTGACTTTTTTGCTGGAGATGATTTTGTTATACGTCAGGAAACAGGTACAATTGAAGGCCGAACATTTTCAAAAGCACTATTCGCACTTGTAACTCCATTTTCACTTGCACTCGAATCTTAATTATTATGGCTGAACAAATACCTTTAAATAAATTTGTACTTGTAACAAAAACATTGCGTGGAGATGATGACGGTGAAGTAGAAGTATATCAAACACCTGTTGGGGTTTCATCTGTTGTTCTTTCTTTTCAAATATCGAATGTATTAGAAGAATCAATAACAGGAGCAGAAGACTCTATTACAATTAATGTGGTTATTGATCGTGGTGGGGGTAATGAATTTTTTCTTGTAAAAGAAGCAGTGATCCCTGTATCAGAAGCATTAAATCCACTTTCAGGTAAATTGGTTCTTCAAGAAGGTGATATAGTTAAATTAGAAGCTTTAGAGGGGCCAACTTTTGCTCCTGTTTCAGAAGCAGATATTGTGCTTAGTGTACTCGAAAATGCAAATGAATAACAATGAGTAATCTAGTAGGAAGAAAACCTGTTGAAGTTTCCATAAAAGACCTTAGAGGGAATGCTGTACCTCAATGGGATGCACAAAATAAGTGCTGGAAAAATGTTGTTATTGATTCTCAATTAGCTGCGCCATTTCCTTTCCATTTTGACTTTTCTGATGTTGTTGTAGATCAGTCAAAATACATGAAAATTATTAACGATTGTAGAATTGAGTTTGCTCTTCCCGGTGAAGCTTATTGTGAAACTTCTCCTACAGAAGATATAGACTTTGAAATATCATATATAAGAAGTGGTGGAAACCCTATTAAGATTGGCGATGTTCGGTTTACTAATGGTAGTAATTTTGGTGAATATATTTTTACAAATCCAGATGCAGGTCTTATTACATTTAATACCCAGACAAATGATGTTTTAAAGGTAACTTCTCCATCAGATTTACAAAGTGCAGAAAATATAAGTATTACTATTTTTGGTATTGTTACACTTCCTGTTGGTAGGGCGGATGCTAAGTTTATATTTAATGGTCTTGATACATTAACAACATTTAGCACTTCTTTTAATTCTAGTAGCACTATTGAATCACCAGTTAGTGCTTCTCAGTCTTTTACACTTCAAGCACTTAATTTAGGTAATGCTTCTGATGATATAATTATCACTTCTCTAAACGATAAACTAGAGTTTTCAAGAAATAATGTAGATTTTCTTAGCACACTACCTATAGATCACGAAGGGGATATAACAGACCCTTTGACCATTTATGTTCGATTGAGGTTAGGGGCATTTACAATAGGCGATTCTTATTATGAAGAAGAAGATATTTCTCTTCAGAATATTTTTAATGAACAGGATACAATAAGGGTTACACACGAGAATGTTACCTCTCCCGGAAATCAAGTAATAGACTACGAAGTAACCGTACCCGCAATAACCAGTTCAAATACACTTGTATTAAAAGTAGATACTGGAGAAGGTACAACATTTACAGTTAATGGAACTACTGACTTTGCTTCTGTTTCTTCCATTGTAAAATTTGCAAATGTAAATACACCTTTAGCAATAAATCAAGAATCTATAACAACTTCAATATCAGGTGTAACAATAGATTTTTTATCCCCCGGTGTATATATTGTTGATCTTGGTACTGGTGTTAACGGTATTGGCGGTTATGCTAGTGAAGATAGTCAAATTATAGATGTTCTACGTTTTGGAGATAACAAAACATACAGAGCTAATGTATCTGGTTTTTTTGAAAATTGTACAGGCATTACAGAGTTTACGGCTTCTAAACGTGAGGACTATCCTACATTTGATACAGATACAGATGCATCAGATTTCTTTAAAGGGGCAACAAACTTTAATGACCCTTATATTAATGAATGGGATATTTCAGAAATTATTGATTTGTCAGGGTTCTTACGAGATGCAACATCATTTAACCAACGTGTAGACAAATGGAAGTTTAAACCTACTATAAAAGCAGAAGAAGATGGGATATTTCTTGATTCTGGTATGAATCTATTAAACTCTGACCTTTCATTTATTGGTTGGGGTAATTATGCTAGATCTATTGATAGACAATTTACAGGGAATAATACTTTGGATGTTGGTGTTGCTTCTACAATAAATGTAAGAAGCAATTATGTAAGTTATGAAGAATCAATAGATGATGGTACTGAAGGATTACTTGAATTAGGAAATCGAGGTCTTACTATTATATCAAGTAATATTAACCCGGAAATAAGATTGGCTGATAATGGTGTAACAGTTATTGCGGGTAGTGCTGATTTTGATCAAGAGAATGAAATTAATGGTATTGTTTATGTTGTAAGAAGGGCAGAAGATATTAATGCTGCTAATGCGGCAACTTCTGTTACTTCAAAAATAACAGATATGTCTAGTCTTTTTGAAAATGAATCATTATTTGGTGGTGGTCAAACAATAAGCATTAGGCATTGGGATACAAGCAATGTTACCAATATGTCCAATATGTTTAAAGGTGCTGATTTTGGCGAAGATTATAATGAAAGCATTGCTATTTGGGATGTATCTAAGGTTACAAACTTTGATAGTATGTTTCAAAATTCAGAAGGATTTAATACTGATTTGACATATTGGGATGTATCTAAAGTATCAACACCATCAAACTTTAGTGCAGGAAGTGATCTTGAAAATAGATTTGTACCTAAATGGGGTGAAACATATACACCACTTCCACTCGCTATTAGACAAGCAAGGGTAGCTTATTCATTACGATATGTATCTCCTGCTTATGTTGGTGGTCCTGTTGTTAAAGTAAGTAATGGTAATGTTGACTATGATCTAACAATGTATGATTTGTTAGATAATGATGCTTTTAATAATATTTTAGGAAATCCAATTGATGATAAAATAAGAATTAAAACTTTATATGATCAATCTGGGAATAATATTGAGGTTACAGAAGAAAATGATTCTGGACCAATACTAGCAGAGTTTACAGGTACTTCTTATGAACTTGTAACAGAAAAAAGTAAAACCGCTATGTCTTTTGGTGGTGCTAGTGAATACTTGATAACACACAACCAGATTTATGCTTCTAATTTATTATCTGTTGTAGTAGCAACTACGCAAGAAGACACAAATACATTTGATCACACTTTATTGTATTTAGCAAATGCTACAGATGATACTGCTTACCAAATAGTAAAAACAAAAGCTGCAAATGGAGAAGTGTCTTCAAATTCATTTGCTTCCATAAAAGTATCAGATCTATTTAATAGAATACAATATTCAACTAGAGGTTACTTAGGAAACTTTTTGTTTACCTCTGTATTTAAAGGAAATTTTCCATTTAAAACACATATAGATGGAGTTAATATAGAAGAAAATTCTACTGGAACTTACAGTTTCACAAAAGGAAACTACTCTAGGTCAGTAATTGGGGGTGTAAGAAATAATGGTACTATTGAAGATGGAACTTATTTCGCTGGTAAAATGCAAGAAATACTTATATATTATGGGGATTTAGATGATCAAACTATAAACTCCATAGAATCATCTGTAAATAGTTATTATATTCTATTTGATATAGATCAATTTGTTGATAGAGTAACAGATGATAATGGAAGTATATTCGTTGCTAATGAAGGAGAAGAACATCATGTAACAGTTTATGACGGAGTTACAGGTGGAACTATATTACCATTTGTACTTTGTCCTTGCAATGCAGGAAAAGAAGGAATACTTTATAATATAAATCCAACATAATTATGGCTAAAGATTTTACAGTAGAAAGACCCAGCCCTAAATGGGTATTAAATAAAGATGGTGTATTAGTACAGTTTGCTGATAATTTTCCTTCTTTTGAGTTCAATTTAAATGGAACATATAAGGGGATGTTGGTAGAACCACAGAGTGTGAATTTGTGTTTGCAAAGTGAGGATTTTAGTACAACGTGGAATAATGGGAACAATAGACTAACCATTACTACAAACGCTACTACGGCTCCTGACGGCACAACTACGGCTGATGAAGTAGAAGTCACTACAACAGGCGTAATTCGATTATCTCAAGCATTTACAGGTTTAACGGCAGGAGATAAATATACATTTTCATTTTTTGCGAAAAAATCTGATAGTGGTAATACAGTTGTGGCTTTTATTACCAATTTTGGTGAAACCAAATTTTCACAAAAGGTAATAAATTTAGATACACTTAACGTTACTTCTTCTGGAACAAATAGTTACCCATTCACTTTTACTACTCGTGATTACGGAAATGGTTGGATAAGAATTGAATGTAAAACAGAAATTCCTGCCGGACAAACAACATTAAAAGTAAATTGTTTTCCGGGTTCAAAAAGTACTGCAACTGAAACAGGCGCAAATGCTTTCTTTTGGGGCGCACAGTTAGAAAAAGGCGATAAACCTACTTCTTACATCAAAACCACAAATGAAACAGTAACAAGAAACGAAGACGTAATAACAATGTCTGATGCTTCTCAATATATTCCATCTGAAGGAGCAGTTATTATGGAATGGGAACAAAGAGAAGATGATACTATTTACATTGGGGCATTAAATGCACCTGTTACCGCAGGTGTTAGAAAACTAAGATTTGAGTATTCATCAACAGAACAAAAGTTATTTATTGATGATTTTGAAACAGCAGTTGCTCAAACAACAGGTGATTTTGACTTTTCAGGTATGGATAAAATAGAATTGGGGCATGTAAATGGAGTAGACCAACCTAACACACACATACGTTATTTTGCAATCGTTTAATTAAATTACATATGAGCACATTATTTAACATAGGAAATAAAATAGTTTCTTCTGATACAGAATTAACACCTTTATCTTTTAGTCCAACTTTATATGTCAAACCTCCACAAGGAGATGAAGAGGTAGGTGAAAGTGGATCATTATATACATTTAATCCTGCTAATGGTTTTAATTTTTCTGTTCAAAGACCTTCTGGTGATGATAGTGGCAAAAAGTACGTTTTAGGTAAAGATGGTTTGATTTATGAAGTACCCGAAAATACACCTGCATTTGAATATAATCCTGATGGTTCGTACAAGGGCATATTGGTAGAGCCATCTGCAACAAATTTGATTTTGCAGAGTGAAGATTTCAGTGATACTTGGAGCACACAAGGGGCGGCTGTCGCGACAAACACAACCCTAGCTCCTGACGGTGAAACTACGGCAGACACACTTACGGGTAACGGGACTAATACGAATGTGCATGTTCAACAAGCCATCACGTTTCCATCGGCAGGGACATACACGTTCAGCTTTTTCGCAAAGGCAGGAACACACGACATCATTCGTGTGAACATCGCAAATTACGATTTTTCAACATCTAACATCACAGGATATGAATTAACGAACAACGGAACTACCACAATTCCAAGTAATCCTATCACAGCGGTAGGCAATGGATGGTATCGAATTCAATTTTCGTTTGAAGTTGTTTCTGGGGACTTGTCTGGTCAAATTCGAATCTTCGTGCCTCCATCCGCCGGAACAACGTCGTGGTCGAATGCCGCAGACAACAATGGTAAATCGGTCATCCTTTGGGGAGCACAACTTGAAAAATCCCCGATTGCTACATCGTATATTCCTACCGAAGGAAATCAAGTTATACGAGTTGCAGATGATATTAGTTTAACAGGTGCATCATCATTGATAGGGCAGAAAAATACAGGTGGGACGTTGTTTGTTGATGTGGATTGGCGGTTGACAACGGGGACGACTCAACGGCTTTTATCTGCAAGTGATGGAACTAATAATAACAGAATTCAAATTTTTAATGATGGCGGCTCTGTTGAATTAAGAATGCTTGCACAAGCAAATGGTGGTTCAATAGAAATGAATCAAGGCGTACTTTCATCGGGCTTTTCGGGCATTCAAAAGTTTGCTTTTGCGTATGCCGATGCCGACTTTGAATTGTATCGAAATGGATCAAGTATTTCAACCTACACAATCGGTAGTTTGGCATCACTTGCAACGCTTACGGATGTTAATTTTGGGGCAAATTTTGACGGAGGAGACCAAGCAAATATGTGGATTCGAGCCGTTGCCTTATATGATAGAAGATTAACAAATACAGAATTAGCAAAACTAACATCTTTGTAAAATTATGGAATATTATTTAAGAGCAAATACAAAAGAAGAATTATTTAGTGATTTACGTTCAGCAGGTTTTGAATGGTATGATTACGATGAAGAAACAGGTGAAAGAACAGTTCGTGAACCTGAAAACCTTGAAGTAACAAGTGTTAGAGATTTAGGAACTTGTATTTATTTAGAACATATTGTAAAAACACCTGCAGAGTTTGATGAAGAAGGAAATTTAATTTCACAAGCAGTATTAACAAATGATTTTCACGCAAATGTTACTCTTATTGGTGAACACGATTTTTCTACTGCTATAGAAAAACCTAATAGCCCAAAATACGGATGGCAATGACATACTATAAATACTTACTACCGTTCAAACCTACAAAACCTAGAAACTGTTACTTTACATATGTAGGTAAAGAAGTTGTAGAGCCCGCAACTTATGATGAAGAAGGAAATCTACTTACTGAAACAGTATATGGTAGTGGTCATAAAGTAGATGTAATGTGGAAAGGAGAACCGAATCCTGATTGGAATCAATATATTGTGAAACCAACTACACACGAACATTGGTTTGCTGGCCAACAAAAACTTTGGGAAGAGTGTAATCCGTAATGAACTCTGCAGAAATGATATATAATTTTAGGTCAGAACTTGGTGGCTTTGCACAAGACGCACAAGGGTATGAACCTACTACAGATGATATATTATATTTCCTTAATAAATCACAATTAAATTTTGTCAAAGATAATTTTAGTGGTATCAATGAAAGGCGGGAAGGTTTTGAACAAAGTCAGCGTCTTATTGATGAACTGCGGGTTTTGTATGTAAAAGATCAAGAAGTAGCAACAACTTATTCTGGAGAAACAAAATCAGGTTATTATATTGATAAAGCACTTATACCTTCAGATTCTATGTTTGTAATAAGCACTAGATCTAGTGTTAATTATGTACAAGACCCTTCTGCTATAACAAATACCGTAGGTCAAGTAAGAACTATACCTTCTAGTACAGTTAGTATCAACTTGAATGTTGATAATGACTTTTCACAAAGTGATGATATTTATTCATTACTTTCAGACCCATTTAATACTACAAAGAAAACATCCCCACTTACAGATATAAATGGAGATTATATAAATGTATATACAGATAAAACTTTCTTTGTAGA